>Ga0209596_1000821_pt1 | contig 27826 bp, 25 predicted proteins | sample M_130807_MF_Meta_FD_187314 | JGI IMG/M metagenome (GOLD analysis project Ga0209596, IMG submission 187314) | Freshwater microbial communities from Lake Montjoie, Canada to study carbon cycling - M_130807_MF_MetaG (SPAdes) (version 2) | ecosystem: Environmental > Aquatic > Freshwater > Lake... | reverse complement strand
CAAATAACGATTTGTTTAATCCAATGCTCATTCTTTATAGCCGTTATCACATCGGATCTCTTTATTATAAGGGCGCTCAGGATTTGTTTGACCAAATAATTATTTCTGACCGACTAGTTGAAAAAAATGGGGGTAAGGAAAAATTAATATCGAATACCACTATTTACAAGCCTGATTGGCTCTTTAAAGTGAATAAATACAAGGAAAATGCACCTTGGCGCACTTTTGAAGGAACTGATTACACAGGAGGATATAGTGATCATTGTCCTGTCTTGATAAATATCAGATTGTAGCTTCGCTGCTGCGAATTACTTTTGCAAAAATGAATTTACTTTAACCCGCAATTAATAAAAAATAAGAATGGCTTTAGAAACAACCACTCACGATTTAGAAGAAGCAGTCATAAAATTCGCAGGAGATTCAGGCGATGGAATGCAATTAACAGGAACTCAGTTCACAACCAACTCTGCATTATTCGGAAACGATTTAGGAACCTTTCCTGATTTCCCTGCTGAGATTCGTGCTCCAATAGGAACTGTTGCAGGAGTATCTGGTTTTCAATTACATTTTGGCAGTAAAGAGATTTTTACACCCGGAGATATTTGCGATGTGCTCGTTGTAATGAACAGCGCCGCATTGAAATCCAATATAAGAAACATCAAGAAGGGAGGTATCATCATTGCTAACACTGCAGGTTTTGATGCAAAAAATCTGAAGCTCGCAAACATGACGAGCAATGCACTAGAAGATGATTCACTCACTAATTATACAGTCATAAAAATTGATGTTACTCGCATGACCCGCGAAGCGCTCACTGATATTCAACTGGGAATGAAAGAAAAGGACCGGTGCAAAAACATGTTCGTGCTCGGTTTTCTGTACTGGATGTTTAACCGCGAAATGGATAACACAATTAAATTCTTAAACGATAAATTCGGAAAGAAACCAGAGGTGTTAGAAGCAAATCTTCGTGTTTTGAAAGCCGGATATTCTTATGGCGATACTACCGAAACTTTTAACACAAGATATAAAGTAGAAAAAGCTGTGATGCCTTCAGGAACTTACCGCAGCATCATGGGAAACCAAGCGACTGCATTAGGTTTGGTTGCGGCTTCAAAAAAATCGGGCTTGCCATTATTTCTTGGTTCGTATCCTATCACTCCTGCTTCAGATATTTTGCATGACTTAGCGAAGTACAAGAGTTTTGGTGTAAAAACTTTTCAGGCAGAAGATGAAATCGCTGCAATCACTTCAGCAATTGGTGCATCGTTCGGTGGAAGTTTAGCAGTGACCACTACATCGGGTCCGGGTATGGCTTTGAAAACAGAGGCACTTGGTTTGGCAACAGTTTTAGAAATTCCATTAGTCATTATAAATGTTCAGCGTGGTGGCCCATCAACCGGTCTTCCAACCAAAACTGAACAGGCAGATTTGTTCCAGGCATACTATGGAAGAAACGGTGAATGTCCGATTCCTATTGTGGCGGCGCAATCTCCTTCTGATTGTTTCAATGCAGTGTATGAAGCTTGTCGCATTTCTGTTCAGCACATGATTCCTGTAATTCTTTTAACGGACGGATACATTGCCAATGGTGCTGAGCCATGGCGGTTTCCAAAAGAATCGGAACTGGAAGAAATAAAAATTGAATTTGCAAAGCCAATGGCGGAAGGCGAAAAATTTATGCCTTATGCGCGTGATGAAAAACTCTCTCGCCCGTGGGCAATTCCCGGAACAAAGGGTTTGGAGCATCGCATTGGTGGATTGGAAAAACAAAACATCACCGGAAATATTTCTTACGAACCGGAGAATCATGAATTCATGGTGAAACTTCGTGAAGAAAAAGTGGAGCGCATTGCCAATTACATTCCTGAACAGAAAATTGATAGTGGTCCGTCGAAAGGAAAATTATTGGTGCTCGGTTGGGGTGGAACTTATGGCGCATTGAAAGCTGCTGTGCGTGAATTGAATGAAGAAGGATTTGATATTGCACACGCGCACTTGCGTCACATGCGGCCATTCCCAAAAAACCTCGGCGAGATTTTAAACAACTATGATAAAGTTTTGATTCCTGAAATCAACAATGGTCAGTTGGTGAAAATCATTCGAGATAAATATTTTATTGATGCCATGGCGTACAATAAAATTCAGGGACTTCCATTTTTCAAATCTGAATTGATGGATAAAATCAGAGAGATTCTTAAATAATTAATTCAACTTACACATAAAGAAATGGCTGAAACAATAACAGCAACAAACGGAGAAGTACTTACCGCAAAAGATTTTGCAACCGACCAGGAAATTCGCTGGTGCCCCGGTTGTGGCGATTATTCTATTCTGAAACAAGTGCATACTATTCTTCCGCAATTGGGATTGAAACAGGAAGACATTGTTTTCATTTCCGGAATCGGATGTTCATCGCGCTTTCCATACTACACCGAAACTTTCGGTATGCACAGTATTCATGGTCGGGCAACTGCGGTTGCTTCGGGATTGAAAGCTGCGCGTCCTGAACTCAGTGTTTGGATTGTAACAGGTGATGGTGATGGACTTTCCATTGGAGGAAATCACACCATTCATTTATTGCGCCGCAACTTTGATATGAATGTTCTTTTGTTCAACAACGAAATTTATGGTTTAACAAAGGGACAATATTCTCCAACCTCACCTGAAAATAAAGTAGCTAAGTCAACTCCATTCGGGTCCATTGATCATCCTTTCAATCCGATTGCTTTGGCGTTGGGTGCCGATGCAACTTTTGTTGCACGCAGTATGGATCGCGACCCTGCTCACTTGCAGAATATGTTGTTGCGTTCATACAAACATCATGGTTCTTCGTTCCTGGAAATTTATCAGAACTGTAACATCTTTAACGACATGGCTTTCGAATCTTACACCGAAAAGTCCACTAAGAAAGATGAAGCATTGTTTATGGTGCAGGGTCAACCATTGGTCTTTGGTGCTAACAATGAAAAAGGAATCAAGCTCGATGGTTTCAAACCTGTGATTGTAAATCTGGAAGAAGGTGCATCGAAAGATGATTTATGGATTCACGATGAAAATGATATGGTGAAGGCAAATATTATTTCGCGCTTCTTCGACCATGTGGATATGGAAGGTCACCTGCCACGACCATTCGGTGTGTTCTACCAAACCACACGACCTACTTATGAAGACATGATGAGCCAGCAAATTGCGCAGGTGATTACTGCTAAAGGCGAAGGCAAATTAGATAAGTTGCTTGCCGGTAGCGAGACTTGGGTGATTGAATAAGTTCTGAGTTTTTAATTTAAAATTCAAAGCCCTGGAAAATTTCTTCAGGGCTTTTTTTGAATTAATGTTATAAGATAGCCAGGGGAAATAAATTTCCCATTCCTTCGTTCAATAAATTAATTTTGAATGACTTTTCTAAAACCCTCATTATCATGACAAGATTTTTTTTCGTGATTGGGTGTCTCATGGCAACTGTTACACTTTCAAATTCGGTAAGCGATAAAAAGGAAATGAATGAATTGCCGAAAACAGTGAGAAATAACTTTGCACTTGTACCTGCAGGAATGGTTTCTGTTGGAACTGATAGTATGGCGCTTACACATTTCTATCTTATGAAAACAGAAGTTGATAATTTATCGTACCGCGAATTTCTTGGTGACTTAAAGAAGAATGGAAAGCAGAATGAATATTTAATTGCAAATGTTGATTCATCAAAATGGAGAACCGAAATGGCATATTGCGAAGCTTATGTTACACATTATTTCAGTCATCCTGCGTACAACCAATTTCCTTTAGTAAATGTGAGTTATGAAGGAGCACAGTTATATTGCAAGTGGTTATCAGAAAAATTCAATCAGTTGTATAGTCATGAATTTACTTATGAAGTTCGCTTACCTTCACGGATTGAATGGTTGTATGCTGCTGAAAGTGCGATGAGAAAAACTCCTTATACATGGGGTGGACCATTTTTACGAAATAGTCGTGGATGCGAGCTTTGTAATTATAAATGTGTTGGTGACGAAAAAATTTCTCATGACACCGTAACACATAATGCTGTAATTTACATTGCAGGTTTAGATGGTGCTGATGTTACAGCTCCGGTTGAATCTTATTTTCCGAATCTGCTGGGTTTGTATAATATGAATGGCAATGTTGCTGAAATGGTAAGTGAGAAGGGAATGGCTGTCGGCGGTAGCTGGAATTCTACGGGTTACGATGTAAGAAATTAAAGTATAATGAATTACACTCAAGCCTCTCCGGTTGTTGGATTCAGAACTTTATTGATTGTGAAGAGGAAATAATTGGCTTTCTTCAGCCATATTATTTTTGTGGGAATAATGATTTTGAAAAAGAAGTCTCTTTTTCTTTGCACGATTATTTTCACCTCACAATGAAACAGTGAAAATGAAAAATTTTCGAATGCTCAACCTCGGCGATTCCTATACTATCGGCGAAGCAGTTCTATCAGCTGAAAATTTCCCGCATCAATTACAATTGCAATTAAATAATTCAGGAATCGAAATTTCTTCTCCTGAAATTATTGCAACAACTGGATGGACCACAGATGAACTCCTGAATGGAATAAATGAAAATCCTCCATCACCACCCTATGATATTGTTACACTTCTTATCGGAGTTAACAATCAATACCGAGGAAAATCAATTGACGAATACCGGAAAGAATTTCGTGAGTTGCTCGATCTTGCTATTAAATATGCGAACAATAAACCCGCTCATGTAATTGTAATTTCTATTCCTGATTGGGGATTAATGCCTTTCGCAGAAGGAAGAGATCGGAAAAAAATTGCTGATGAGATTGATGCATTCAACAAAGTGAACGAAGAAGAAGCAATAAAATCAGGTTGCCCATACTGTAACATCACTGCCATAAGCAGAAATGCAACAACCGATTTATCACTTGCAGCTCCCGATGGTTTGCATCCTTCAGCAAACCAATATGGATTGTGGGTGGAGAAAATAATTCCACTCGCGAAGAAAATTTTATCTGAATAATTATTTCAGTTTCACACGGATTCACAGATTATTTTTCGCCAACAATTAATTTCATGAGCACAGCATTTATCACAGGCGCTACTTCTGGTTTCGGAGAAGCAATCGCAAAACGATTTGCCTCAGAAGGACACAGAGTAATTATTACCGGAAGAAGAAAAGAAAATTTAGAAACAGTCAGCAAGAGCATTCAACAAGAATTCAAAACAGATGTGCTGACTTTGTGTTTTGATGTGCGAAAAAAAACTGAAGTAAAAAATGCGATTGATTCTTTAGCCGGTGATTGGAAAAATATTGATGTGCTCGTGAACAATGCAGGCGGCGCTCATGGGTTCGGAACAATAGAAGACGGCGAACTCGAAGACTGGGACGCCATGATTGACACCAATGTGAAAGGATTGCTTTATGTCACAAAAGCAGTTTTGCCTCTAATGAAGCAAAGCACCAATCCATATATTTTTAACATTGGTTCCACTGCCGGAAAATATGTTTACGAAAAAGGAAATGTTTATTGCGCCACCAAGTTTGCGGTTGATGCACTCACACAAGCTATGCGGATTGATTTACTGAAAAAGAAAATCCGCGTTACCGCCATTCATCCTGGTGCTGCGGAAACTGAATTTTCTGAAGTGCGCTTTAAAGGTGATAAGGAGAAAGCGAAAAGTGTTTATAAAGGATATGTTCCGCTGAATGCAGATGATATTGCTGATGTAATCAGTTATTGTTTTAATACTCCAATGCATGTAAACATTAACGAACTGGTGATTGTGCCAACTGCACAAGCAAGTCCGTTTTATTTTAACAAGCAATGAAAAAAAGACTGTTACAATTCGTTCTTATTTTTTCTTTCGCGTCAGAAATTATTTCTGCGCAAACTATTTCGTTGCAAACACTCGGTTCGCTGCAACCGAATAGCAATGAAACTTCAGGACTCGAACAAACCGATTCAACTTCCGTTTGGTCTCACAACGACAGCGGAGGCAAACCAATGCTGTATCATTATTTGTTAAACGGACAGTTGATTGACTCAACTGTAATTGTAGGCGCAACAAATGTTGATTGGGAAGACTTAGCCAATGACCACAACGGCACTTTATTCATTGGTGATTTCGGAAATAATACTTGTGACAGAACCAATCTGAGAATTTATCGCGTGTCAACTTATGCTGTTGCTTCAGGATCTGATACAGTGTTTGCTGACACAATTTCATTTTCCTATCCCGACCAGAATGCTTTTCCTCCTTCGGGTGCAAATCTGAATTTTGATTGCGAAGCCATGATTCACTCAGGCGATTCGCTTTATCTGTTTTCAAAAAATATTTCTTCGTCAGCCAATACAGGTTTTACTAAATGTTACAGATTGCCCGATGCTCCTGGAAATTATGTAGCTGAATTGATTGATAGTTTTTACACAAATCAGCAAGTGACCTCAGCAGATTTTTCTGATGATGATTCCACTTTGATTTTGCTCACTTATCAATCGGTTTTTGTATTCAGAAATTTTTTGCAGCACAATTATTTTTCAGTTACGCCCGAACATTATGCATTTACATCGCTCACGCAGAAAGAATCGGTGTTGCTAAAAAATAAAAATCAGTTTTACATCAGCGACGAAAGTTTATTCGGAACAGGCGGCAATCTTTATCTCGCCGATTTAATTTCAGGAATAGAAAACCCGAAAGGTTTAAAAAAAAATTTCAGCATCTATCCCAATCCTTGCGCAGCTCAATTTTCAATTGCGGCTACAAACTTTATCAAAGAAAAATTATGCATAAGCATCTTCAGCGAATCAGGAAAAGAAGTATGGGCAGAAAATAAGCTGAAATTGCCAATTGATATTTCAATTGAAAATTTTTATAATGGAATTTATTTTGTGCAAATCATTTCTGATTGGGGAATTGTATGGATGAAGTTTGTTGTGAGTAAATAAAGATTCATTCAACATTGCCTTTTCCATTATCCTTCACCCCAGCCCCGAGTAACTGCGAACTGATTTTCTTTCCCACAACCTATCAACACCTCTTTCATTCGCGGCATTCTCTATTACATTTGTCACCTGAGATGAAAGGGAAAATTAATTATAACTCAGCCAGAAAATTATCTCTGCAGTTTTCATTTCCAACTTTCTCAACTTTCAAAACCTTCCAAACTTTCTCTACAGCAGAATGCCTAAAGACAATAGCATAAAATCAGTCCTCATCATTGGCAGCGGGCCCATCATTATCGGGCAGGCATGCGAGTTCGATTATTCAGGAACACAGGCATCGCGTTCGTTGCGCGAAGAAGGAATTGAAGTGTCGCTCATCAATTCGAATCCAGCAACAATTATGACAGACCCTGTGACCGCAGACCATATTTATCTGTTGCCACTCACTCCTGAAAGCATTATTCAGATTTTGGAAGAACGGAAAATTGATGCAGTACTTCCGACAATGGGTGGACAAACTGCTCTCAATCTTTGCAAGGAAGCAGATGAAATGGGCATCTGGAAAAAGTATAATGTGCGGTTGATTGGAGTGGACATTGAAGGAATAGAGCGCGCAGAAAATCGCGAAGTGTTTCGTCGCCTCATGGGAGAAATCGGTGTGCCTGTTGCTCCTTCAAGAGTTGCGAATTCGATGTTGGAAGGAAAAGAGATTGCACAAGAGATTGGTTTTCCATTGGTGATTCGTCCTTCATATACACTCGGTGGAAGCGGTGGTGGCTTCGTGCACAAACGCGAAGAATTTGATGCAGCACTCGAGCGCGGATTAAAAGCATCTCCCACTCACGAAGTATTGGTGGAGAAAGCTGTACTAGGCTGGAAAGAATTTGAACTGGAACTTTTGCGCGATAGCGCTGACAATGTGTGCATCATTTGTACAGTAGAAAATTTCGACCCAATGGGTGTTCACACTGGTGACTCCATCACTTGCGCACCTGCAATGACACTGAGTGATACTGCTTACCAGCGCATGCGCGACATGTCCATCAAGATGATGCGTAGCATGGGAAATTTCGCGGGCGGTTGCAATGTGCAATTCGCACTCGACCCCGAAACAGAAGATTTATTAGCAGTGGAAATTAATCCGCGCGTGTCACGCTCATCAGCACTTGCATCGAAAGCTACGGGTTATCCGATTGCCAAGATTGCAGCGAAGCTCGCGATTGGTTATCGCCTCGATGAATTACAAAATCAAATTACAAAAACTACTTCCGCATATTTTGAACCTGCGTTGGATTATGTGGTTGTAAAAATTCCGAGATGGAATTTCGATAAGTTTCCGGGATGCGATGAAACACTCGGACTGCAAATGAAATCGGTTGGTGAAGTGATGAGCATCGGCAGAACTTTTATTGAAGCATTGCAGAAAGCTTGTCAGAGTTTAGAGAATGATTCAATTGGTTTGGGTGCAGATGGAAAATTATACAGCAAAAAATCAGAAGAAGTTTTAGATAGAATTCAGCATCCGAGTTGGGACCGTTTATTCAGAATAAAAGATGCGCTCACACTCGGTGTATCAGTAAAAACAATTCAGAAACTTACACTCATTGACCCGTGGTTTCTCGACCAGATAAATCAGTTGGTGAAAACAGAAACGGAATTGCGCAAGTACAATTTGCAGAATGTTCCGAAAGATGTTTTGTTGGAAGCAAAGCAAATGGGATACTCCGATTCGCAACTCGCATTTCTGTTTACGAATTGCACCGACGATGATGTGTATGCAAAAAGAAAAGAGCTCGACATCCGCCGCACTTACAAATTGGTTGATACTTGCGCCGCAGAATTCGAAGCGCGCACTCCATATTATTATTCATGTTTCGAAAGTGAAAATGAAAGTGTAGTCAGCACGAAGAAAAAAATTATTGTGTTGGGTTCAGGACCCAATCGCATCGGGCAGGGAATTGAATTCGATTATTGTTGCGTACATGGATTGATAGCGATTCGCGAATGTGGTTACGAGGCCATCATGGTCAATTGCAATCCCGAAACTGTTTCTACGGATTTCGACATTGCTGATAAATTATATTTCGAACCCGTGTATTGGGAACACCTGATTGAAATTATTGAGTTGGAAAAACCTGAAGGGGTGATTGTTCAACTCGGCGGACAAACAGCTTTGAAATTGGCGAAGCGATTAAATGCAAACGGAATAAAAATTATCGGCACCAGTTTCGAGAATATGGACATCGCTGAAGACCGCGGCGCTTTTTCTGATTTGCTGAAAGAGTTAGGCATTCCATATCCGGAATACGGAGTGGCGATGTCTGTTGACGAAGCTGTGGAAGTCGCGCATCGCGTAGGTTATCCGGTACTCGTGCGTCCAAGTTATGTGCTCGGTGGTCAGCGCATGCGCATTGTGATAAATGATGAAGAGTTAGAAACTGCAGTGCTGAAATTATTGAAGCACATGCCGGGAAATAAAATTCTTATTGACCATTTCCTCGACCGCGCCGAAGAAGCAGAGATAGACGCGATCAGTGACGGCGACGAAGTTCACATCATGGGCGTGATGGAACACATTGAACCAGCTGGTATTCACAGCGGCGACAGCAGTGCAGTGCTTCCTTCATTCGATTTACCATTTGAAGTGGTGAACAGCATGGTAGAATATGCAGGAAAAATTGCGCGCGCTATAAAAATTATCGGACTCATCAATATTCAATTCGCAATTAAAAATGGGAAAGTATATGTGATTGAAGCGAACCCTCGCTCCTCGCGCACCACTCCTTTCATCGCAAAGGCATACCAGATTCCATACCTGAACATTGCAACGAAAGTGATGTTGGGTGAAAAGAAAATCAAGGACTTCAAATACAATCGCAAACTCACCGGCTACGCAATCAAGGAACCTGTTTTCTCATTCGATAAATTTCCGAATGTGAATAAAGAACTCGGCCCCGAAATGAAATCAACAGGTGAATCCATCCGCTTCATCAAGGATTTATACGACCCGATATTCCGACAACTTTATAAGGAGAAGAGTATGTATTTGAGTCGCTGATTTGATAATGAAATTTAGATCAAATCAATTTCGACTATCAATTCCCCACTTTAATTTATTAGAAAGTGTATTGAGAAAATTGTGGTCGGGTAACCGGACCAAATCTATATTGAACGAACATTTTTTTACAGCAATGTGAAATGAATTATCAATGGTTTCGTAGCGCGAATCCAAAGTGCAGAGATAGTTATCGCCGCGACCTTCTATCTCGAATGAAATAACCGAATCATCAGGCACTACTATGGGTCGAACATTTAAATTGTGCGGCGCAATGGGTGTAACAACAAAACTCGCCGACTGCGGAGTAAGAATGGGACCACCACAACTCAAACTATAACCTGTGGAACCGGTAGGAGTGCTCACAATTAATCCATCTGCCCAGTACGAATTCAGAAATTCGCCATTGATATAAGCATGAATGGTAATCATAGCGGAAGTATCTTTTTTGTGAATCGCAAATTCGTTAAGCGCATAATTCACATTTCCAAAAAGCGGTTTATTGCTGTCGAGTTCAATGAGAGAACGGCGGTCGTGCACATAACTTCCTTTCTGCAATGCCTCGAGTGCTGTGTCAATTTCTTCCTTGCCAATGTTTGCTAAAAACCCAAGACGACCAATGTTGATACCAAGCACCGGAATTTTATAATCGCGCACAAAGCTGAGCGTGTCAAGCAAGGTACCATCGCCACCCAACGAAAACATACATTCAATATTATGATGCAAATCCTTGTGGTTACTGAAAGTTCGGAATGAATCCGGAACCTCAAGATGCTCACGCAACTGCTGATAATAAGGAGCATGTACGAGCGTTTGAAATCCGCGTTTGTGCAAAGTGTGTAATAGCTTCTGAATAAAAACAGCATGTCGCACATTCAATTGCCTGCTGTAGAGCGCTACTGTCAAAGTTTTTTTATTTAGTTAGAAAAACGAACTGAAGTGTAAAAATAAGCCATTTTCTCCCCGAAGGTTGAAAGAGTACTGCAACTGGAAATCTACATCGTAAAACATCACCACATCAATCCCAGGCCCGCCACCAACCAGCAATGAATTACTGAGCGGATTTCCTTTGAAGTAGTAATCATCCTTAACATAACCAGCATCTAATTGACCGACCAGAAAAACATTGAAAGGAAATTTGCTTGCCTTAACTACATTATTTTGAAAGTTATTTGGCAGATTGAATTTCAAAATGCGATAACGCGAAACCAGCTTGCCAAGCCAGAAACTTTGCCCATCCACCACATAATATTCGTAACCGCTTACATAATCGAGTTTGTAGCCAAATCCTTTTTGTGTGTAGTACGGTTGTTTTACAGGCGAAGAAAATTTCAGTTTGTTGCGAATGGCGAAGTATAAATTTTTTCCGACTTCAAAATATTTAGCGTGATTGATTTGTAATGAGTAAAGATGAGTGTTATCGCTTGGCAAAATTCCAAATGCTGCAACCCCAATGTCAAAATAACTTCCATGCAAAGGAAAGCCAACAATATCGCGCCGGTCGTGAATGAATGTGTAACCAAGAGCAAAATATTCCTGCAATGCTTTTCCATTCAGATAAAAGTCAGGATTTTGATGAGTAATTGTGTCATCAATTTCTGAATGCAAAAATCCAGCTGAAAAAATATGTTTATCCTGATACCCGGGTTTAAGGGTGAAATCGAATTGTGTTAAAAATGTTCTTCGAACAAAATTGTCAGGTGCAAAATAATATTGTTCGTGATTGTCATTTGTTTCAATAGCTGCAAATTTGCTTCGTGTGTATGATGATTTGAATTGCAATCCGACTTTCTGTTTTTGATTGATATACGGAATTGTGTACGACAATTCAAATTTTTGGGCAAACCCAAACATTGCGTTGATGCGCAAACTTTCGTTTCGGCCACGCATATTCATTTGCAGAAACCGAATACCATATTGCAATCTTTTTCCATCATGATTGTGCTCAACATACCAGGCATTAAAATTTCTGTCGAAAATATCTACTGTTGGAATCGGGTAAGTGTAAAGCCGTTCTTCCAGTGAAATGAGTATATCCATATTACTGCCTTCCCAGTTGCGGATATTGAGAGTTACATTATAAAACAAACCCGTGTTGATAATGTACTGCTTACTTTCATTCAATACAGATTGTAATTGGGAAAATGAAATCGAGTCGCCTTTTTTAAAAGTGAGCTGACGAAAAATAATCTGCTCCTTCGTTTTTTTATTTCCTTCCATCACAATATCGTGAATGAATACTTTAAAATCTTTCTTGTAAATCGAATCGATTAAAACCTGCGCCTCTGTTTTTTGAAAATAAGAAATCAGAACAAGGAGAAAGAATATATTTCTCAAAACACACGACTTGTTTAATGCACGGTATATTAAAGAAATAACCCTATTCAAAAAAAAATTATACATCCAGATAATCCATGAGTGAATCATAGCGGTCTTTCAGGTCTTCAAAATATTCAGGTTCCTGGTATGAATCTTTAATAATATAACTGTGACGCTGCAATGATTGAATGATTCCCTGAATGTCTGATACATTTAGTTTTAAGGTCAGTTCAATTTTAGTTTTCTCTAAATCAGTACCAGCGAATACGCATAAAATTTTAGCGCTTTCCTGTTCAATGATTCTTGCAATATCAGCGAGCGAATAATCACCAACAGCAATTTCTAAAACCACTATTGCTCCGGGCTCAAGAATATCAGTATCACGGGCAAAATAATTCATCAGGTTATCCAATGTTATTGCTCCGAGGTAGTTTTCATCCTTATCAACTACAGGAATAACTTTCAGTTTCAGTTCGCTCGAAACTTTAAGAACTTCAAAAATATGCTCATAGTCGTGAATATATGGCTTGAGCAATTTCAGTTTCATCTCCTGCAACTTATCATCGTTATTGTGATGATTCAGTATATCCTCTTCTCGTACTAGTCCGAGTAATTTTCCATTCTGCACAATAGGTAATTGTGAAAGATGATGATCGGCCATGGTTTGTATTGCAAATGCACCTGTATCGGTCTTTTTTAAAAGTGGCACTGAATGGGTAATTAAATCAGAAGCTCTCATGTATATATTTATGCGGAAACGGAAATTTTGTCAAGAAATTTATGGAGCAGAGCGTTAAACTCTTCTGGTTTTTCCATCATTGGGGCATGACCGCATTTGTCCATCCAGAATAAATCGGCATGCGGAATTAAATGTTTAAATTCTTCAGCCACAAAAGGAGGAGTAATTGTATCATTCATACCCCATATCAAACATACAGGGCATTTTATGTTATGTAAATCGGCCGCCAGATTTTCACGCATGGCTGATTTTGCAACAGAAATAATTCTGAATGCTTTACTTCTGTTATTCACCATTTCAAACACTTCATCCACTAGTTCTTTGGTAGCAGTTTTAGGGTCATAAAAAGTATATTCTGTTCGTTGCTTCATGTATTCGTAATCACCGCGCTTAGGGAAAGTACTGCCCATTGAGCTTTCAAACAAACCACTTGCCCCGGTCAAAATCATAGCTTTTACTTTTTCAGGATGGGCTAAACAATACAATTGTGCAATGTGACCACCAAGAGAATTACCCAGCAGAGTAAATGTATCGTACTTGCGTGCCTGAACAAATTGATGAACAAAACGCTCTAAACCTTTTACTGTTGCACTGAAAATATCAATCTCAGTAATTGGAATAATAGGAATAACAACTTTATATTTCCCTTTGAATTCGTCTATTATATATTGAAAATTACTAAGCGCGCCAAACAACCCATGCAGCAGCATAAGTGTTTCGCCCTGGCCTTCTTCAATATATTTAAAATCGCCTTCTTCCTTTATCTGGTATTCCATAATTGAAAACTTAGAGGTGCTAAAATATATTTTTTAAGGAAGTATCAAGTATTTACTAATTGGCTTTTATTTATTAAAAAGCATGTTAAACTTAAATTATTTCTTTTTTGCCCTGATTCTGCTCAAAGTTTCGGGGGTCATGCCTAGATACGATGCAATGTATTGTAGTGGAATAAATTGAAAATAGTCGGCGTGTTTTTCCATTGAAGAATTGTAACGCTCTTCGGTAGTCTGGCGCACAAACGAAATCACTCTTTCCTCTTTCAATAAAATATGATGCTGCATAATTAATCTTCCAAGCCGCTCTAGCTTCGGATTTTGCGAATAAAGGTTTTCAACTGACTGATAAGGAATCACCAACAATTCGCAATCGGTAACAGCTTGCAGATTTTCATGTGAAGGTTGCTGCGAAAAAAAACTGTACAACGGAATTATGAATTCGCCCGAAGGCGAAATATGAATAGTTTCTTCACCTTCTGATGTGTTAATATACTTGCGCATATAACCGCTTTGTATGAACGCAAGTTGTCGACCAACCTTGCCTTCCTTCACATAATACTCGCCGTGTTTTAAATCAATCGGTGAAAAAAATTTAGAAACTTCTTCAAACTCAGCTGGAGCGAGGGTTACGAATTGTGAAATAAATTTTTTCAGTTTTTCCATCGGCAAATAAAATTACTGATAATAATTCAGGTTGTTACTTTACAATAAACGCGATAAGGCACTATTTTTATAAAAATCATTTTTTTCTACCCATTGCCACCAATTACGCAGCATTGTCATTCCATCAGGTGTTAAAATACTTTCAGGATGAAATTGCAGTCCGATGATTTTATAATCTGGATGTTCAATTGCCATAATTTCCTGCTCTTTGGTTGCTGCAATAATTTTTAATTGAGTGTTCTCCACTTCTTTCAGCAATAATGAATGATAGCGCATTACCATCAGGGGAGATGAAATATTCTTAAACAGAAAATGTTTTTTGAAAATAAGCTCCGATGTTTTTCCATGCATCGGTTTATCGGCATGTAAAAGTTTCGCTCCAAAAAATTCTCCGATTGCCTGATGACCAAGACAAATTCCAAGAAAAGGAATGGTTTCATAAAAGTGTTTTATCACCTTATTCATTATTCCCGAAGCACCAGGCCTTCCAGGCCCAGGAGACAGAACAATTGCTTTTGGATTTAATTTTCTGATTTCTTCAATTGTAATTTCGTCGTTTCGTTTCACGATACATTGTTCATTCAACTGCAACAAATAATGCCACAAATTGTAAGTGAACGAATCGTAATTATCTAAAAGAAGAATCACCTTTTAACGGAATATGTCAGGGAAGCGAATCTGATCGTAATATCTGTTAATGTCCTGAAGCAAACCTTGCATTGCCGGAACATTTCGCCCAAGCCAATCGAAAACAGCAGGTGCAACGGGATTGATAAAATCAAATAATTTACTTTGCGCTTTTGCTTCTGGGCTTATAGTTCCGGACTTATTAAATAACCATATTATCACACAGTACATCAAAAAATAAATAGAAGCTTTTAACAATCCGCCAAGTGTTTTATTCAGCCATCCCATTTGAACTACCTGAATCATTTTTTCTAAAATTTTTCCCATAAAATAGATGATGAGAGAAATTACAATCATGATTAAAACGAAACTGATTATAGGATTATAATCTGATTTAATTCCCATGTTGTCGCGAAGAAAAAAAGCGCCCCATGAGGAAAATTTTAAAGCACCTAACAGCCCAATGGTCCATGCAAAAAAACTAAAAATGGCTATTATAATCCCGCGTGTAAAACCTCTCCAGAAGCCGAAAGCAATGAATAAAAGAAATCCGATGTCGATTTGCACAATACTGTTTTGAGAATTTAAAGAATAAAATTATGAGCCAGATAAAAGATGTTTTACCATTTCGCTAATGGATTTTCCATCTGATTTTCCTGCAAGCTGCTTGCTTGCAACCCCCATTACTTTCCCCATGTCTTGCGGAGTTGAAGCACCTACTTGAGCAATAATAGTTTTAATAATTTCTTTCAATTCGTCAGTGCTCATTTGTTGAGGAAGGAATTTTTCTATCACAGCTAATTCGTCCATTTCTTTTTTTACGAGGTCGTCACGATTTTCTTTCTGAAAAATTTCTATTGACTCCTTGCGCTGTTTGGCGAGCTTCTGTAAAATTTTTATTTCAGTTTCAGATGTAACAGTTCCATCACTGCCTTTTTCAGTTTTAGCTAAAATAATAGCGCCTTTTATTGCACGCAAACCGCGTAATGCGCCTTCGTTTTTTGCAATCATTGCAGGTTTCATTTCACTCATTATTTTTTCTTCGAGCGTCATAAGAAATATTTTTCACAAATGTAATGATGCACTCAACCCATGAAAGCACTTTGCTATATATATACTCACGCAATTATTAACAGCAATAAAATTAGCTGATTGCATTAAACTTCTAATAAGACTATTAGATACAATTATTTCCATACTTGTGTAACAAAAAAACAATTATTACGAAAAAGCGATAGAATTTAAAACACCAATTCAATGATCAATTTGTTTTCATCAGGAAATAATAATCCTGCACCAAGGACAGAAACGCCAGTCCCACGATTAACAGCGGAAAGCAATATCACTAAAATATTTGTAGTCGAGGACAATGATTTGTATTCGCAATTGATACAAAATGAGCTATCCGTAAACGATACTTATGAAATAACAATTTATCCAACTGCGGATGCATTGTTAAAAGACATTTATAAAAATCCTAATATCGTAACTATTGATTACAACTTGCCTGATAGAAACGGAATTGAGGTAATGAAAGAAATTCAGAGCTACAATAAGGAAATTGAATGTGTTATACTTTCAGGACAGGAAAAAGTTGAAGTAGTAGTTGAGTGTTATAAAGCAGGTGCAGCATCATATATAATTAAGAATAATAGCGCATTTGAAGAATTAGGTCAGGCGGTTAACAAAGTAGCCTTTAAAATCAAAGAGCGGAATCAGGTTTCAAAACTACAGGAACAAATCATAGATCGTCATCGATACGATAAAATAATCGGCGAAAGCGCACCCATTTTAAGAGTACTTCGACTAATTCAAAAAGTTGAAAAAACAAGTATGCTTGCATTAATTACGGGTGAAAGTGGCACCGGAAAAGAGGTTGTAGCCGGAGCAATTCATTTTAACAGTAATCGTGCACGCAAACCTTATGTGCCTGTTAACATGGCTGCGATTCCAGCAGACTTAATGGAAAGTGAGTTGTTTGGACATGAAAAGGGCGCTTTTACAGGTGCAGATTCAAAAAGAATCGGAAAATTTGAAGAAGCGAACGAAGGAACTATTTTCTTAGATGAAATAGGCGAAATGGATATGAATCTTCAAACAAAACTATTAAGGGTTTTACAGGAAAATAAAATCACACGATTAGGCGCAAATAAGGAAACACAATTAAATGTTCGAATTATAGCCGCGACAAACAAAAACCTTTCGCAAAGAGTACGAGAAGGAAAAATGCGTGAAGATTTATATTATCGTTTACAGGGATTTTTAATTCACCTTCCACCGCTTAAAGAAAGGGGGGATGACATTCTTCTTTTGACAAAATTTTTCCTTAAAGGATTTTGTGAACGGAACGGAATGCAATTAAAAACATTCTCCGCCGATGCATATAAAGCCATTCAAAATCATCCTTGGCCTGGTAATGTTCGCGAGTTAAAAGCACTTGTTGAACGCGCTGCAATCATCAGCGACACAAATGTTATTGAAACAGAAGATATGATTTTTTCTCAGGAGATTTAATTTCAAGAAAATAATAAAAAGTTAAAGCCGCTTCGTAATAACTGAAGCGGCTTTATTGTTTTTAAGCCTGAATTCATTATTTGAAATCAGATATAATATTTATCACTTTATCAACTTCTTCTTTTTTTATTCCAGGATATATTGGTAAACTCAAACAGGTCTCTGCAATTTTTTCAACAATTGGAAAATCTCCTTTCTTATATCCGAGTTCACGATAAGCTTCTTGTAAATGAGGAGGAACGGGATAATGAATCAATGAACCAATTCCATTCTTTTTTAAATGTTCAGCAAGGGCATCGCGCTTTTCAGTTCTGATTACATACAAGTGATAATTGCTAGTTGAACCTTCAGCTAAAACAGGGCTTGTAATGTTTTTTAAAGCAGCTAAACCCTCGTTGTACCATGTAGCAATTACATTTCTTTCTGCATTCCATTCAGTGAGGTAATTAATTTTAATAGTAAGAAAAGCAGCCTGTAATTCATCCAATCTAGAGTTCACACCTTTTATTTCGTTGAAATATTTTTTATGCGAGCCATAGTTGCGTAACACTTTTACTTTATCAGCAAGTGCATCATTATTAGTAGTTATAGCACCGGCATCACCATAAGCGCCTAAATTTTTTCCGGGATAAAAACTTGTTGCATTGATGTGACCAAAACTTCCGGTTAGTTTTCCTTTGTAAGAAGAACCTTGTGCCTGCGCATTATCTTCCAACACATACACATTATTCTCTTCTGCAATTTTCATGATTGCATCCATCTCGCATGCCTGTCCATACAAATGGACTGGCATTATCACTTTTGTTTTTCTTGTGATGGCTGCTTTAATATTTTCAGGTGAAATATTGTAGGTGCTTTCATTCGGCTCAACAGGAACAGGAGTTGCTCCAACATAAGAAACGGCTAACCATGACGCGATATAAGTATTTGATGGAACAATTACTTCGTCACCTTCTTTTATATCCAATGCTTTCAAACATAAAATCAAAGCATCTAATCCATTCGCTACTCCAACACAATGTTTCACTTCATTTGCATCAGCATATTTTTTTTCGAACTGTTTTACATGGTCACCTAAAATGTACCATTGACTATCGAACACATTTTCAAATTGCTGAATCATGGCTTCACGCACCTGTGCATTCATGCAAGTGAAATCAAGAAATTTTATTTCAGAGTTCATAATTAATTACCACATTTTATCAACCACATAATTCGGTCGCTTGCGGGATGCATCTAACGCCCGCCACACATATTCACCAATCACTCCGAGCGCTATCATTTGGAAAGCAGAAACAAATAACACTACAACCATTATGGTTGTCCAACCTGTTACAGCAATGTTGCCGAAATATTTTTCGAATAAAATAAATCCACCATAAGCGAGCGCAACGAGTCCCAGTAAAAATCCCATCACAGAAATCATGCGAATCGGAAAAAATGAAAAAGCCACAAACGAATCAATAAATAATTTCAGTTTCTTTTTTAAAGTCCAACGCGATTTTCCAATCGCTCTTTTTTTTCGGGTATATGGAATGCTGACAAAATCATAATTCAACCACGACAATAAATAAATCGTGTTCGTATTTTTTTCATCCATCGCCACTACTTCGTCACGCATTTGTTTATCGAACAAGCAAAAATCAAAACCACCATTTGGAATATTCGGCAACGCAAATTTTTTAATCAAGTAGTGATAAGTATTCGAAAAAATATTGTGCATCCAGTGGTCTTCGCGATCGTTGCGATTTGCAATCACAAATTTTATTCCCTTCGTCCAGTAGTCAAACATTTTTGGAACCAACTCCGGCGGGTCTTGTAAATCAGCAGTGAGAATCACATTGCAATCGCCGGTTGCGTATTTCATTCCTGCAAGAATTGCATTATATGAACCAACATTGCCAGCAAGTTTTATGACTTTAAATTTATCGGGATGTTTCTCTTTAAATTTTAATAGCTCCTGAACTGTGTTGTCCTTCGAACCATCATCCACCAGCACATATTCGAATTGTGTTCCTGCCGGAAATTTTTTTTCATTTTCCAGAAATGCTGTAACAGTCACCGGAATATTTTTTTCGTTGAAGTAGCAGGGAGTGATGATGGAAATTTTCGCCATAGTGATTGCGGAAATGTATTACTGCTTTTTTACAATTCGGTTGTTTTCAAAAAAATATTCGTCGCCGGTTTTTGTATCCATCATATTCAGGTCAAGAATTAATCCGTCGTTGGTTACAAATCCTTTGTGAGTGGCAGGGTTTCCATACCAGATTGTATTCGAACGAATATTTTTTGTAACCACACTTCCCGCACCAATCATCGCAAATTCTCCAATTGTAATATTTCCCATGATGGTTGCATTCGCGCCAATGGAAGCGCCCCGGCATATGTAAGCACCAACATGTTTGTCAGGATATTTTAGCGAGCGAGGATATGGATTGTTTACGAAAGTTGCATTCGGTCCAATGAACACATCGTCTTCTACACGAATGCCATCCCACAAATACACTCCGCTTTTAAGTGTAACATTATTTCCAAGCACCACATCGTTCTCAATAAAAGTGTGACAGTTGATGTTGCAGTTTTCGCCTACTGTGGCATTTTTAAGTATTACAGAAAATTGCCACACCCTTGTATCTTTTCCAATCTTATCTGACTGAACATCGGATAATGGATGTTTGAACCAATTCATGAGTTTTTTAATTGCTGGTATGTATTGTAATCACGAATGTAATCGTTAGCATCAAAAAGTTCAGATGTGAGCACGAGGCAAATGGCACCCGACGAAAAATTTAATTCACACGCCCATATTCCCGGCGGAATATGCAAACCATAAAACGGACGATTCAATTGCATTACTTTTTTGTTCACGCCATCTTCAATCATCACTTCAAAACTTCCACTGGCGGCAACTAAAAACTGATGACATTTTTTATGTGCATGTGCGCCTCGCGATTCTCCGGCAGGAATATCGTAGAGATAAAAAACTCTTTTTATATCGAACGGCACATTCACTCCAGAATGAACAGGTGTGATGTTGCCTGCACGATTCGAAATTTTCGGTAACTCAATAACTGAGCAATCATAAATGCTGATCATTGCTTTTCGGCTTTTAGTTTTAAATACAAATCATAATCGCGGATGTAATCTTTTGCATCATATGGTTTATCTGACAAAACGAGCGCTAGTGAATTCGTTGAAAAATTTTCCAACGAACGCCAAATCATTTTTGGAATATAAACACCGCGATAAGACCGATTAAGAGAGATTGTTTTTATTGAATGACCATCGTTAAGCACTACATCAAAACTTCCTGATAGGGCTACAATAAATTCCTGCATTTCATAAAATGCATGTCCTCCTCTTATTTCACCACCGGGCACATCATAAATCCAATAAGTGCGCTCAATCGGAAATGGTATCTGACTTCCTTCTTCAATAAAAGAAAGATTGCCACGCGGATCAACAATTTTTGGTAGCTCTATTAACTGAATTCCTTCCATGCGATTTACAAAATTCTAAATTGAGAATAAGATGGAAATGTATTTACACTTCTCCTCTGCTAAATTGAAGAACTAAAAATGAATAATTTTAAAATTGTTTCCGAAAATATTTTAGTCAGCCAATCCAATCATTGTCCAAAAAAAAAATACTTGCAGCTACAACCACGCTTGCCGATGTTAAATCTTAGTTGAATTGACTCCATGAATTATTAAAACACAATGTTACTTTTCACTCAATATTTTTTCAATGAGCAAAAAAGAAAATAAAAATCAGCCTGTAAAAAATGTTCAGCCTAAAAAGGCAGCTGACGAAAAACCATTGATAGACCGACTTCCGTGGTTGGAATATGTGATTGTTGGTGTAACCATTCTCTTATTATTTTTTATCAGAAGAAATTTTATAGGAATTGCATTTGAACGCGATGAAGGTGATTATGCCATGTTTGGAAAATGGTTGCTAAGTGGTGCAAAACCATATGTCGATTTTTATGAAATGAAACCTCCGGGAATATTTTTGATTTATGCTCTTGTGGTAAAAGTTTTTGGATACGATTACTTGAGTTTGCAAAATGGGTTCTGCTTCATTTTCGCACTTGTTTTATTATTCTCCTACTTGTTTTTCAAAAAATTTATTGGAAGAAATACAGCTATAGCAATTTTGCCTGTTTATGGTTTTTTATTGTTGAATCCGTCTGTTTCAGGTTTTACTATTCAATCAGAGTTTTTGGTTTTGCTATTTGCAATTGCTGGATTATACCTGGTGATTGTAGGAAATGAAAAAAATAATTTACCGCTGATTATTCTTTCAGGAATGTTATTGGGTTTTTCTGTTTTAATAAAACAAGCCGGCGTTTTTTTCTGCCTGTTCGGAGCCATGATTTTATTTTTCGATTGGTGGCAGAAAAGAGAAAGGCGGAAGCTGCTTTTAGATATGAGTGCCTTTATTATTGGCGGAATTATTCCTGCTCTAGCAGTTATTCTTTGGTTGAATTATCGGGGCGTTTCAAAAGAAGCTTTTTTCTGGATTGTAGAATATCCCGGAAAATATTATTTAAGCAATCAATCATTCAGTGCTGGTATGGATTTGCTGAAAATGTTTAGCGGAAACATTATAAAGTTCCAACCTTTTTTCTGGTTTCTGGCGTTTGCCGGGTTGTTGATTGGGTGGTTTATAAAACTATCCAGAGAGAAAAAAATTCTTTGTTATTCATTCATTTTACTTTCCGGATTAACGATTGTTCCGGGTCTTCGGTTTATGACCCACTACTGGATTTTATTTATGCCTGGTATTGCCATATCAATTGCATTGGTTTATAAAATGCTGGAACAATTGGCATCAAATGCACGCATGCTTCGTCCGGGTTTAATTGCAGCATTTATAATTATTCCACTTGCTCATTTATTTTCTAAAGATGATTATTATCTGCGACCCAATTTTGATGATATACTTCATCAGGCATATGGCAGCAATCCATTTCCTGAAACTTTAAAAATCGGTGAATATTTAAAGCAGAACATGAAAAAAGGCGATCAGATTTTTGTTGCCGGATCAGAACCTCAGCTTTACTTGTATACAAATACACTTGGGGTTTCGCGCCATAATTTTATCAATTTCATCAATGCTAAAACTCCATTTGCAAAAAAATGGCAATTAGAAGCCATACACGATGTAGAAACTAAAAAACCTCGTTATATCATTTTAGTCATTCATCCATTTTCGTGGATGCTGGATAAAGAAAGCGACATGACTTTTCTGCATTGGACTCAAACTTATTTTGATAAAAACTATAATCCGGTTTTAATTGCCGATCAGATCGATACCCGTGGAGATTGCAATTATGTTCAGGGAAATGAAATTCTTTCTTATCAAAGAAAAGGGCAACAATTTGTAATTGTTTATGAAAGAAAATAATTTATTTAAAGATTAAACAAGAAGGCCCGTCAGCAGACGGGCCTCTTTGTTATAATTAAAACTATAAAAGCTATTTATTCAACAGTAATCGCTTACTGAACTTCGAATCACCGCTTGAAATAGTGATTAAATAAATTCCATTTAACAAGTTGTTGTTGAGCGAAATTGATTTTGAAACAATTCCATTTGTGGCTGTTACACTTGCCTCATACACTTCAGCACCGATTAGATTTATAATTGACAACTGATATATTTTGTTATCGCCTGTTGTTAAATCCAGGGTAAAAATTCCGGATGATGGGTTTGGTGTGATTGAAAATTTACCAATGTCTTCCTGTTTTATTTCAACAGGAATTATTTCAGTGTTTTTAGCAGAAGCTGTAGTGAATGAAATACTCTTGGTGTATTCGGTTCCTGATTTCCAATAACACTCGTTCTGCATTTGCAATTCGTAAGTTGTATTTGGCACAAGGCCTTTCAGTTTTTTCTCACAAGGGAAACTTGCACTCTGATTTTTCAGTATCCAGGTAGTATCACCAACTTTTCTTAGTCTGATTTTATAAATGATTGCATTGTCTGTTACACTCCATTTCAGTTGTGCTGATGTATCACCTGTCGAAATCACTTTTACAGAATCAGGATTATTGCAGAACGATTTTGTTTTGAAAGAATAAATCTGCGACCAGTTACTTGTGTCGTTATGCATCGGGTCGCAAACAGTTTGCACCTGAATTTCATAAGGAGTATTATCAATCAGATTGGTGAGTGTGCGGTTGTTGTATGGTAGAATGGTTCCGGAATTGGACCATGATTTTTCTCCGGCAACGCGCTTGCGGATTTTAAAACCATAAACGGTTTCATTTGCTTCCCACCCGATTTTTATTGTTGAAGCACCGATATTATTAATTGTGAATCCGGTTGGCTGGTAGCAGCTGGATTGTTTTATTGAAATTGTTTTTGTTGCACTGCTCATCGATTCACTCATTTCATCTTTTACAATCAAAGTATAATTTCCTTCTGTTGAAATGGCCAATGATGAATCGTAACAGATGGATTGGTTCTTTTCATTGAACCATTGATAACTGAATTTTCCTTTCCCACCTGTAACTGTTGCATTCAGATTCAATGAACCACCGGCTGGAATAATTGCAATTGCGGGATTAAATTGAATATTGATTGCAGAAAAAATATTTACACGAACAGTGTCTGTAATGGTTTGTGTATTGCCACAAGCAGAAAGATGTGTTCCTGAAACTGCAAAATAAATGTAAGCCGGACAATTAGGATTCGATAAAAATGAAATCATGCTTCCATTGGTATTGCTGAGACATGAATTGAATTGACCTTCGTAACCAGGAGCAATTGATTCCCAGTTTACACTTGATGAAAGCAATCCTTCGGTTTTTAAAGTGATGGATGGTCCACCGATTCTTACACTTGTGTCTTTTGGAAATTGTGCTTTTGAAAAAGAAGTGATACTATAAGTGTTTTGTGCGTTACCCGGTTTGCAAAAAGAAATTTTGTGTGAACCACTCAAACAAACGGGTTGACCAACCTCCATCGGATTTTCGCAATCAATATAATAATACAACGAACCAACAGGCAGCTCGCCAGATGCAAGTTCAAATTTTATTCCTTCTGCGTTTTTATCAAGTGTTACATTGAACTCAATACAGTTATCTGAATCAACTGCGGTGCAGCATTTTCCTTTTCGAGAAATTTCAGGAGTTAAAAAAAATCCATCGGGTTTGTCGGAGAGGTTTACTTCGAAACTGGTTGCTGTTGTTGGGATTTCACCTTCGCTTGCAAAGGCATTCGAGCTGTTTCCGAAATTGGAATATAAAAACATGATTAAACTGACTACTCCTGCAAAAGCGATTCCGATGGAACTGTAAATTAAAGCAGGTGCAATTTTTACTTTTTGCTTAACCGAAATTTTCGATTGTAAATAGCGACTCATGTAGAGGGTGTTTCGCGTGTGCTTTACGCCCTCATTTCAGGAAAGTTATAGCTAAAAACTCATTATTTTACTGATGGTGCTTGTGCTGTTGAAGCCATTTCAGTAATTGCCTTCACAAATTTATCTAATTCATAAAGCTGAGTATAAACATTGGGTGTTACACGCACATGTTTGAAATGTTCATATTCGATATTTACTGTATGAATTTTATACTTGTTGAAAAGCCTGGCATCAATGTCTTTCAGTTCCATTCCTTCAATATAAAAAGTGCCGATGCCACAACCATATTCCGGTTTTTGTGAGGTGTAAAGTTTGACCTTTGGGATATCCTTTACTTTATCGTACCAATAATTTTTTAAGTATCGAAGTCGAGCTTCTTTTTTTTGAATGCCAATGGCATTGTGAAATTCAATGGCATAACCAATTGATTGTTCAATGGGGAAACTGCGTGTGCCGAGTACTTCAAACTTTCGAATGTCGTCGCTGTCAGGTTTATCATTTGCAAAGAGTGGCCAAACATTTTTTATTTTTTCTTTTTTCATCCACAGCATTCCTGAGCCAATGGGCGCGCACAACCATTTGTGCAGTGCGGTTCCCCAATAGTCAACACCAAGGTCAGGGATTTTAAAATCAATGTGACAAAAGCTATGTGCTGAATCGCAAACAATTTCCACTGCTGCATTTTTCGCGCGCACGGCATCGGCAATTTTTCGTACAGGAATAAATTGTCCGCACCAGTTGATGCAATGGGTGAGGTGCACCACTTTTGTTTTTGCAGTTATTGCATCCGCATAAATTTTTGTGAAGTACTCATCGTTCTCAACAGGAAGAATGTGGTCGAGCCAAACGAGTTTGATGCCGTCGCGTTTTTCGCGCTGATTCCATGCGTGCATCATATTCGGATAATCCTGCTTGCACAACACTACTTCATCACCAGGTTCTAAATTGATTCCGAAAATAATGGTCTCTAATGCTTCGCTTGCATTTCTGTTGATGGCAACTTCTTCAGGTGAAACTCCGGCAAGCGATGCGAGATTTTCGCGCAGTGGTTCGCGGCCCATATCCATCACACGCCACATGTAATAAGTTGGTGTTTCGCATGCCATGCGATTGTATTTATCAAGCATATCCTGTACAATAATGGGCGACGGACTTACTCCACCATTGTTCAGATTAATGATAGAAGGTGAAACAGAATATGCGAGTCGGATGGTGCGCCAGTAATCTTCGTCCATCACAGCATCTGTAACAGTTGCGTGATTGAAATTTTTCAACTGACCGATTACTTGTTCTGCTTTTGCTTTTTGTAAAAACGACGGCAGTGTAATTCCGGCTGCTGATGTGAGCGCGGCATTGCGAATGAAATTTCTTCTTGAATTATTTTCCATCAGCTAAAATTATTTTGATGGGGTTAATGTAATGGAAAATTATTTCTCATCTTTTAAAATCCGAACTACATCTCTTACCTAAACAGCAATTACTTTGCAGTCCAATAAATTTTTACAAAAATGAATTCACTTCCATCCTATTCAAAATATGCAGAACACTGGATGCTTGACCGTAACACTGTGTTTTTAAATCATGGTTCGTTTGGTGGTTGCCCCATTACGGTATTGAATAAACAAACTGAATATCGAAACAGAATGGAACAGGAGCCTGTGCGATTTATGATTACTGAACTGGAAGATTTGTTGTGGAAGAATAAAGAGCAACTCGCTGCATTCATTGGTGCAAAAGCAAAAGATTTAGTATTCGTGCCCAACGCAACTTATGGAGTGAACACAGTGATGAACAATCTGGAACTGAAAGAAGGCGATGAAATTCTCACGCACAATCATGCATATGGTGCGTGTTGGAATGCTGTTCAGTATTATGCAGAGAAGTGTAAAGTAAAACTGGTGATTGCTGAAATTCCTTTCCCGATAAAATCAGAAGATGAATTGGTGGATGCATTTATGAAAGGTGTAACACCCAAAACAAAGTTCGCCATGATTGACCATGTGACATCAGCAACCGGAATCATTTTCCCGGTAAAAAAATTAACTGCTGCATTGCACGAAAAAGGAATTGAAGTTTTAATTGACGGCGCACATGCACCCGGAATGTTGGATTTGAATATTGATGAAATTGGTGCGGAGTATTACACAGGCAATTGTCACAAGTGGATTTGTTCGCCCAAGGGTTCGGCACTGTTACATGTGCGCGAAGACAAACAAAAAAACTTTTGCTCGCTCATTGTTAGTCACACATACGATAAAAAAGTTGGCGAAAAATTATGGTCATCGCATTTCTTCTGGCCCGGCACTTCTGATTATACAGCTTATGCTTGTATTGGAGATTCAATTGATTTCATGGGTTCAGTAATGGGCGATTGGAAAACTTTGCGCAAGCACAATCATGATTTAATTGTGGAAGGAAGAAAATTATTATTGAATGCTTTGGAAGCCGAAGCACCTTGCCCGGAAAATATGTTGGGTAGTTTAGCAACTGTTCCATTACCAATTCCATTCAAAGCGCCTGAATCGAATTTCAATTACATCCATCCGTTCTGGCAAAAATTGATGAATGAATATCACATTCAGACCCCTGTGTTTGGCTGGTCGAGAACCAATCCGAGGTGGTGGTTGCGCATTGCAGGTCAGGCATATAATTCAATTGAGCAGATTAAGTATTTGGCTGATGTTTTGAAAAAGGAATTTCAACAGTAGTGTAATTCTAAAAATTTATTTCTGAAACCAGCGGTGGCATTCATACAGTTATATTTGCCATTGCAAAAAACACCATGGATAAATTTTCATATATCAGCAACGCTCATCCAAATGTGATTGAATCA
>Ga0209596_1000820_pt1 | contig 27861 bp, 32 predicted proteins | sample M_130807_MF_Meta_FD_187314 | JGI IMG/M metagenome (GOLD analysis project Ga0209596, IMG submission 187314) | Freshwater microbial communities from Lake Montjoie, Canada to study carbon cycling - M_130807_MF_MetaG (SPAdes) (version 2) | ecosystem: Environmental > Aquatic > Freshwater > Lake... | reverse complement strand
AAAGACTCCTGCTGAAACTCTAGTTAAGTTAGGCCAAGAGGATCCTGACCCTGAAGTAAGACACGATGCCAAGGCGAATCCCAATTACCCTCAAGACTTAGAAGGTTGGGCAATAAATATGGATGATTGGATATGAAACACATAAAAGACTATCGAGTATTCGAAACTGAGCAACAGCCAGAAGTCAAGAAAGACTATTATCCAGACGGTAGAGTCAAAGCGGAACGTTGGTATCTCAATGACAATATACATCGCATAGACGGGCCTGCGCTTATTTGGTACTATCCAGACGGTGGAGTCGAAGCGGAACATTGGTATCTCAATGGTGAATGGCATCGCGAAGACGGACCTGCGCTTATTTGGTACTATCTAGACGGTAGAGTCAAAGAGGAGAAATGGTATCTCAATGACAATATACATCGCATAGACGGGCCTGCGCTTATTTGGTACTATCCAGACGGTAGAGTCAAAAAGGAATTGTGGTATCTCAATGGTGAATGGCATCGCGAAGACGGACCTGCGATTATTTGGTACTATCCAGACGGTAGAGTCAAAAAGGAAGCGTGGTTTCTCAATGACAATTGCCATCGTGAAGACGGACCTGCACAGATAGAGTACTATCCTAAAGGTAGAGTCAAAATTGAAGTGTGGTATCTCAATGGCAAGATGCATCGTGAAGACGGACCTGCACAGATAGAGTACTATCCTAAAGGTAGAGTCAAAAAGGAATTGTGGTATCTCAATGACAATGAAGTAAGAAAAGAAATGGTTATTGCAGTGAGTTCAAAGACTCCTGCTGAAACTCTAGTTAAGTTAGGCCAAGAGGATCCTGACCCTGAAGTAAGACAAGCTGCCAAGGCGAATCCCAATTACCCTCAAGACTTAGAAGGTTGGGCTATAAATATGGATGACTGGACATGAAACACATAAGACCCTACTTAAACGAATCGATTGACCGTGGGTCAATCATCCTTATTACTGGAAAGCCAGAAGGAGAAAAACGAAAATTATATGCTACTCATGTGCTAGGTCATCATGAGCTTCGACCTGGAGTTATGATGTTGTTTCTTTCAGATACTTTTTATAGAATCAAAGAAGAAGACGGTAGACTAAAAGCTTCCTCAGTTAGTTATCGTGACGAAAAATCATTAAAATCTACACTAAACCTAAAGTCTCCTGGTAAAATTAGTATTGTTCGAAACTCAAAAAAGACCCCTTTTCACTGGAAGACTTTAAAACACTCAAACCTTCACTCAGCATTAAAAGAAGTGGAATCTGAAATATTAGGTTCAGATTACTTATTAGAATCACTTTCTACAGAAGTTAATGAATACGATGTAGTTTACTCAAAAATCGCTGACCATACTATTTCTTCTATCTTTGAAGATTCAAAAAAGGCAATGCTAATTCAATTTAAAGAGCAAGAATCGATGGAAGATGCAATTCATAACGCCGATGATGTTGACGATGGATTTGATAAAATCGAATATGAAATTTCTCTTCAGGTAATACTAAGAGACTCTGACTTGATTCAAAACATGCAAGAATTAAATATTACTCAGCCAGTAGAAATATCCATGGTTTTTGATATATCTACAACGATCAATAGAATAATTGTCCGTGATGATTATGATATGCCTGAATATTCTGAAATTAATTTTAATGTTGTCGATATTGAAATACAGAATACTATGTTAGTCGATGGAGAAGAAGTTATCCTAACTAAGGAACAAAAGGAAAAAATTGATCCAAAGATAAAAAGCTTAGACGAAGATGACCTTCTTTCTTTGTTCAAAAAAAAATTAATTAAATTTAAGAGCTCTGATTAAATCTTGTTTGTTTTTTAGTGTATAATAACAATATGTAAACTACTAGGGTAACAATATGTAAACTACCAGGGTAACAATATGTAAACTACCACATGTCAATTAACAGAATTATTACAAAGGATCACCTGCTTGAAAGAGTGCTTGACCTAGAAGAATCAGAATCATTTGAAAGAGCTCATTCTGAAAACCCTACTCAATGGAGTGTTTTAAAAAATGAAGAGTATGCGGCAGCATATCCAACTATTTCAGCCATTCCATCTGGATTGTATGAAATAGCATGGAACGATGCTATCTCAGCTCACACGTTAAAGAAACAGCCGATTATTGTTGATGAACTATATGAGCTGCCTTCTCCAGAATTGAAGAGCATACTTGATGATATTGAGTCTTTTTGGGATCGTCGTGAAATTTACAAGCAATATAACTTTGTACACAAGCGTGGAATTCTATTGTATGGAGATCCAGGCTGCGGCAAGTCAGGTATTATTCAGTTGTGTGTTAAGAAACTAATCGATAGAGAAGGGATTATTATTAATCTTAAAGAAGAAGACGACGTAAAAGCTTTTTCTGAATTTATTCCGGCAATTCGTAAGATTGAACCGCACAGACCGTTAATCGTGATCCTAGAAGATATTGATTCCTTAGCTGGAGAAGATAGGTATTCTACCACAAAGCTCCTGAACATCCTGGATGGAATCAAACAAATAGAGAATGTAGTTTATATTGCAACAACAAACTATCCTGAGAAGTTACAGGAAAGGATTACGAATCGTCCTTCTAGGTTTGATAGAAGATATGAAGTAGCTATGCCATCTAGAGAGATTAGAGAAGCTTACATCAATTCAAAATTAAATGCAGCTGATCTTGAAAGAATTGAAATAAAAGATTGGTTAGATCTAACTGACGGCATGTCACTATCTCATCTAAAGGAACTAATTATTTCAGTGATCGTTTTAGACAAATCATTTAAGGAATCAATACAGAACTTGTCAGATTTAAAAAAGAAGCCTAAGATTAGTTCATCTTCTAATGTTGGTTTTAAGACAAGCAAATAGGATCAACTCTTTCTACATAAAAAAAGCCGAATTACTTCGGCTTTTTTCTTTTTTAGTGAAAGTTATTTTTCTTCTTTTATTTCAACTCTACGGTTTTTGCTAGGATCGTTCGATATTGGGTTAATTGACCCAAATAATATTATTGTAATCTTTCTAGGCTTAACTCCTTTGCTAACTAAATAACGTTCTACTGCTTCTGCTCTACGCTGACTAATATTTAATTTAGCTTCTTCTGTTCCGATACTGTCAGAATGGCCGTCTAAAACTAGTGAATTTATTTCTCCTTTAATCATCTTATCTGCAAGATCGTCTAGTGATTCGAAATATTTGTTTTTAACATTCCACTTATTAAAGTCAAAATTAATAACATTTTTCTCATTAACGATAGCTGGTGAATCGTTTACTATTTTAATAACTAGAGTATCGATATTTACGTTACGTTTTATCACAACAACAGTGTCAACTGAATGTTCTTCACTTGAGTTAAAATAATCAGTATAGCGATCCCATTCTAAATTTTTACGTTTACCGAAAGTGTATTGTAAACCTATGCTTGCTCTAGCCAGACCATCATTTTTACTATTTGCTTTTTTAATTCCATCTAAATAATCGGTATTTACGGCAGTATATGAAGCTTCTAGATTAAGAGAAATGTGATCCGATAGTCTACGTTTTGCACCTATTCCAACCGGAATAATATGTACCCAATCGCTACTCATTTTTGAGGTAGGTTGATTAACTCGATAGTTAATCATTCCTGCACCAAGGTAGAAGAAAAGCTGGGTGTTTTGATAAGTTGAAATAATTTGGCCGTTTGTAAGATTAAAACGTAATCTACCCTCATATGAATCATAGTGAGTAACTGCAGAAAAATAGTTATTCTTTGTGCCTGCACTTCCTCCAAGATATGCTACTTCTAAACTTAGAAAGTGAGAGATCTGTTTAGATAGAGTTAGTCCATAGACTGGACGTACCATCCATGAGTTAGCCTGAGCCTTATTATCAGAAACATCTCCAATTACAGTATTTGTTCCAACTAGACCAGTTATGCTCAATGTGTTAAAATTCTTCATCGAGACAGTCGGCTTTTGCGCCAGACACACAGATGAAAAGAAAGTCAGCAATAATGCTAATAATGATTTTTTCATTGAATTGTATTTATTTATAAGATACTCTAGTGTACTAATATGGTTCTACGTCCAGTCATCCATATTTATTGCCCAGCCTTCAAGATCTTGAGGATAATTAGGATTTCTTTTTGCAATATCACGAACAGTATCTTTACTATGTAGTGAATATTTTATCGTTTCCTCAGGTTCTGTTGCAAGATATGCCATTGTTTCTGGATTCAATCTCCACTTCTTCGTGCCTGGAACTTTTTCGCAATAGTAATCAAGAAGTCCAGGTTTGCGTTTCCCAAATCTGGGTCCATAGAAATTAGTATTCCATATTCCACGATGTGTAGTTGGATTATATCTAATACCTCTAATGTCTTCAATCAAGAATTTCTTGATGTCAGTAAAGCGAACTCCTTCTTCTCCAAAACTTTCGATAAACTTAAGAATCTTATATGCAGTAGTGCCTTTTTTTCTTTCTAGAACTTTAACTGGAATGCTCCATAACTGTCCAGAAAAAATGCTGTGTCCTTTACTAGCTTCATTTACTTCATATCTTTCTAGCTTTATCATCAATTCTTATAAATTTCTTAGGGCATCACCAAGGTCCTTCCATCTACTTGAGAACGCAGCTATAATTTGTAGGTATTCTCCTTTAATCTCTGGATTCTGTTTTGACGCAAGCGGTCTAATTATTTCTCGACCATGCTTAGTAAGGATCACGCTAACATGTTGAGTGATTTCTCCCCTAGTTGCTTTCTTATCATCCTCCACTTTTAGGATATATGCTATCCAATTCATTAATTCTGGAGTTTTTAACTTATTTTGATCTACTAAACCATCAAAGGCTCCTTCTACTGCATTAAGTACACCAAATACTTCGTCTGCTCCAAGCTTAGGAATATCAAGTAGTGGACGAGGTCCCTTTGGATTATTAAAGATGTTTTCGATCTTTTCAACTAGAGTACCGTTTGAGTCATTTAATCTTGCAAGTTGACGAGAGTATTGGATAAAAGCATCAATTGCTTCAATTCCAACGATTGCCGACATCTTAATAGTAATATCTAGTGCAGTTGTTCTATCAAGTAGAGCAGTACCAAACATTGAAATCACTCTTTTACGAGGATCAATATCTGGAGATACTTGGCTCATCAATTGTTTGTCAGCTTTAAGTTTTTGATAAACGGTTTCGCAGGCTTTTGCCCAAGTTCTAGGTATAGGAAATCCTGACATTTGGCCTCCTCCTGTTGCGGCGGCAGCCGCCGCATCCCAACTATAGAAATAGTTGAACTTAACTCTATATTGGCGACCAATATTAGTAATTGTGCCAGACGATCCTTCTTTTGAGGCTCCAATGACATCTTTTAATTTAAAGAAACTTAATAGCTCATCTGGTATATACCATTCGTTTGCAGAAGTTGTCATTCCTTTAAAGAATGCTTTATCTGTTCTTGCCCATTCAGTCCATATAGCAACAGTTGGTACTAGATGAAAGTGTCCGCCTAAGAAACGAGAAGCAAATGCGGCTTCAAATGGTTTTACCGGTCCATCCATATCTCGGTTACCTGCTCCCCAAATTCGATATCCATTTGGTATTGTATAGTCTCCTGACTTTCTCTCTAAAAGGAGAGAAAGAGCTGCTCCCATTACATCTACCTCTGCTCGGTTAACTTCATCAAAGAAAAGAATTCCATCACGAGGATCGTCCGGATCTGGCAACCATGCAGGATAAGCAAAGTCCATACCTACTTTTCCTTTCATTTCCGAAGAAAGAACAGTTTGTTCACTTCCAGATTTTGAAAAAAGTAAAGGAATACCTGAAATATCGTATGCCGCCTTAGTAGCAAGAGTAATGATAGTTACAGGAATATCTTGACCTAATCTTTTAGCTGCAACGGCAGCAGCACTTTTTACTAACTCAGTCTTTCCAATACCTGGAGCTCCCCAAATCATAACGTTAGATCGAGTGTCAAGAAAAAAGTTATCGACTAACTGTTCGATTAATTCATTCGGATCTAAAACAACAGCATTCTTAGCCGCAGTTGGCGGTCCTAATGTAAATTCGTCGTCAGACTCATACATTTTCTTTAAATACTTAAGGCTCTCTGTTGTTACTAACTCATCTTCACGAGGCACCATTTCTTTATCTTGGTCGACTTCTAAACCTTTTAATTCTCCAGATGGAGAAACAGTTACTCCGCTTTTTCCATAATCTTCTTCAAAGTATTTCTCTAAAAGTTCCTGTTGCATAGGGTCCCAATATTGAACTCCCTTTGGAGTCATGCCTAAGTGATTAGCCTTACACGAGTTAATTCTCCATGCACCTTCGCCAACATACCAGTTTCCTTTTTTAGTTAAAGGTCCTTTGTCTAGGCCAAGAGACATTCTTTTTTTCCATGCGTTATCAAAAGCTGCGAGTTGGCCCTTTCCTTTTGCCATTATAGAATCTAATAGCGCATTTAATTTTTTAGGATCCATCATTGATGCTTCACAGATGAACATTTCTTGTGCAGCTTTTTCTGATTCATTACTTGCAGCAATCATACACGCTGTTCCAGTAGAACCAGAACTAGCTGCTTCCACTATTCGAAAGCGACGATTAAACTCTTCAAAATCTAGGAGAAGATTCTTCATTATAGTATTTTTCTTTTTTTATTTATTACGGAATTTAGTGGTATCTAGGAAAACAGGAACCTTTTGTCCAGGCATTCTATTTGCAAGCTTTAACCAGTTATCATAGGAAATAGCTCTATTAGGATAAATGATAGCAAAAATAGTGTTTGATGGATCTAACGCTTTAGTCCATGCATTTTTTATAGGTCCGTCCTGCATATGATCACTTAAATAAGCATCGGTTATACTAATGGTAAACTTTTTAGCCTTTCCTTTTTTCACAATTTCTTCATATAACAGAGCTTCTTTGTTACCGCCGTCTCTCCAATTTGAGTTAATCCAATCTATTACTTGATGGAGGTTTTTAGATGTCACATCTTTCCAAGATTTATATTCATATGGTGCGTCATGCCATAGGAATACATTCAATGTTTTAATTTTTGCAGAGGCCATTGCCTTTTCAATTTCTCCAAGAATAACTGCAGATTCAGCAAAACTTATACTTGAACTAGTATCGACTAATAAATTTAATTCAGGTAATACATCCTTCTTTGGAGTTTTACTTCCAATTGTAGGACGTAGCGTTTTATTTGAAACAAATCGACGATTCCAAGGCTGATATTTTGCATTTTCTCTAGAATATTCAGTGAGACGTGATTTAAAAATAGCCGACCAGTCTGTTTCGGATAGGCGTTCTACTGCAATACGATCTCGTATTCTGCCTCTACCGCTTCCTCCACCTCCTATTGTTTTTTCAGTATCTGTTTTTTGTGCCTTCTTTTCTTCATCGTTAGCGTCCTGTATTCTTGAATTTTCTTCGCCTTGGCGGTTAGCCTCATCCATTTCTTTAGATAGTGTATCTATATCTACCCAAATTCTAGAATCTCCGCCTGGAGGAAGTTCGATTGGCTCACCTATACCTGGAGGTTCAGGACCCTCTTTTGGCTGTCCAGGATAACCTCCCGTTCCTTCTTTTCCTGGTCTAGGAGGAATTCCACCTATGTCCCAGTCATCATTTTTTAACTGTTCAGTAATTCTTTCCACAAAGTCATCTTCTAACTTTTCGGCATCAGATAAAGTTCTTCTACCTGGTTTGGGCTTCCTTGGAGTCTGCGGTGTCTCAGGCATATTTGGTTGGGGCATCATATCATCATTTGATGAAGTTCCTCCTCCCTGGCTAGGTTCAAAAGTTTTACCTGAACCCTTGCTTTTACTAGGTCTAGTTACTTTATCTACATCAGCAATCGATATTCTCTTTGTCATCTAAATTGGAGTTTTATTTTTTCATTTTGGCTCTAGCTTCGTCTTCGCTAATTGGATCATAGTCTACCATTTCTCCACTAACGTTACTAACTACTCCGTATTCTCCTGTAACTCTATTATAAATTACATCGCCTACTCTAAGACCTGGATCATCACTGTCTTCACCTTCGCCTTGTCCTTCACCTTGTCCTTCACCTTCACCTTGTCCTTCACCTTCACCTTGTCCTTCACCTTCGCCTTCACCTTGTCCTTCACCTTCACCTTGTCCTTCACCTTCGCCTTCACCTTGTCCTTCACCTTCACCTTGTCCTTCACCTTCGCCTTCACCTTGTCCTTCACCTTCACCTTGTCCTTCACCTTCGCCTTCACCTTGTCCTTCACCTTCACCTTGTCCTTCACCTTCTTCCTCTTCTTCAGATTCATCTTTTTTCTTTGCTCGTCTATCTTCAATATTCTTAACAAGTCGCCAAAATATTTCCTCGGCATTTGATTCAATAAAAAATTGATATTCATCCTCTGGAACAGCAAATTGTCCGCCTTTTGCATCAGCGCGTACTCCACCTGGAACCATTTCGTAAAGGTTGGACTTTACATCATCTAGCAACAACTGATTAATTTCATAATCTGCCGCTAGATTCCATAATGTACTCCATTCTCCTGGAGATATGTATTCCGACTTCCATTCAGGTTGTCGTAAATGGTGTTTTAAAGAACAGTGTAGGATCTCATGAATTATTACAAAAAGTGAATAGTCCATGGGATGTCTTAGTCCGTCACGAATAGCCATTACAGCATTTGGTATAATTCCTCCTCTAAACTGAGAAGCGAAATTTATTTTTCCCATCTCATAAGTTTCAATCACGAATTTAGGATCATAAAAAATAGCTGTTCCGCTAGTACTCATAGTACCTATTCCATCTTGGTCAACACAACCTGCGCCGATCGATGCAATCGGTGGCATTTTAGACCAAAAGGGTCTCCAAAATGGAAAATGGGTAAAAAGCTTTTGCTTAACTAGTTCCATAATTAGAGAAGATTTTTCAATAGATTCCTCTCTGCTCATAGCTTTAACCTTTGCTCTAATGTCAGGTGTAGACCTAGATTCAACTAGCCAATTGTCAAACGAAAAATCTTTAATTTTTTGAATTAAAGATTTTTCGTTTAACTGTTTTAAATATTCTTCGAATTTAAGCATTTTTATATTTTACTTTTAGCAAATAATAGGTTCTTAATATAACCAGTTATCATCATCTGGTTCTGCATTAGAATCAGTAGCAGCAACTTGAATTCCCAAGATAGCTGCAACGCTGACTTCAGGAAACTTGATCTTATCTGTTATCATGAAATATGCAAATTTGCTTAACATTCCATCTAACTTATGCTTACGAATGATACTTTGAATAGATGCATATTCTCCTGAAACAGGAAGAAATCTTTTATACTTTTCAGGTTGTGCTTCTCTATAGTCAGAATCTGAATCTTTTTTCTCTTCGTCAGGACTATATGTTTTTTTAGTAACAGTATACTGAGGACCTAGTTTAAATGTAATCTTTTTAGCAAGTTCATTTTCTGCTTCTATTTCAAATCCACTAGTTTTTCCATATGCACTTGTACCTTCAGGTAAACGACCTCTTCCTTCTTCAAAGATTTCTTTTCTAAAATCTTTGAATCTTTCGAAAAGATATAAAAATAAAGATTGAGGATTAACTGATAAGTCTTTAGCTAAGGCTCCAACTGAAACTGGAACATTTGGATTGTTTGATGTCGTGCTATCACAATCTTCGATGCTTGCAACCAAGTTATCTAAGGTTGCCGCTTTTAACTTAGGCAATATGCTACTGTACTTACTAGCAAACACTTCGATTACTTGAGAAGAAGTAACAGGCGTCTGCTTTCCAGCACGTTCTGCTCTTTTTTCTTTAGACGCGCCAGCTTCAGCTTTTAATTTATATGCATATAATGGCTTGCTTCTAGAAGGAGAATATTCTTTGTCTCCCTCTCTAGTCACAGAACGAATAAATTCCTGAATCTTATCGCTACGATTTCCTCCCTTTGTATCGTGAACAGCACGAATCTCACGACGGTCTACTGCTCTGGTCGTTAATTCTGAGTATCCAAAGTCAACTGCTTTTTTCTTGTCTTTATCCCACCATAGGATCGCATATTGCATACCTACAGCACCTTTACTCCTAGATTTATCGTAAATATACATGTAAAAGTCCAAATCCGGATTAGCAATTAGGACTCGGTTTTGACCAAACGGTAGTGACTCAATAAACCAATGAAAATCAGTATACTGACTACCGATCGTTCTACCGCTATATGGATCAGTATTACTCTTACGACCAGTCATTACAACAGGATCTGTGATCTCAATATCGTGTTCTGGAGTATAGTACTTATATGGCATGGGAATAGCTACCTGTGAACGATATGTGTGTCCCATTCGAGGATATTTTTCTGAAAAGTGTTCTGCTTTTTTGTGAATTGCTGAGATCATTGCCTTCGGCATTCCAGTCTTACTTAATGTAGATGCTTCTAACAAAAGATCTGTTTCGAAACCTGTGAGGAATCCTTCAAAGGTCTTTGCCACAAAATTTGGGTTCAGTTCCGACATTCGATTTATTTTTTTATTATTTATCAATGTAATTTAGGCAGGTTTTTAAGTATATTTTAAAAAAGAAAGTTATGTACAATGATTCTCCATCAAATGGTAATTTTATTTCAGCAGACGAAACTAGAAAGGACATTGCAAAAGCTTTAGCTAAGATTGAACTGTCCAAATTAAAAAAAGCGATACTAGATTATGAGTTATGGATGCAAGACGGATATATCGATCGTTTTGGAATGAGTCTACACAACAATATATGGAGAGAATTCATTAGAAAAGATGGAGAAGACAGTATGATTAAAAAATTTAACGGTTGGCTTGCTGCCCATGATGTAATATGCAGAGAGCTATCACGTAGATGGGTTACAGACGAGGCATGCGAATGATCTTTGATTCAGAAAGATAGTCAGATGATCTAAATACTGCATTTAAGTTTGTTTCGGAAAGCTCATAAACTATCTTTTCAAGAGAACGTAATACTGAATCTATAACATTTAACTTATCGGTTACCTCATAGATACCTTTTTCAGTCGCCCAGTGTTCGCCTTCCCACTTCTCAGTATACTCTTCATCAGTCATATCTTTAAATTCTGCTTCGAGCTGATTTTCTAATTCGCGAACCTTTCTTTCAAGAGCATCTACCTTTTCTCTAAGCTCTCTAATCAGAGGATCAGCAGTTGGGTAGTCAAGTAACTCATTAACTTGTATATTCTTAACCTTTTCCCATATCGCAACCGCACGGTAAGTTAGATTTTGTGAAGCGGTTTTATATTTACGTAAATCGATCATCTTGTTTATTTATTTATTGAAATTTAGTACTTTAACGTTATGCAGCCAATAAAACATAAATTAACTAAGTTAACTAAAAATATTTTTATTTTACAAATAAAGGATCAGTGGGACCTGGCCATGACATTCTTACGAGCGCAAGAATACTATGAATCTGGCAACCCTAAGTTTAAAGGAAAAAGTTTCGATATTTGGGATTATATGAAATGGTATGCCACTAGCAAAGACTATAGTTCTAATACGTTTTCGTATCCATCTGATTGGGCAGCATTCAATATTCCAGTTAAAGTTATTGATTCATGTTATAATAAACTAAAGTCTGACCCTACTCCATATGATGATTTCATGAAATCTTTGCTAGACCAGATTCTAAAAAAACATGGAGCAGATTTAAGCAAAGCATATATTATTGGAGTAAATGACTTAGCTGATCCTTCTCTATTACATGAAATAAGCCACGCGATATGGTATACCGAGCCTCAATATAAAAAGCAAAGTAATGAATTACTCACTCAATTACCGGTAGATGTGTTGGAAATGTCGAGTTCCCTTTTATTGAAGAAAGGATACGCTAAACCTGTTTTATTAGATGAAGTGACAGCATATTTTTCAACAGGTGATGTTTCTCTTTTATTAGGTACTGGTTCTGATGAGCTAGGTGAACCGTTTAAAGCTAATCTTGATAAGTTTATACCAAAGAAACTACACGATCTCTTACGCGATAAATAAAATAAATCACGTAACTTGAATGAATAATATCTTGTCTTTTTCTCAGTTTATTAATGAAATGCGTATTTCACAGCATGCTGCTGAGAGAATAGGGGAAAGATTAGTAAAACTGGAAAACTTTACTCTAGCTCCTGCACAAAACGCAATCATTAAAGAAAAAGGCTGGTCGTTTAGCGATGTTAGACGTCAATTAGAAGAGATTATCGTTAAAAATATGCTAAGGAAAATAAATGAACACCTTCCTGTCCAGTATTCTGACGGGAGTCGAGACATTGCACTCGTAGCATTTCGATTAAACTTAGGAAATACTTCAGAATTGATTAGGTTAACTGTAAAATCTGGCATCTATAAAACGAATAAGAAGACAGGCGTAATCGAAAGAGTTGGTGAAAAAATATTTCATGGAGAAAAGATTTATTTAGCTATCAATGATGATGTTCTTAGCACAGTACTAGTCTATGACAAAAACATGACGGATGCTGACATCATGGATCAAGCAATCGAACACTTTGAAAAGAAAAGAGTGGATCGTCAGATTTTTATTGGTCCATTTACTGAGGCTAAGATTTTAGATTTAACTATTCAAGATGGAGAAGTTAAAATCTTTGATCCATCAAAAAATATTATTGGTAAAGGTATTGCAGTTGAACAACAATGGGCAATTGCTCCTGGAAAAAGCATAGGTGTATACATTCCATTTGCAAATAAGTTTGTTGATGGAATGATCGACGATGTAGTAAATCCAATACTATCAGCAGATAGAAAGAAGATAGATTGGGATAAGGGAGAAAAGTCAATCAAGTTTATTTTTAAGGCAACGATCGATAATAAACAGCTTAGAATACCAAAAAAGGTATGGATTGGGGACACAATTTATCTACCAGTAGGCGATAGTGAATCTCTAGTTGCTTGCGAAATAGTTTCTCCTGGAATAATATTAGATATTAGAGCAAAGAACCCAATCAATATTAAGTATTTGATTAGAGGTTAATCTTTAAATTTTCCTGGCCAAATTCTTCTCCACTCATGTCCAGAAGGAATGTGCTTCGCTTTAACACCAAAGACCTTTTTTTCACCTGGATCTGGACATGGACTTTCTCCATTCCATGTAAAGCCGTTTGTACATGCCCAGCTCTTCATGAAAACCGTGATAGGTTGACCTACGTGAAAAGGAAAACGTACTCCAGATTCATTCTCGATTTCATGGATAGTTCCATGTTTCGCAGAAATAGTAATACTCCTTCCTTGTCTAGAAGTGAGCACGATTGTTTCTTCGCGATGCCAGCTTTCGAATAGTTGAACGTGTCTTTTCATTATAGGTTCCAATCTGTACTTGCAGGAATAGTTATGTATTGTGATGATCCGTTAAAGCTAATACTTCCACCTACTCCACCTGCAAAAGGACTTGTTGAATTCCAAGTAGCTGTTCCGTGATTTATTACAGTTCTTGCAAAAGTACTTGAATCAGTTAACAACGATTCGTTTCCCCAATTAATGAATGACATAAGTAATATTTTATTTTATAAAGTTATTTATTCTTTATCTCTCTTTATCTCTCTTTAACCTCTGCGGCGACCGGAGAAACTACTATTTGAATCTTAGGTTTATAACCCATTGGCAGATCTGTCTTAATTCCTTCGAACTTACCGAACTTTTCATCGTATCTAACGTAAAGTATCCTGTTTTTAAGATCATATCCTAATTGAGCAGTAGTATGCATCTTTGCGTGCGGAGCATCTCGATAGGGATTTAAGAAGTTATCTTTTTCTTCGTGCTTAGCAATTCGATTCATTGCATCGTCAACAGATTTAGCACCTTTTAATTCTTTAGTTGCAATTTCTTTTCTGGAAATAGAAGACTCTCTTTTCTTACCTTTAGTATATCCCAAGTTAGGGTCATCTATTCCATGATTAGTACGAACCACATAGTTATTAGTAGGAATCTTGTCAACTGAAGGATTTACCTTAGACGTCATTTCAATTAAGAACGTATCTTTTTCGTCTGCAACTAAAGTTTCTCCAGTTACTCCAACCTCCTTTGGATCGTTACCCACGAAATCTAAGATTGACTTCTTTGCTTCTTCAAGAGTCTTTTTAGAAAGAGCTTCTCTGATTTTTACACCGTCTTGTGCAGGTTGAGGTTCGTATTTTTTCTTTTTGCTCTTTCCTCCTTGTTTTTCGTCTTCTTTTACTTTTAGCGCAGAATTTAATACTCCTATTCCAAATTCATTGATTCCCTCGCTCCAGTCAGTGATTTTATCGTGTAAATAAGCTACCTCTACACCATTAATCATTTCATGAACAATTTCAATTGGAGCAATATACGCGCGATCACGATTTTTTACCATCACGGTAGAATCGTTGATCGTTAACTTTGCAATTACGCATTCGTTGATTGAGTTTTTAAACCATTCTTTAAAGTTAAGAATCTTGCTCATGTATATTTGATTTTTATCCAACTAGAGTTTCAATCTCAGATTTATGCTGAGTTAATAGATTTCCTGGAATTTTCATATGGCCACTGCTTATCTTTTCCAGAGTTCCGCCTGAATTTTTAACAGCTTGCTCTAAACCTGCAATATGGGAACCAGTGTAATAGCTAGCATTTCCCCAATTAGATGGGTTGTATTGCATAATAACTTTACTAGACGTACCTAACTGGCTTACACTGTTTGTCAGGTTTTGACCTGGAGTAGGATCCATTAACAATACTGCCAATGGTTTAATTGATGGCAGATTCTTAGTAATATCTGCGCTGTTATTTCCGCTTCCTGAAAAAATACCTATTACTAGATTCTTTGGTTTTAAGTTACGTTGTGCAAGAGCAGCTTCATATTCTGCTTTTACGCTTGTCCACTGAGTAGTATGTTGATTTGGAACAACTATCACATACTTGCTATACCACTCTGGCACAGACGCTGAGATCAGTTCAGGCATATAGTCTTTACCGCTCTTACCTCCAACTGGAATACCTGGATAAAGAACGAATACTGGTACAGAGTCCTCTACGTTTTCAGGAATAGAGATAACTGCATTTTGTCCAACATGTGCGCTAACTTTTTTACTAGGTTCAGATTCTCCAAAAAGAGCTTGTCTAGTCATGGGCCCAACAATTCCGTCCTGCTTAAGAGGAGTACCAGCGGCATCCTTTGATTTTGCCTGAAATTGAATTACTGTATCTCTAGTTGCATCATCAAAGTTACCAGTAGGAGTTATTCCCAAAGTAGTCTGTACTTTTTTAACGTCTTCTCCAGTGCTACCTAGTTTTAGTAGCTCAGATTCGTTTAAGCTTTTCCAGCGTTTGTAATTAATTAGATAACTCATATTATGTCTGTGCTTTCGATTAGAGTATAGGTAAATGCATTTCCATGAATGTCTTTTGCTTTACGACAGATTGCCATAAATTCTTCAAAGTCAGCTGATCTTTTGAATACTTGGCAGCCTTCTGACCAGTTCTCAACGTACGTTGAGTCTACACCAGCTTTATGGATATTGATTCCAAATACTCCTTCTTGAATTGTTGATTCGTTGTATTTCATGTCACGATTAGCATCTCGATAAACCTTTACTGCTTTTTGTTGTCCAAGAGCTTCATATTTACCTTGATGTAAACGAATCGTATGTGAACCTCTGTACTGTCCTTCTACTAAACGTGCTACTCCAGCCGCATTATGGTATTCCATTACTCCTTTTTTACCAGGGTCAGTCGTTGCTGTCCAGATATGAAACTTCCAAGTTCCGCCTATTTTATAGGAAAGAGTCAACCAGTCATCGAAGACGTTAGTGACTGTATTACCTGTGCTCGAATTTCTTATGCCAACGATGTTTACGTCGTAATCTTTTGTTCCCTCAAACCAGGCATACCCCTTAGCTTTTACTGCTTTTTCAACTTGTTCTCTTGTGTAGGACATCTATAATTAATTTTTTTATGAATCTGATTCCCTCAAGAAATAAAGCTACAGTATAAAATCCAAGTAAAATAATTCCAATGGAAAATGCAAGTACTAGTCCGCCTAGTAAGTAACCTAGACTTATAATGAAGATTTCAATTTTTGAGTGTCTCATATATGTTTATTTATTTTTAAAAGGCGCTTTCTTCTTAATCATTTTATCAAAAAATAAACAGCGAATAATTATTGGAGAAAATGAAAACTGATGGCTCTCTGAAAAGTATAATTATTTCAAACTAGCATGGAGCTAATCACCACCTAATATTATGGTCACTAATTCAAAAGGTGAAATTATTCGTATTCACCAGGTCAATGTATTCTAATAACAGTAATAGTTTTTTCATAGTTTATTTTTTTAATGGTATGTATATACAATTGACTGTAACCTCAACTGTTTCTGATAATTGTTTAATTAATAAGCTAGGTACTTCTACGCCATAATCTGTGAATTTAATTGTAAACATATTATGAATAGTTACTTCGCCATTATGTATAGTTAATGTTCCCCTTTCAGTAATTGTTTTAGTTACTCCATGCATAGTTAACATACCCGTAGCTGTAATTGGATAAGTTCCATCTTTAGTCCAATCAATTTTTTCGTTAATTTGACCTTTAAATATTGTAGTGGGATACTTGCCACTCTCAACATAATTCTCATTAAAGTGATCTTGCATTAGTGACTTTTCAAATATAAAAGAAGTCATTTCTACTTTGTAAGCAATAATGTTTGTTTTAGTATCAATAACCGATACTAACTTAGTTGATCTACAGTCAATATCTTCTACTGGTGTTTCTTGAAAGAAGCTAATGTTACCACTCTTACACACAATCACCTGAGAAAAAGAAGTGTTAGCACCTAGCGCTAACACTCCCAATATTAATAATAATTTTTTCATATTACTTAACAATAAAACCTTTCTTAACTGTACCATCGCTATAATGGAAGATAACCATGTCTTTATAGTTATTGTCTACTTCAACTCCAAATAAATCAGTCATTCTTGTTAAAACAACTACTTTAGACAATTCATTAGTCGATGTAACAATTGATACTGGTGTTGTAAATGTTCCTGTTACCCAAGTTGACATATAAGTACCACCTGCATTACATTCTCTTCTAAATTGATAATTGTATGTAGTATTTAAAGCTAAACTAGATAATGTGATTGATAATAATGTATCTCCTACAGTTTTTGTTGTCCACGCAGTTACTGTTGATTTTCTATATTGTAATTTATAACGAACACCGCATGCATCATCAGTCCAAGTAAATGTTTGACTTGTGCTAGTTGGAGCAGTTACTACAGGCGTTTCAGGATTACATAAACATATTGTTGTAAAATTCTTTAATGTACTATAAGTCGAGACTGCAGTACCAATTTTAGATAACATTTGCAGTTCATATGTAGTAAGTGGTAATAACGCTGTTAAATTCTTTTGAGCAGTATCTAACAATTGAACTGTTTTCCAAGTTGTTGTTCCTACTGGTCTATATTGTAAAGTATATCCAGTTGCACAAGATGATTTTGTCCAAGTTAATGTTGCAGTTGTACCTTTAATAGTTGAAATAACAATTCCTGTTGGTGCTTTTAATGGAGTTGCATAAACTGTTTTAGTTGCAGTAGCAGTACATCCACCTGGAGCTGTTACTGTCACTGTATAAGTTCCGCCTAATCCTGTAATCGTTGAAGTAGTAGCACCTGTGTTCCATAAATACGATGCTGCAGTTGGAGTTGATGACGCGACTAATGTTGCTGTATCTAATGTACAAATTGTGTCAGGAGCTGTAATTGCTGCTGTAATTGTACAAGGTGTTGTTTCTAAAACCGGTGTTGACGTTAAATAAGTTAAGTCCCCTGATTCAGATCCATTATTGTTAGCTGCTAATAATGAACCATAGAATGTTACTGCTCCAGTACCTGCTACCGGTGCTGTCCAATTAAACGACCATGAACGAGCTCCAGTACCTGTGTTACCTGCTGATGTGTGAGTAACATACTTTGTACTAACAATTTTAGTGTTTGTTGGATTGGTAATTGTAATAGCACCTTTTAAAACACCTGCTGTATTTTGTGGTGATACTTCAAAACCAAATCTTGTTTTACCTGCATATACTACATTTGCTGTAATAGTGTAGGTTGTACCAGGAACATATCCCGTAGCAGGAATGTTAGTGGTAATGTTTGCAATAGTTGCATTTGTTGTTGCTGTACCTGAATGACATCCAGTACAGTTAGCGTTACCCGATGATGGGTCATTTGCTTTTCCGGATGGAGCACCTGTCAGATACCCAATCGTGTCTGTTGTACTAAATAATAGTACGACCATCGCCATTAAGGCGCCTAAAGAGATCAACTTTGTTTTCATGTTAGTTTTTATTAGTTTTTAATTAGAGGTATGACCTTGTCTATACCATTTTTTTAGTATAATTAACTCGCATTCTGTTAATGCAGAAGGAGGCATATCCTTTCTAACGAAAACTCTTTTTTCAAAAAGATTATTATTACATACCCTATTTAATCCAGTGTATGTTGTAAAATCTCCTACTGGACTATTTGCTCCATGACATCCTTGAGTAGCACATCGCGCAGAAATAATAGGTTTTATGTCTGAACGATATGTTACTTGATCTGCACCACATGGCTCATATGGGCTATGTTTACATGCAAAGAGTAAAAATAATATTGACAATGTTATTAAACGCATTCTATATAAGTAACTTGATATGGTTGTATTGTGTAGACACCAGGATCAGCAATAGTAGTATATACAATTTCAGTAGGTAATTGTTTTGATCCTGATACTTTTTTATTTATCTGAAGAGTAGGATTTGCAACTACTTCTCTAACTGAAGTAGTCGTTTGACCGGCTAAGATGATTAAGAGATCTACCGTATACGCAGTTGGACTTAAATTAGCGATAATAAATCTGTCTCCACTAGGAGTAACAAAGCGTTTACCAAAAAGAGAAACATTTGTAGTAGGAGTACTTGTATCAAATGTCAAACTTTCAAAATACGTAGCTTCTTTTGTCACAGGACCGATAATCGTCATGATCATACCAGCCGCGCTGAGATCATATAAGTCAGTCGTTGCAGAGCCAAAACCATTTGGCACGTTAAAGAACATGCCATACTGTCTACTTGCAGTGATAGAGTGACCCAATACTACAGTCATTCTAGTATTTTCCATGATCAGGAAGTGTAGAGCTAACAGATAGAGACCGTGTGCCCAAGTTCCAGAGATTGCAGAATTTGGATAAAGAGTCAGATTAGTATCATCCTGAATATTGTAACCAGTAAGCCATATTTCAGGATATGCGGAATCTGTTGTTGGAAAGTAAAGAGGGACAGAATTGTTAACATATTCAGTAAACACGGTATCGATGTTTGCAATAGAATCTACTATTTTTTGATATTGTTGGGCGGGTGTAGTAAGCAACCAGTTAGTTAGGTCTGCATAATCTGTCTGATCTACTTCTAAATATGAGTGAATCGTAACTGCATCAAATAGATTACCGATTGAATTGTTATTACTTTCATTGACGAACGCAGGTATACTTACGGTATTCCAAGTATTTCTACGAGACATAGTATTACCTCCAGAAAGAGTAGCGCCAACTATGCCTATTCTAGAATTAGCTGTGCCAAGATTGGCACGAATCGCATCAACATATGCAACCATTTCAATACCATAATCCGCACCTGTAGGATATTTTACGACATAGCCTACAGTATCAGGTGTACTCGCAGTGTTTGATGCTAAATAAAACTCTTCACCTAGCTCAACATAATCGACTGCAAAGCTGTTACTAATTACCGTATTTAAGAAATTCACTTGATCGACTGCTCCTCTTGTGTAAACATTTAGACACCAGATCGTAGTAAAACCTACGTTATCTGAAAGAGACTTAAAAGTTGCAAGGCTACTGCCTGGAGTAGTAGGAAGAGGACCAACTGAACTTGTACCAAGATATGCGCTTGGTACATTTGCATATTCAAGAGCCGTAATATATGTCTCGTTCTGCCAATCCCAATAGTTCATAGTAGTTCCTCCAGGATAGTGAGTGATTTCCATTCCCAAGTCGTTGAGTCTGTCTAAATAGCTAGAGTTAACCCACATTTTTGACCAAGCTCCATTGAAGCTATATGGAGTAGTCTGTCCACCTGGATTGTAACCAAATACGTACTCATTAGTGCTACGAGAGTTATTAGCAAAGTCTACTTGATTTTGAGGATACTGACACTTTATTCGGGTCACCTGAAACTTTCGCATAGTATAATTAGTAATGTCTGCGATTGCTGAAACAGAAACATTTGGAAATCCTTTAGTGCCGTTAGTTTCTTTTTTATTTACTAATAGAGTAGGATCTGCATAATATTCTTCTACGGTATCGATTGTTCTGCCCAACAACATGTTTGTTAAATCTAATGGATAGTCACTAGTGGTAAGGTTAATAAAGATGAATTCATCCGAATATGGCGAGCTTGCAGAATAAAAAGCTTTTCCTAATAGATTAGAAGATGGAAGATCTAAGGATTGATAACTCTCACAATTTGCATAGGCCGGCCCAAACAGTTTCATTAGTAAACCCGTAGCTGAATAATCAAATAGATCGCTGGTTCCACCTGTGTTGAATGCATAATTGGTATGCCAAAACATTCCAAAATTTCGCCCTGCATATTGACTATGTAAGATAGTCATCTCAACTTCATTAAACTCCATCATCTTAAACTGCATGGCTAAAACATAGAGCGCATGTGCCCAAGTACCGCTAACTTCATTAAAATCATCGATTATATTGTACTCAGTAATCCATATTTTTATATCATCTCCTTGAGTTCCAAGGTTTAAATAGATCGAACTGATTTCGTTTGCGATTCTGGTTATTTCAGATTCAAGCGACGTCGTCAACCATAATTCTATAGCCTGATATGAACTAGCGGTCGGTCGTTGATATGAGTGTAAAGTAATTGCATCCGGTAAAACTGATCCGGGATTTTGAACTGCATCCGTGTATATTGCGGTGATCTTTTCATTCCACGTATTACGTCGGTTGACCGCGCTGCCTGCACTCAGAGCACCAGTGACTGCATATTTTGCATTAGGAAATCCCGAGCGAAGAGTCGGCAGCCAACTAATAGTGTCGAGTGCGTAATCTTCTGCAGTTGGATATTTTGCAAGGTAAGAGGCATCAGTAAGATAAAACTCATTACCTAATTCAACATACTTAATAGGCATGCCGTATGTGTCATTCGTATCGGTAAGATAATTTAATTGATCAGCAGAGGTTCGGGTCAGCATATTGACTACCCAAATCGTATCGATCGACCTTGGAGAAATCACTGAATCGTAATATGAAACTTGAGACCATGGCAAAGTAATAGTTGTTGAATCATATGAAGTCTCAAAAGTACCAGTCTGCCAGTTCCAATAGTTTGATCCAGTTCCGCCAGGATATCTAATTAATGTGGTACTAAGTTCATCGAGAATAGTGTAGAATTGTGGGTCTGACCAAATAGTATTGACTACACCAGAAGGAGAGGTGGCTCCATAATTAAATCCAAATAATAGGCTCGTACTATTTCTAGTAGAACCTAACGTGTTTACAAGATATGCACTTGAATTTGATGGAGTTGAGGTATCGTTGATTATGATCGTTGGGCTAGCTGCAACAACTGGGCCAGTTAATGAACCTGTTCTTAATTCTAGAGAAAAAGTTTCTGTGCCTTCAGTAGTAAAATCAACTGAAATACTTCTAGTAATTATCTGACTGCTTCCGTTCAATATAAAGTTTCCGCTGCTAACTTGATCTGTAAAGTCCTGCGCAGTCGCCGTTCCAGCAGTAGTCCAGTAAAGTATCGTACCGTTTGCTATATTATTGATGGCTAACGTGAATGTGACCGTGTCTCCCTCGTCAACTGACGTTTTGTCTTGAGAAATAGAATATGAGAAAAACTGGGACAGTCTGCCTCTATCTTCGCCAACTACTTCCTGATCTGCTCTCTGTCTAGCTTCAAAGACTGCGAGTTCAAACTCCTCTCGAAGCATGGGATCGTATGCCATATTATGATACTGCTTTTTTTACTATGTTCGCTAACGTTGTTGCTCTGCCCTTTACTTGATTTGCCCAATCTGAATCTAGCATCTCAATCGCAGCTTTTTGAAAGTTTTTCAATTTTAAAAATTTCAAAAAGTTATTAAACTCGAGAAAATTATTTACTCCTAAATTAAATATCATTTCTACTACTACTCCTTGTACAGCAAACGGTAGAACGTTAAAATTAGGTACGACACGGTTGGCATCTTCAAGGGCCTTTGCAAGATCCTGTTTTAAAAGAGCATAGATCTGTGTGTCCGTTAGTTTAGCTTTGCCCTTTACGACAAGATTATAATTTGCGCCTACTGCCTTTAACCGCTGTGCAGAATCAGGCCTAGTTAGATTAAAGCCTACGCCGACTGTTTGAATTTTGCGCACTGAATCTTTGTAAACCATTTCTTTCTTACCTTCATGAAGAATGACTCTCTGCCAAATAGAAGAAATCAGGTCACCGGAAGGAGCAGGGGTAACTGGTTGTAGAGACTGTAGATGTTTATTGATCTCATCAGTAATGCTCGTATCAAGTATACCAAGTTCTCCAGTGATAGCATCAGCGACCGTTGGATAACTGTATTTTGTCGTATCCTTTAAGATAGCGTTTACTTTTTCAAGAGTGATGTTAGAATCGATACTAAGTATGGCCTTCTTTAAAAGGTCTTCGTCGGTGCCGGCTCCAGCACTTGCTTGTTGGAGTTGATCCGCAATAACTTGTGGTGCCACTGATTCATAAATAGAATTCCATTTAGAATAATTAAGTAGATAACTCATACTTTTATTTATCTACTAAGAACTTTTCAACGAGTCATAGTAAAAAAGAACATGCTTATTAAGAAGAGACTTATCATCAACACAAACGTTAATAAAAACAATCGAAAATATTCTCTGGCTGCACTGGAGGCAATGTCAAACCAAATAAATTCAGGCGACAGGAACAGTAACCTTGGCATTTTGGGAGAAATTGATCCGACTGGAATAATAGCAATCGATCAAGTGGCTTTTGTCTATACGAATGCAATGATTGAAAAAGAATCGCTGTATGTGGATATAGAAGTTTTAAAAACAACAGCCGGTAACAATTTAAAGCGAATGATAGATACTGAGTTCATGGTATTCAGACCTATCGGTAATGCAGAAGTACCCGAGTCTATCGGCATCGGACAAATGATGGATATGTTAAGTATTCCGCAAACAGTCGGGGAAGACTATTCATTAGTCACACTCACGTGTATTCATGAAAGTCAAGATGCAGTAAACCTATAATTTTCTTTGTTACTAAGGTTTAGCTAGATTTTACATCTATTTTTTGTGATGATCTCTTTGCTCTTTGCAATCAGCATTTCTTCAAGATCAACTAGAATAAGTTTCAGCTTAGGGTTGCAAATTATTGCTTTTGACTGTTGCACAAATACTTTTTCAGAAATTAATTTAATTTCTTCTTCCGTTGAAGCAGCTTTGATTTGTTCAAAATAACTTTGTAATTCTAGATATTTTTCGCTATTAAGTTTTTCTTTTTTATTTTTTCGAGAATCAGCAATATATCCAATAAATTCAGGGTCAGACTCCTCAATAGCATCTGCATCCAATTTACAATCATCTAAAATGGATTTAACTAATTGCCTTAAACCAATAGCCCTTACCTTATCGTAATCCATATCTTTACGTTCAGGCACAGCAGCTTCTTCCATTTGAAATTGAATTGAAAGAAGTTCATTTTTAAGCTTTCTTTCTTCAGATTGCTTTTGAGATTCTGATATGATAAATTGACTTAAATTATTTAATTTATCACCATCCCAAATTTGGTTTAATTTTAATTCTTTCATATTTTTAGTTTAATTTTGTTGGATATGCGAAAGATTGGTGCGTATATAAAACGTTAGCCGCCATTGCACACCTTGCATACAACACGCCTTTTGTTATGGTTAATATAATAAGTAGTAATTTAATTTTCATCTTGATCTGCTTTTTTATCATAGTATTTCCAAACATCATCTAATTGGGACGGATCAATAACAAAAGATTCCCAATCATCTTTTGCTACTTCAACATCTTTAACATCAATATAAAATGTTTTAGGAGTAAATGGAAAAGATTTAACATATCCTTTTTTACCGACCATCTTACTTCTATCCCCAGTCTTATAATCTTCTTCACTTAACCACGCCATGCCACTCCAACAAGTTCCATTTTGATCGCGTTTAATTAAAGCATCAATGTAGTAAGGCGTACCGTCTTTTCTGTCTTTGAATAACGCAGAACAGCGTTTGTTCTGGTACCAGTGTTGTCCATCTACCCCGTCTTTTACATCACCCCATTCTTCGTCTTTACCTGTAATAGGCATAATAGACTGGAAGGTAGCTAATTTATGGAATAGTCCTGCTACAGCAGGTGCGGACATTCCGGAGTGTCCCTGCTTTGAGAAGACATCCAGTAGTTCCATAACATCTTCAGCTATTGAACCTCCATAGTCAGAATCTTTGTCGAAGAATCCAGCTAACTCTAACTCTAATTTTGCATGTTGATTTATGCTCATAATTCAATTTCCATTAAGTGTTTGATATAATCTCTTAACCTTCTGCTAAGAGGTGATTTCTTTTGATTGATAAGTTCATACTCATCCTTTAATGACCTAAGATTTTTGGCAAGGTATGGATATAACTCCTCCCACATCTTATCTTCTTGGGTATATGGTTCATTAGACCATTCATTATCATTATCAGGATTAACATACATTCCTTTTGCAGGATATATGTCTGATATATCTGCTGATTTGCCTGTGAATATCATAGGCTCATAAAATTTATAAGGCGCCATTCTTCATTCATAGCTTACTTTTTATTTTATTTAAAGCTTCTATACGATTTTTTACTTGTAGTTTCTTATAAATTGAATATAAGTGTGATTCGACAGTTCGCCGGTTTACATATAATAATTCTGCAATTTCTTTATTAAACAGCCCTTTTGACAAAAGAGTAATAATTTCTTTTTCACGAACCGTTAATTCTTGATTACTCATTTTACTTCCTCGGTATGTCTTATCGTAATACTCTTTAGTATTCATCATTCCTTCATGATAATAACCATCGTAGCAAGCTTTGTTTAAAAGCTCTTCTTCTATTTCACTAGCAAGATAGATTAAGTCTCTAGTTTTTGTATCTAAGTCAATTTTAGATTCTAACACAAGTTCTTGAACTAAGAATCCGACTGCTGTTTGTTTAGCCATAACTTTTCTAATTCTTATTTAATAATACTAAACAGTATAGACATATAAAAAAGGAACCTAATTGGTCCCTAAAAAAAGTTATTTATCTGTATAATCAAAATAAAAGAGACCAGTAGGGGCGAATCTACTGGTCTCAACGCTACTTACGCAACGTCCCGGTCCTAAGTCGGGTTATTTAACTCTTTATTTTATTTATTTGGAATAGAGAATAATTGATATGAAATATTAGTGGAGAGAACGGGATTCGAACCCGCATCCTTGACCAGGTCAAGACGCTACCCGAGGTGGTATTCATTCCCACTTACGCCATCTCTCCAAGTAGTCAGAGCGGGATTCGAACCCGCATTTCTCAGCTATGAACCGAGCTGTTACCAATTACGCCACCTGACTATATGTAATTTGTTCTAAGTAGTATTTGACCTATAACATACACTAATGCCAATGCTAATCCAATTATTGCTTTTAGATTCGTGTTTTTCATAACTTTTATTTTTGGTAGTCAGGATTTTTAAAGCTCATGATAAAAGCAAAAAGTAACTAGATTAAGATACTAAAAAATGGAGAAACTATAAAATCTAGGTCCAGTCATCCATATTTATTGCCCAACCTTCAAGATCTTCTGGATATTTAGGGTTCCTCTTTGCTGCACGTCTTACTTCAGGGTCTGGGTCATTAGTACTGATCTCTACTAGCTCTTCGGCACTAAGACCATGAGTCTTCTCTACCCATGTTTCCTTAGTTACCGAATTGCCTCCAAGTGACCACATTTCATACCTAACGCTACCGTCCTTGTTGTACTCTATCCATGCAGGCCCTTCTTCTCTGTGTGCTTCATCATCGATATACCATGATGTATAACTAACGCTACCGTCTGGATAATATCCTATTTCAGCAGGTCCGTCTTCACGGTGCATCTTGCCATTAAGAAACCATTGTTTTGCAAAGGATCCATCTTTGTAATGCTTGGTTTGTATAATAGGTTCCTCAGTCTCAAACACTCGATAGCCTTTTATGTGCTTCATGTCCAGTCATCCATATTTATTGCCCAGCCTTCTAAGTCTTCAGGGTAGTTAGGGTTCTCCTTGGCTTTGCGACTAATCGCTTGGTCCTGATGAGTGCTTAGTTTAACAAGGGTTTCTGCATTTGTGGTTGGATCTGTGGCAATACTAAATAAAATATCTTCATCCGAATTCCAGTACCAACTTTTCTGTTCGTCTTGTAGCTGTTTTCTCACTCCAAAATATAAAAAGTCACGACCTATCTTCTCCATTGCCTGTTCATCAATCGGTCCTTTTATCTTACCGTAAGGATGTTGACTTGGCGTAGTGCTAAAGGCATTGGTGCTGTATGTAGAATAGACAAAAAAGACAAGAAAGCAACTAAAGGCAGTTGTACGGCTAACTATAGAAGTCATTAAACTTTCGGGCTGTAATAGCTTACATAGCCCATCTGCTTTCTCAGCTAGTTCCTGAGTTTGTGAAATTGCAGCATTGATCCTTTTAAGAGTTAAAGCATTTACTCCTTCTAGCCATCTGCTCTCTTGAAGCAGGCGTATTCCATCAGTAGGCATAATGGCTAAGACTAGCGTGCCGTTTTCCTGTTGTTTTGGAGTTGCTAAATTCCACCACTGAATTCCAAGCCTATCCAGCTCGTCTACAATGATTCTACCATACTGGCTAATGTTTTGAAAACTTTCGTTTAGTTTAAATGGTCTTATGTGTTTCATCTAGCTTTATTTATTATACTAAATCTAGGTCAAAAAAGAAAAATAAGCAGAAGTCTTACTACGGAGTCCCGATCAGGCATAGAGGAACGTGGCAAAGGTGTTGGTTATGGTGCCCTTGATCTTGCTCTCGTTCGTGGCGAACCAGTTATCTAGTCCATTTTCCCAGCTCCAAAGTTGGTTCGCATAGGGTTCAGTGGAGTCCATAAAGCCAACTGCCAAAGCCAGGTCCAGGCAGCTCCTTAAGGTAAAGATAAAGGGAGTAGCATCAAACATCTTTGCCTGGGCAAGATATGTGGCCTTGTCTGGAGCAAGCAGCTTCGCCGCACCACGCTTGATAAAACCTACCTCGTCCAATTCTTTCTTAATAATACCATTGGCAAAAGAGACAAAGCTTGCAGCAAAAGCATCTCCGCCCTTACCGCTCTTTAGACCAGCGACAACAGTAGGAATAGACTTGATCAGGTAAGCTCTACACTGCTCTATAATAGAATTAACGTCAACTATCTTGCTTGCGTCTGCAACTGCCTTCGCATTTTTAGTCTTAAGGTCAGCAATCTTCGCATTGATATGTTTTACCAGCTGAGCCTTGACTGCATCGTCCCCTTGTAGAGACTCATTGAGCCAGTCATTAAAGTTCTTCATGTTATTCTTTCTTTTTATTTATTAGACTAAGATCCTGTAAAAAGAAAGAAAAAAGAGGAGACCTTTACTCAGGAGTCCCGACTAGGTCCAGTCATCCATATTTATTGCCCAACCTTCTAAGTCTTGAGGGTAATTGGGATTCGCCTTGGCAGCTTGTCTTACTTCAGGGTCAGGATCCTCTTGGCCTAACTTAACTAGAGTTTCAGCAGGAGTCTTTGAAC
>Ga0209596_1000818_pt1 | contig 27890 bp, 21 predicted proteins | sample M_130807_MF_Meta_FD_187314 | JGI IMG/M metagenome (GOLD analysis project Ga0209596, IMG submission 187314) | Freshwater microbial communities from Lake Montjoie, Canada to study carbon cycling - M_130807_MF_MetaG (SPAdes) (version 2) | ecosystem: Environmental > Aquatic > Freshwater > Lake... | reverse complement strand
CCGGAGACGAGCGTCGCGGCCGCCGCGTAGTTCCCAAGGCCAACCTGCGCGCGGGCCTTCGCGATCTTCGCAGCCGTATTGATGCGCACCGTCGCGGCATCCGTCGCCGACGACAAGCTGATCGCCGAATCGAGCGAGGCCGAGGCCGCGGTGAACACCTGCAGAACAGTCAACGGCTGCCCGTACACAATCACCGGCTTCGACGCGTCGGTGAGCGGGATGCCGTTACAGAAATCCGACGCTGCCTGCAGTTCGGCGAACCCGCGCACGAGATACATCTCGGCGATGTTCGACGATGGCGTGGGCGCATACGTGTTGAGCGCCGCGATGGCCTGATTGGCCGCCGTGCGCGCACGCATGATCGTGCGGAACTGCCCCGTGACCGACGAGTTGCTCAATGTGATGGTGCGTTCGTCGGCTTCGTCGTTCTGGATGAAGGTGGAGCTCGTCGACCACTCGTCAGCCAAGAGCCCGCCGAAGAGCCACGCGCTCTCTGAGCCTGCGGTCATGTCGCGCATGCGAGACAGGGCCCCAAGCCGCAGTCCATTTGCGCCGTCAGCGTTATTGATGTCCGACGGATTGATCAGGTCGGGGTCGTTCGCGCGTAAGAGCCCGTCCGTTACTGTCCCGTGGCAACCGGCCAGCAGCAGCACCGCCCCGAGGCTCAGGGCGAGCCGCCGCCGGATGCGAGAGGTCTTCATGATAGGATTCATATAAGGGGTAGGCATCAGAAGCCGAGGTTGAACTTCAGGATGAAGTAGGAGGGGGCCCCGATCGTCTGGAAGTCGCTGGGGTTATCACCACCGTCCGTCACCGTGTAATCACTCTCTGGATCAACGCCGCGGTACTTGGTCCACTTCCACAAGTTACGGGCCGAGATCGTTACGCTGGCGTTGCGCAGCTTGAAGCGCGCGGCCTGCTCCTGCGTCAGGTTGTACGTCGCGGCGACTTCGCGGAGCTTCACGAACGCACCTTCCTGGAAGAACCCAGCAATCGTCTGTGACGGATCGTTTAGCGTCGCCACGACCATCGCCTGATCCTCGAACGAGGAGTTCGGGTTCATGAGCCCTTCGCAGTTCTGACGGCTCACGCAGCGGATGCGCTCCGTGTTGTTGTAGTACTTGTTGCCACCGCGGTAATCCATCAGCCCGGTGATCCGCACCCGGCGATTGAACAGATCCACACCCGTCGTCAACGCGATCGACTGGTGCGGGGCGCTGTATCCCATGAACGTCGCGACCGAATCGACGAACACTTCGTTCGCGGTTGGGTTCGCGCTGTACGTGAGGATCTTGTCGTTGTTCTTGTCGTCCCACCCAGTGATCTGACGCGCCCACAAGCCGAACAGCGGGTAGTCCTCGAGCACACGGGTCTGCGTGCCAATCTGCGGCGGCGTACCACCGAGACTCTGCAACTTGTTCTCGTTATACGACGCGTTGACGGTGAAATCGAGCCCGAAGTTACGGGTGTCGATCAGCTGGCCCGTCAACAGCATTTCTACACCAGAGTTGACCACCGCACCGAGGTTCCTACGGACAGTGTTTGACGCACCGGCAGAGGGAGCCACGATAGCGCTGATCAGCGCGTCCTGCGTGCGCTTTGTGTAGTACGTAAGGTCAAGGCTCGCGCGACCCTTCCACAGGCGCATCTCAAACCCGGTCTCGTACTCATCCGTGAACTCTGGCTTCAGCGCCGCGTTGCCCGGGGTCGAGTAGACCACGGCCGGCACGTCAACGCCCTGAATGTTCGGCGTCGTCGCCGAGAAGGTACGCAACGCGTCGTTCGAACCCGGCTGCACGCCCGCCGCGCCGTACGCGAGGCGAAGACGCAGATTGTCGAGCCAACGCGGGGCATGGAACCAGCCTTCATCAGAGATAATCCACGACCCCTGCAACTTCGGATACAGCACGTTCTGGAACTCAGTACCGAACGCGCTGTTCTGGTCTGTACGAACAGCCGCGGTAATGAACAAGCGGTCATTGATGGCCGCCGATTCTTCCACGTACAAACCGAGCGTCCGGCGGAGCGTGGTGGACTCCGACGCGCCGATGGTCGCACCGGACCCTGCCGTCTGCGCACCGATGGGGAGCGTCGTGCCCGTGGCGGTGTTGCCGTCCTGCTTGAAGTCGACGTACTGCATGCCGACGGTCGTCTTAAGGCTGATACCGCTCAGCACGTTCCACGTCGCGGTGCTGGACAAATTCGCGGTGGTGTTCCGGATGTTCGCGCGACCGTTGCCCGCGTAGCCGTCGCGGTACGTCGCCGTGAGCGGCGGTCCTTCGCCGCGCAGACGCAGATCGACGTCGGTACGATCGGTGAGGTCCATGCCGATGTCCATGCGGTTCTGCAACCACGAGTTCGGACGCCAGTTGACGTTGATACCGCCAATAAACCGATCCACACCCTGACCAATCTTTTCCTGCCAGGTGTAGCCCGGGGTCCAGGCGCGATAGCCGTTGAGCGGCGTGCCGGTCACTGCAATCGTACCGTTGTCCTTATAGCCCTTACCGCCGAACACCTGCGAGCCGAGACCCGCCGTGGCGTTGGACTCCAGCGTGTAGCGCTGGCCGGTGGTCGTGAAGCCCATGCTCACGCCGACGTCGAGCTGTGAGCTCAACGCCATGTTGATATTCGAGCGGACCGACGTCTTGTCGAGCATGTTCGGACGTTCCGTCCAATCGTGAATCAGGGTATTCGCCGCAGCAAACCGGCGACGCTCGAAGTCGGGCAGACGCAGCACGCCTGCTTCCTTTTCGCGCTGGATCGACACGAGAAACCGTACGGCTTCCGTACCGCCAGAGACCGACGCGCCAACGGTGCCGCGATAGCCGATGCCGAGCGGTGTGGCGTCGGGGTCGTGCAACGGCGCATAGACGCGCACCGAGTCCTTCAGGCACGTGCCGGCCGAGATCGTCGGGAGCGCGCACTCGCGGTACGCCGTGGCGCCCGCAGTGTGGCCCGCGATCGTGAAGTTGTACGGATACGTATTGCGATCGGCCAGCATGCCACTCTCGCCGAACACGTTCCAGCGAACGGCACCAGCGCGCCCCTTCTTGGTCGTGATCACGATAACGCCGTTCGTGGCATCCGTGCCGTACAGCGTCGCCGCCGACGGTCCCTTCACGATTTCGATGTTCTCGATTTCGTCCGGGTTGATGTCGCCAGTCCGGCTCGGCAGCGCTCCGCCGGTGCCGAATGCGATGCTGCCGACGTTGCTCGACATACGCACGCCGTCAATGATGTAGATCGGATCATTGCCGAGCGACAACGACGAGGTGCCGCGGATACGAATACGAGCGCCCGCGCCCGTCTGCGTCCCCTGCGTCACGAACACGCCCGGCGCACGCGCGCTGAGCAAGTCGTTCAGGCTCGTGACCGGTGCGGTCTCCATCACCTTCGAGACGTCGATCGACGACGTCGCATTGCCGATCTCAACGCGGCGCGTTTCGCCCGTCGCCGTCGTCACAACCGGTGTCAGGTTCACGGCCATCGGCGTCAGCAAAAACTCAAGCGACTGCTGTGCACCGGCAACAACCGTGACCGACTTCTTCTGCTCGCCATAGCCGACACGCAACACGCGAATCGTCTGCGGACCAAGCGGAACATTCCGGAGCACAAGCTTGCCGTCCGCGCCGGTGAGACCACCAATTGTCGTCGTCACCACCCCAATCTGCGCCTGCGAGATCGGAGCGGACGAACCGCCGTCCTTGACGGTGATGTTCAAGGTGCCTTGGGCAAACAGTCGTGCGGAGGAGGCGGCAATAAGCATTGCCGTTACGCTCAATACACGAATGTTACGCCGGCGCCACGATGGGAACCGTTCCATGCGATAGTCGTCTCCAGATAGGGGGCGGGCTGTCCTACGCTACAAACTGTAACAATCAGGAAAACAGATGTGCTTACCTTACAAGGAATATCCGCTCGGCGCCGCGTCCGTCAAGCACCCCAACTGACGATTCGGTGATAACAGCCCGCGTCACCTCCACGCGAAATGTCAAGAAGGGCCTCGCGAGCATTCCAAGAATGCGCTGACGAAGGCCCTTCTCTGTCACTGGATGGCGCCGCTCGGGCGCCGTCGTCCTGCTCAGCCGAGGAACTTGCCCGGCTCGTGGTACTCCATACCGAACGCCTCAGCCACGCCCCGGTAGGTGATCTTGCCATCCGCCACGTTCAGCCCGCGCAGCAGCGCCGAGTCTTCCTTGAGCGCCTGCTTCCACCCCTTGTTCGCCAGCCGCATGGCGTACGGGAAGGTCGCGTTCGTCAGCGCCAACGTCGAGGTGCGCGGCACGCCGCCCGGCATGTTCGCCACGCCATAGTGAATCACGCCATCCACGGTATAGACCGGGTTTTCGTGCGTCGTGGCATGGATCGTCTCCACGCAGCCGCCCTGGTCGATCGCAACGTCCACAATCACCGCGCCGGCCTGCATGACCTTGAGGTCTTCCTTGCGGATCAGCTTCGGGGCCTTGGCACCCGGGATCAGCACACCACCCACCACAAGGTCGGCCGTGGCAATCTGCTCAAGCACGTTGTGGCGGTTCGAATAGATCGTCGTCACGTTCGCCGGCATCACATCGCTCAGGTAGCGCATGCGCTCGAGCGACACATCCAGAATCGTGACCAGTGCGCCCATGCCAGCCGCCATCTTGGCCGCATTGATGCCCACAATACCGCCGCCGAGAATCACGACCTTCGCCGGCGCCACACCCGGCACGCCGCCGAGGAGCAGTCCGCGGCCGCCATACAACTTCTCGAGGTACTTGGCCCCTTCCTGCACTGCCATTCGGCCGGCGACTTCCGACATCGGCGTTAGCAGCGGCAACTCACGGGTCGGCAGCTCGACGGTCTCGTACGCAATGCAGATCGCGCCCGAGTCCATGTGCGCCTTGGTGAGCTTCTCGTCAGCGGCGAAATGGAAGTACGTGAAGATGGTCTGCCCCTTCTTCATGCGCGGCCACTCAACAGCGATCGGCTCCTTGACCTTGATAATCATGTCGGCGCCGGCCCACGTGGTGTCCGCGTCCGGGGCAATCGTGGCGCCCGCGGCCACATACTGCTCGTCGCTAAATCCGCTGCCAAGGCCCGCGCCCTTCTCAACCACGACCTTGTGGCCGGCGGCGACCAGCGCTTCCGCGCCAGCCGGCACGAGCGAGACACGGTTCTCGTTGGTCTTGATTTCCTTCGGAATGCCGATGTTCATGGGAATCGAGGTGTTCGAGTGATAATGAGTGGAGTCGTCGCTCAGGTGGGCCCAAGGCTCACGAGCGTCTGCTGTTCCGGCGCGAAGAACGCAGCGCAACATGCGGCTACGTCTTCCGGCGTAATGGCGTCAATCTTTGCCAACACGTCGTCCAACCCCGCGTAGGGCTCGCCGAACAACTCGACGGCCGCGGCACGGTACATCCGACTGCTCACGCCTTCCATTGACAGCGTGATCTGCCCCTTCACCTGCTGCTTCCCCATCGCAATCTCGCTGTCAGGGATGCCATCCCGCACGAGTCGCGCCAGTTCCCCACGCACCGCCGCGATTGCCTGCTCGGCATTCTCGGGCGACGTTCCCACATAGACGCCGTGCGTTCCCGAGTCCACATGGAATGACTGAAACGTAAACACGGAATACGCGAGGCCAAGCTCCTCCCGAACCCGCTGAAAGAGCCGCGAGCTCATCCCGCCCCCCAGCAGCGTGTTGATGAGCACCAGGGTATGGCGCCGCGGGTCAGCGTGCGGCACCGTAGCCGAACCGAAGACCACGTGCACCTGCGACCCGTCTCGCTTGACCCGACGCTCGGAGGCCGCCTCAGGCACTGCAACCGGCGGCACGGGCGCCTTCCCCGTCCCTGCGGGAATATCGCCCCAGCCGGTGGCTCCGAGGGCCTCCAAGAGCGCCCCATGGCTCACGTTCCCGCTCGCCGCCACCACAATCTGGCCAGGCTGGTACGCTCGCGCGTGACGCTCCCGCAGCGCATCAATCCCAATCGCTCCCACCGTCTCGCGGGTTCCGAGAATCGAATATCCATACGGATGTGCCCCCCACAACGCCTCGTTATGCAACTCGAACACGAGATCGTCTGGGGTGTCATCCACCATCGCAATCTCCTCAAGCACCACCTTCCGCTCGAGCTTCAAATCGTCCGCGCGAAGCGCGGGACGGAAAATCAAATCCGCCATCACATCGGCGGCTTGTGTGAGATGCTCGTCGAGCACGCGCGCCTGGAAAGCGGTGTGCTCCCGGGCCGTATACGCATCGAGCGAGCCACCAAGCGATTCCAAGGCCCCCGCGATCTCGTGCGCCGTCCGGCGCGCGGTGCCCTTGAACACCATGTGCTCGAGGAGATGCGAAATCCCCATCTCGTCGCGCGCCTCGTGAAGCGAGGCGGTCCGGACCCATGCCCCAAGCGCAATTGACCGCACGCCCGGAACGAACTCCGAGAGTACGGTCAATCCATTGGGGAGCACAGAACGCTCCATCCCCTTCTCCACCATAGGGCTGCGGTGCTGACCGAGGCGCGGAGCGCCGACGGTCACCGGAACCTAGCGGCCTCGGCCACCACGACCGCCACGACCGCCACTGCGGCCGCCACGCTCACCACCTTCCTCGCCACCCTCAGCCGCAGGGGTCTCAGCGGCGGGAGCAGCACCGTCAGCGTACGACGACTCCACCGGCGCGGCATCGCCAGCCGGCTTCGGCACCAACGCCTTCATCGACAGGCGCAGACGCCCGCGCTCGTCACGCTCGAGAAGCTTGACCTTCACGCGATCGCCCTTCTTGACCACGTCCTCGGTCTTCTCGGTGCGGCCCCACTGGAGCTCGCTGATGTGCACGAGGCCTTCGGTGCCCGGCATGATCTCGACGAAGGCGCCAAACGCCGTCGTGCTCTTCACCGGACCTTCGTACGTCTCACCCACGATCGGTTCGGCGGTGATCGCCTGCACCATCTGACGCGCACGCTCCATCGCTTCGGCGCCAACAGCGGCGATCGTCACGAGACCGCTGTCGTCAACCGTCAACTCAGCACCCGACTCTTCCTGGATGCCGCGGATCGTCTTGCCCTTCGGTCCGATCAGGTCGCCGATCTTCTCGGGGTTGATCTGGACGGTGATGATACGCGGAGCCCACGGCGACATGTCCGGACGCACCGTCGGAAGCGCCTTGTCCATCTCGCCGAGGATGTGCAGACGGCCTTCCTTGGCCTGCGCAAGCGCCTCTTCCATGAGCTTCAGATCGAGGCCCTGGATCTTGATGTCCATCTGGATGCTCGTGATGCCGTCCTTCGTCCCGGCGACCTTGAAGTCCATATCACCCAAATGGTCTTCCGTGCCCAGGATGTCGGTCAGGATCGCGTACTTCTTGCCTTCCTTGATCAAGCCCATCGCCACACCGGCCACGGGGGCCTTGAGCGGGATGCCGGCGTCGAAGCAGCTCAGCGAGCCGCCGCAGACCGAGGCCATCGAGCTGGAGCCGTTGGACTCGAGCACGTCAGAGACGATACGAATCGTGTACGGGAACTCTTCGAACGGCGGCAGAACGCCCTGGATGGCGCGCTCGGCCAGATTGCCGTGACCGATTTCGCGGCGGCTGGTGCCACGCATCGGGCGCACTTCGCCCGTCGAGAACGGCGGGAAGTTGTAATGCAGCATGAACGACTTGGTGGTCTCCTGCTTGTCGTCGATGCTGTCCATGCGCTGCACGTCGTTCCCGGTGCCGAGCGTCGCGACCACGAGGGCCTGCGTCTGCCCGCGGGTGAAGAGCGCCGAGCCGTGCGCACGCGGCAGCAGGCCGGTGTCGATCGAGATCTGACGCACGTCGGTCGGCTTACGGCCGTCGACGCGCAGTCCACTCGTGAGCACCTGATCGCGCAGCACGCGATACTCGATGTCGCCGAGCACGCCGCCGATGAACGGATGCTGTGCGTCCGGCAACTCTGCCTTGAGCGCGGTCTTGACCTCGTCCTTCACCTTTTCGACGGCCTGGATGCGCGTCTGCTTGTCCTTCTGATTGATGGCGGCGACGATCTTTTTCTCCGCCTCCTTCGTGACGCGCTTGATGACGTCGTCCGGGGTCTCGATCTTGTCCCACGACATCTTCTCGATGGGATTCTTGGCGAGCAGCTCTTCCTGGAGCGCAATCAGTTCACGAATGCCGCGCTGGCCAATACCGATGGCCTCGATGACGTCCTCTTCCTGGATTTCGAGCGCGCCGCCCTCGACCATGACGATCGAGTCTTGCGAGCCGGCAACCACGAGGTCCATGTCGCTGAACTCGAGCTGCTGGAAGGTCGGGTTGAGCACCCACTTGCCTTGCACGCGGCCCACGCGGACCGCTGCGATCGGCGCCGTGAACGGGATCTTCGACGCGTTGAGCGCGAACGACGTGGCGACGAGGCCGAGCACGTCGGCATCGTTCTCCTGGTCAGCGCTGATCACGTAGATAAAGACCTGCACTTCGTTCTGGAATCCTTCCGGGAACAGCGGACGGATCGAGCGGTCGATGATGCGGCAGGAGAGGATCTCTTCATCACGCGGACGTCCCTCGCGCTTGATGAAGCCGCCCGGGATCTTGCCCGCGGCATAGGTCTTTTCCTTGTACTCGACCGTCAGGGGGAAGAACGGAAGCGTGGAACGCTTCTCGCTCACCGTGACGGTGGCAAGCACCATGGTCTCGCCGAAAGTGATGAGGCACGAGCCCGCAGCCTGCTTGGCCATACGGCCGGTCTCGATGATTAGCTTGCGGCCCGCGAACGTCCGCTCAATGCGATGCATCATTGGTAAATCCGTGTGAGAATGGGGGATAACACAAAACGCGCGGTCCGCAGAATGCGTCCGCGCGAATCGTGTTACATGCCGAGTCTAGTAACGCAGCCCAAGCTCGTCGATCAGCTTGCGATACGAGCCGACATCGGTGCGCTTGAGGTAGTCGAGCAGACGGCGGCGTCGGCCGACCATCTTGAGGAGTCCACGGCGACCATGGTGGTCCTTGGCGTGCTTCCGGAAGTGATCATTGAGATAGTTGATCCGTTCCGTGAGCAACGTGACCTGGACCTGCGAGGAACCAGTGTCGGTGGGGTGCAGGCGATTCTTGTCGATCGCCGCGCTTTTTACGAAAGCCATTGTCTGTACCTAAATCCTTATCGGTCATTTGGTTGTAGCTTGGAAACATAGCGAAGATCCCCCGCGCCATCAAGGGGGTTCCGCTCCGTTCCAGCGCCTTGTCGGAAGAGGTCCGACGCGCGCCATCCTCCCTCGGCTCAGCCTGTCCCGAACAGACTCAGGGCTAGCCCCTTCAGATCGTTGAACATCACGATCACAAACAACAACGCCACGGCCGCGACGCCAACCTTCATGAAGTTCTCTCGCGTCCGACTACTAAATGGTCCACCCTTGATGCCCTCCGCCACCGTCAGCAGCACCTGACCGCCATCCAGCACCGGAATCGGCAGCAAGTTCAGCACCGCCAGGTTGATGCTCAGATAGGCAATCAATGCCAATAACGACTCCCACCCGCCCTTTGCCGACCGCACCGAGACCCGCGCAATCGCAATCGGACCGCCCAGTTGCGTCACGCTCACGGCGCCGCGGAACAACCCGCGAACAATCCCGACGATTGCGCCAGCCTCCTCCCACGTGGTCTCCCACCCCGCCGCGGCCGCCTGGCCAAAGCTGAGCGACACATGCGCCACCGTGCCGCGCGGCCACACCCCAACCTTGCCGACCCGCTCCTTGGCGCCGGTCTGGGCATTTGCCGCGTCGGCGGTATCAGGGACAACCGTGATGCTCAAGGGCGAGCCGCCGCGCCGGACCTCCATGGCGATCGGCTTGCCCGCCGACGCCGCGACCGTGGACTGGAAATCCGCCCAGCTCTCGATTGCACTGCCATTGAGTGCCACAATACTGTCGCCAGGGAGCACCCCAGCGCGCGCGGCGGGAAGCCCAACCACGAGCGAGTCCACCACCGCCGGAAGATAGCTACGCCCCTTCGCGGAATAGACGCCGGTCGCAATGCTAAAGGTCAGCAACACATTCATCGTCACGCCCGCCAACAAAATCACGATACGCGCCCACGTCGGCTTGGACTCGAACCAGCGATCCGGCGGTACCGGCTTGGGCCCGTGGGGCAGCATCGCCTCGGGATCCCAGTTCGGACCCTGCTCTGCCCCTGGCTTGGCGTCTTCGTTGCCCCCCTCGAGCATCGAGGCGGCCTCGTCATCCCTGGACGCCATCCGCACGTAGCCGCCGATTGGAAGCGCGGCGATCACATACTCCGTTTCCGAGCCTTTGGGGCGCCAACGCAGAATCGTCGGCCCCCACCCCAACGCAAACCGCGGCGCATATACGCCCAGTGCCTTGGCGGCGAGAAAATGGCCGAGTTCGTGGACGAACACCACGATCCCAAGTACCGCAATCGGCGCGAGCCACGCGAGCATTAGTGTAGTCCCAGCACAAGTGAACGAGCGGAAGCATCCGCGTCGCGAAGCGATGCAATGCCATCAAGTGGGCGATCACCCAAGGCCGAAAGCGCCGCGTCGATCGCGCGTGGAATACCACCGAACGTGAGCGAGCCATCGAGAAAGCGCTGCACCGCGGCCTCATTGGCCGCGTTGAAAACCGCCGGCGCGACTCCGCCAGTGCGCCCCGCCTCCAGCCCCATCTTGAACGAGGGGAACGCATCCGTGCGCACCGCCTCAAAGGTCAACGACGCCGCGGCCACAGGATCGAACCGCGCCACACCGTCGTCCTCGAGCCGATCGGGATACGAGAGCGCGTAGAGGATCGGCAGCTCCATCGACGGCACGCCAAGCTGCGCCACTACGCTGCCATCAACGAACTCCACCATCGAGTGCACAATGCTCTGCGGATGCACCACCACCTCGATTCGGTCGTACGGAACGCCGAAGAGAAAGTGTGCTTCGATCACCTCGAGCGCCTTATTGACCAGCGACGCACTGTCCACGGTGATCTTGCGTCCCATGCTCCAGGTCGGATGCTTGAGGGCGTCCGCGAGCGTCGCGTCAGCGATCCGCGCGTTGGGCCAAGTCCGGAACGGGCCGCCGCTCGCGGTAATAATCAACCGGCGCACGGCGCTCGCCCCGTGACCGGCGATGCACTGTAGAATCGCCGAGTGCTCGCTATCGACCGGGACCAGTTCGCCACCGTGGTGCTTCGCCGCATTCATGACAAGCTCGCCGCCCATGACGAGCGATTCTTTGTTCGCGAGGGCCACGCGCTTTCCAGCCTCAAGCGCGGCAATCGTCGCGGCCAACCCAGCGCTTCCAACGACCGCGTTGAGCACGACGTCGGCGGCCGATGCGGTCGCGGCCTGCACGAGAACGTTCTCCCCAGACTGCCACTCAGACGGGATTCCCTGCCCACCGCTCACGAGTCCCGTGTATTCCGGGCGCCACTCCGCCACCTGTTCGGCGAGTAACGCAGCATTCGAATGCGCCGTCAGTCCACGCACGACAAACGCATCGCGATGGCGCGCGATTACCCGCAGCGCTGCCGTCCCAATCGATCCGGTCGAGCCGAGGATCGTGATACCACGCGGTGTCATACCGCGGGTCATCTCGGGGCTGGAATCAGGAGCCAACTCAGCATGGCGAAACCGAGCGGAATCGTGAAGATCAGCGAGTCAATGCGATCCAGAACTCCACCATGCCCCGGGATCAGCGACGAACTATCCTTGACGCCGGCTTCGCGCTTCAGCATCGACTCCACCAAATCACCGACCTGTCCCGCGCCGCTGACAACAGCGCCAAACAGCAGCGCGCCCTGGAGTGTGAGCCCCAGCTGCGCGACCGGCGGCAACACAAAACGGGAATAGAGCACCGTGACCGCAATACCCACGACGAGGCCGCCAACAGCTCCGGACACTGTCTTCCCTGGGCTCACCGACGGCATCAGCTTGCGACCGCCGACCATTTTTCCCACCATGAAAGCGCCGCTGTCGGTCAGCCAAGTGACGATCAGCGGCAGAGCTACGAGCGCCGTTCCCGCCGTCGCACCTATGGCATACGGATGGTACCGCAGCGCATACCCAAAACTTAGCGCCCCGCCGGTGTAGAACACACCAAGCATCGTACTCCCGAGCGCCTCCATCGGCTTCCCTGTGGAGCCGCGCGTGAACAGCGCCACGGTCAGCAGCTCCAAGAACAGCAGCATCAAGACCGTCAGCGATGGTGTCCAAAGTCCGAGCGTGTTCCCGTGCACGAGCAGCGGAAGCGCAGCACTGAGCGCCACCCCGTGTCCCGACAGCGGCTCACTCCCCGTTTTACTCACCATACGATAGAACTCGCGCGCAGCGAGCCCACTCGCGACCGCAAGCATCACCGCCAACGGAGCCCCGCCGAGAAACACGAGATACACCGCGAGCGGCGCGGCGATCACGGAGAAGATGATCCGCTTAGCGAGTTCAGACACTGGGCTGACGCTCCTGGCTCGTCGAGATCAGGGGCGCACGCGACCGAACCGGCGATCCCGGTTCTGGTACTCGGCAATGGCGTTATAGAGGTCGCGACGGCCGAAGTCAGGCCAGAGCACATCGCTAATCACCAGTTCGGTGTACGCGACCTGCCAGAGCAAGAAGTTGGAGATACGCTGCTCGCCAGAGGTGCGAATCAGTAGATCGGGATCAGGGCACCCTGCGGTGAAGAGCTTCGACTCCATCGCGGCGTCATCGACCTGCGCCGGCGTGATGCGGCCGGCCGCGACATCCTCGGCGAGCAGACGTGCTGCGCGTGTGAGTTCCGCGCGAGCGCCGTACGAGATGAACAGGTTGAGCCGGAGTTTTGTATTGTGCGCCGTCTGCTTCATGACGCGATCCACCGCGGCGAAGGCAGGAGGCGTCAAGCGGTCAAGCTCGCCGAGCATGCGGACCTGCACGCCCTGCTCCTCAAGTTCATCGGCTTCTTTCTGGATGTACTCCTCAAGCAGTGACATCAGCGCCGACACCTCACCAGCGGGCCGCTGCCAGTTCTCCTGCGAGAACGCAAACAACGAGAGCACTTCCACGCCCGCCTCGATCGCCGCTTCCACCACTTCGCGCACAGCCTTCATGCCGCTCCGATGCCCGAGCGGGCGCGGCAACATGCGCCCACTGGCCCAGCGTCCGTTGCCGTCCATGATGATGGCCACGTGGCGAGGCATCGCCCCGTGCTGCTTGATCTGATCAAGCAAACCGGCAGACACGGACACGGTCATCGTGTCACGTCGCGCAGGACAGAGGGAGGGCGCCGCTCATCATCAGACTTCCATCAACTCCGCTTCTTTCGCCTTCGAGGACGTTTCAAGCTTCGCGATGAAATCGTCGTGTGCCTTTTGCAGCTCTTTCTCTGCGTGCTTCACATCATCTTCCGAGACGCCCTCGAGCTTCTTGAGCAAGTCGCGGGCATGGGTCCGCGCGTGACGCACGGCGATGCGGCCGTCCTCAGCGAACTTATGCAGCACCTTGACGAGATCCTTGCGGCGCTGCTCGTTCATCGAAGGAAGCGGCACGCGAATCACGGCGCCGTTGATCGCTGGGTCGAGTCCGAGATCACTTTCGCGAATCGCCTTCTCGACCGCCTTGATTTGTCCCTTGTCGAACGGCGTCACCATCAGGACGCGCGGCTCGGGGGCCGAGACCTGCGCGCACTGATTCATGGGGAGGTACGAGCCATACATCTCGACCTTGATCTGGTCGAGCATGTTCGGCGAGGCTTTGCCGGAGCGTACGGTCGAGAACTCGCGCTTGGCGGACTCGACACCCTTCTCCATACTGGCCCGGCAGTCCTTCATGATGTTTGCGATGTTGCTCATGAGACGAGGGTCCCCACCTTTTCGCCGCGAATCGCCTTGATGATGGCGCCCGGCTGGTTGATGTTGAGCACGATAAGCGGGAGCGAGTTCTCTTTGCAGAGGGTGATGGCCGTCTGATCCATCACGCCCAGCTCGCCGTGCATGACCTCTTTGTAGCTGATGTGCGTGTATTTCTTGGCGTTGGCGTCTTTTTTCGGGTCAGCGGTGTAGACGCCGTCGACGTTTGTCGCCTTGATGATTAAGTCGGCGTTGATTTGAATGCCGCGGAGCACGGCGGCCGTATCGGTGCTGAAATACGGATTCCCCGTACCACCGGCGAAGATCACCGCACGATGCTTCTCGAGGTGGCGAATCGCGCGACGGCGAATAAACGACTCCGCCAACTCTTCCATGCGAATCGCCGTCATCACGCGGGTATCGAGCCCTTCGCGCTCGAGGATGTCCTGGAACGCCATCGCATTGATGACGGTCCCGAGCATGCCCATGTAGTCGGCGCTGACGCGATCCATCCCCATCTTGGAGAGCTGCGACCCGCGCACGATGTTCCCGCCGCCGATCACGAGGCCGACCTGCGCGCCGGTGTCACTCACGCGCTTGATCTCTTTGGCGTACTTCGTGATCATCGTGAAGTCGAAACCAACGCCACGCTCGCCGGCGAGAGCCTCGCCGGAGAGCTTGACCAGTACCCGCGGGTACTTGAGGGGTTTTTTGCGCGCGGCGGCCATCGGGGCTTACGCCTCTCCCATCTGGAACCGCACGAAGCGCACGACCGAGGCGCCTGGCGTCTTGGCGACGAGCTCTGCAATCGTGATGCTGTCGTCACGCACCCACGGCTGCTCGAGCAGCACCTTCTCCTTGAAGTATTTCTCAAGGCGACCGACCACCATCTTCTCAGCGATCGCCTGCGGCTTGCCTTCGGCAGTGGCCTGCTCGATGAGGAACTGGCGTTCCTTCTCAACGACGTCGGCCGGGACGTCAGCCTTGCTGACCGCGATCGCGACCGTTGGCACGCCGGCGGCGAGATGCTCCGCGACGTCGTACGCGCACTTGCGGCCGACATCACCGGTCACGCCAGCGACCTCAACCAGAACGGCGACCTTGCCGTTGAAGTGCAGGTAGCATCCAATCGCACCCTTCGCGCTCGAGAAACGGGCGACACGACGGAGCGCGACGTTCTCGCCCGTCTTGGCGGCAGCCGCTTTCACCACCTCACCCAAGGTCTGCGCCTTGTCGTGGTGCCAGTGGCTCTGCATCAGCGCGTGATCGGCCGTGATATCGGCGGTCCCGTCGAGCGAGGCATCGAATCCGACGTGCGCCGCGACCATCTTGGAGAGGCCGACGAACTCTTCGTTGCGTGAGACGAAGTCCGTCTCAGAGTTCAGCTCGATGGCAACGCCAAGGGTGGCGTCATCCGACACCCACGCGACAATCTGCCCTTCGGCGGCGGCACGTCCAGCGCGCTTTTCGGCCTTGAGCATGCCCTTCTTGCGGAGGATCGTCGAGGCCGCTTCGGCATCGCCGTTCGCTTCGTCGAGGGCCTTCTTGCAGTCGCCCATTCCGGCGCCCGTCTGGGCACGGAGGGAAGCGACCATCGCGGCGGTAATCTTGATTGGCTCGGACATATCAGTCAGTCAACGGTGGTGGCGAGTGGACGGGCGCCGCCGACATTCGAGGGAATGCCGACGGCGATAGAAACTTACCCTAGATGGAGCGGCGGGACGAGAGCACCGGTTGGCGGGAGACCCGCCAACCGGTACCGCATCGACGGTTACTCAGCGGCGCTGGTCGGCGCGCTGGTCGGCGCGCTGGTCGGCGTGTCGTTCTGCGCGTCGGTCGGCGCGTCGGCTTCGGTGCCGCCTTCCTTCAGGCGGGCAGCGATCGCTTCCGGCTTGGCACGGCGACGGCGCGGGCGACGCTTCTTGTCGCCACGGTCACCAGCGCTCTCCTTCTCGGCGCCACGGTCGGAGGAGTAGGTGTAGCTCTCCCCGTCCTCGGACTCTTCGCGGGCCGGGGCCTCGCGACGGGCGTCGAGGATTGCGTCGGCGATTGCGCCGCAGATCAGCTCAACCGAGCGGATCGCGTCGTCGTTGCCGGCGATCGGCACCGTGATGAGATCCGGATCTGAGTTGGTGTCGCAGATGGCGATGATCGGGATGCCGAGCTTGTTCGCTTCGTCGACCGCGATGCGCTCCTTCTTGGCATCGACGACGAAGAGCAGGCCTGGCAGGCGGCCCATGTTCTTCAGGCCGGACAGATTCTTGGCCAGCTTGTCGCGCTGGCGCGACATCATGAGCTGTTCCTTCTTCGTGTAGTTCTCGAAATCGCCGCCCGCCACGCTGCCAGCCTCAAGCTCCTTCAGGCGCTTGATCTGCTTCTTGGCGGTGCCAAAGTTGGTGAGCAGTCCACCGAGCCAGCGCGCGGTGACGTGAAGCGCATTGGCGCGCTCAGACTGGGCCACGACAATCTGCCCGAGCTGCTGCTTGGTGCAGACGAAGAGCACGTTGTCGCCGCGCAGGACGACTTCGCGCGCGAGCTTCGTGGCCAGTTCGAGCTGCCGAAGCGACTTCTGCAGGTCGATGATATGGATGCCGTTCCGTTCGGCGAAGATGAAACGGCGCATCTTCGGGTTCCAGCGGCGCGTCTGGTGGCCGAAGTGCACACCGGCCTTGAGGAGTTCGTCGATCGTCGGGAGAGCCATGATAATTCCTTGCGAGTGGTTGGTATCGTCGGAGAGTGTCGTCGCCGGGAGCGACCGCGCCTTGTGGCGCAGCACCCGCTCCCGGCTCGACTCCCCTGAGGGATGTGGTACGAACTGTGGTACGAACTGTGGAACTGCCTGGGTCTAGCGCTTGCTGAACTGGAACCGCTTACGTGCCTTCGGACGGCCGGGCTTCTTACGCTCAACGGCGCGGGCATCGCGCGTGAGCAGTCCGAGGTCGCGCAGCTTGCCGCGGTAGTTCTCGTCGATCTTGACGAGCGCGCGGGCAACGGCGAGACGGAGCGCACCGGACTGACCGGTCGACCCGCCGCCATCGATGTTCGCCTTCACGTCATAGCGTCCGAGCGTGTCGGTCGCCGTGAACGGCTGCTGAATGGCGCTCACGAGGGACGGGCGCGGGAAGTAATCACCGAGCGTACGCCCGTTGATGTCCCACTTGCCCGTGCCGGCAGAGAGATACAGGCGGCAAACCGCTTCCTTGCGGCGGCCGATCGTGTGGATCGTCGTGTCGGCCATGTTACTTCGCCTCGCTCTTCGGGAAGGTGAGCACGGTCGGCTGCTGCGCGACGTGCGGATGGTTGGCGCCCGCGTACACGCGCAACTTCAGGCGCAGCTTCTGCCGGCCCAGCGCGTTCTTCGGGAGCATGCCATGTACCGCCTTCTCGATGATGCGCTCGGGGTGCTTCGCGAGCATCGTGGCGAACGGGGTCAGCTTGTCGTGGCCCATGTAACCGGAGTGCGAGAAGTAGGTCTTCTGCTCCGCCTTCCGGCCGCTGACCTTCACCTTGCTCGCATTGATCACGATGACGAAGTCACCGGTGTCCATATGCGGAGTGAATGTCGGCTTGTGCTTGCCGCGAATGATGCGGGCGATCTCGGTCGCGAGGCGACCAAGAATCATGCCTTCCGCATCGACGATGAACCACTGGTGTTCAATGTCGCTGGGTCGTGCCGTGTACGTGCTCATCAGTTCGGTGTAACGAGAGGTCGAACGCCTCACCGGTGCGGAATGCAACCCGGGTCTTGGCCGCCACTGAAGGCGTTTTGGGACAGTCTTATAAGATAGACTGAGGCGGAGCCCCGGTCAACCGGTAGGACGCCGCCGCCTGAGGGCCGTCCAGACGCCTTCAGGCCGCCCGACCAGTGCCCCTATTCGAACTCGATCAGGAGGGCGCCCTTCTCCACCGCCACCCCTGGGGTAGCCAGGACCTTCTTGACGGTGCCGGCGGCGGGGGCGCGGAGTTCGTTCTCCATTTTCATGGCCTCCATGGCGACCACGCCTTGGCCGGCCTGAACAACATCACCAACCGCGACGGTGACGCGAACAATCAGCCCCGGCATGGGGGCCACGAGTGGCCGTGGGCCGCTGGCGGTCGCGGCCGCTACCGCGAGGTCGCGAATGGCTCGGGCGCGCTCGTCGAGTGCTTCCGCTTGGTACCGGCGGCCGTTAAGCGACAGTGCATACTGCCCGCGCTCCCCGTCCCGACGGCCAAGCATGCGGTGCACGGCCCCGTCGACCCGGACGAGATGCACCGGGGTTCCAGGGAGCGCGTCGAGCGACACGGGCACCGCCGGGCCGCCGTCCACGCTCGCCGTGCCATTGTCGAGCACGACCTCGTGCCGAGCGCCGTCGATTTCCACGATATATCTCATGCGACCGCCTCCAGCGGCACGAGTTCGCAGACCGTCTCAACGTGCGCGGTCTGCGGGAACATGTCAAAAGTGGTCAGGCGCGCGATCCGCCATCCGGGGAGTCGGGCCACGTCACGCGCGAGCGTGGCGGGATCGCAGCTGACATAGACGATGGCGCGCGTCGTGCCGACGGCGTCGGCCAACAGCGTCGTGACGCGCGTATCGACGCCAGTGCGCGGCGGATTCAGGATCACGACCTCGGCCGGGAGCGCGGCTTCGAGCGCCTCCTCGACGCGCGCGGCAATCGCGGCCGAGCCAGCCGGTAAATGCGCGGCACTCCATGCCGTCGCCTCGCGGTCCAACTCGATAGCGGTCACCACTGCCCCACCCTCTGCGATTCGTCGAGCAACCGCCCCGGCGCCTGCATAGGCGTCAACCACGGTGCGCGGTGCATACGTCCGCACCGTCTCCACCACAAAGTCCTCAAGCTGCGCCGCAACCTCGGGATTCACCTGCGCAAACGAGGCGCCGGGCTCAGCATTCAGGCGGCGGTCGCCGAGCAGGCGTCGCGTCCCCTGCTCCGGAACCCACCAGAGCGCGGCCATTGACGGCACGGCGGCGAAGAAGGCCTCGTGCGTGCCCCAATGCGAGCCGCCTTCAAGCACGAATGTCGCGTGCTCGCCCATCAGTCGGACCGCTCCACGCAGCCGTTGTGCGGCCGGCAACTGTTGGCCCGCAGCGAGCACTTCGCGCCATAGTGCGAGCAAGCGCTCGTCAGCGATCTTGCAATCATCAAGCGCGAAGACGCGATCGGGATCATCGTGCGCGTGAAGACCGGCGATCCATCCACTCGCAGTGCGGCGCATGGCGAGCGTGAGCTTTCGGCGGTAACGCCAGGGCAAGGCTCCCCCACGAATCTCCGGGAGTGCCACGGTGCGCTTGCCGATGCGCGTCAGTGCATCCTGCACAATGTGGCGCTTGGCCTCCCGTTGCGCGTCGAGCGAGAGATGCTGCAACTGACAGCCGCCGCACGAATCCTGCACGTAGTGCTCGCAGGCCGACGCCACGCGCGCCACCGAGGGCCTGATCACCTCACGCAGAATGCCGCGCGCCATACGTCCCTTGGGTGTCATGTCGGCACGCACCTGCTCTCCCGGTGCCACACGCGGCACAAAGACCACGAGCCCTTCGTGCCGGGCAACGCCGTCACCACCAGCTGCGATTGACACAATCTCCAGCACCGCGGATTCGCGCATCAGCGACGGAGTCCCTCGCGCCGCGCAAGTTCGGCCCAAGCCGACTCCGGAGCCAAGGACGCTGGCGTTTTCGCATGCGCCGAAGCTGATCCAGCCGCTCCAGCCACATCGGCCACACGAGCCAATGATCCGCCAGCGCGCGCCCGACGCTCCTGATCGGCAAGCAACGCCGCCGCAATCGCCGCGGTGCGGACCTGCACCGCAGACGCCTGCGCGCCAACGATCGACGGCAGTCGACGCTCGAGCCACTGAATCTCAATGTCACCGCGACGGAACTCGTCGTCTTCCATGACGCGCAGATGAAACTCGCGCGAGCTCTCGACACCATCCACAACCAACTCTTCGAGTGCTCGCTGCATGCGCGCCACGGCCTGCGCGCGGTTTTCTCCCCACACAATCAACTTGGCGAGCATCGGATCGTAGGTGAGCCCGACATCGCTGCCCGTCTCGACGCCAGAATCCCAACGCACACCGGGGCCGGATGGGACATGCAGATATCGAATGCGCCCGGTCGACGGAAAGAATCCGTTCGTCGGATCCTCAGCCGTGATGCGGCACTCAATCGCCCAGCCGCGCGGAACGGTGGGCGCTGCAAAGGTGATGGCTTCGTCCGCGGCGATGCGCAGCTGCCACTGCACCAAGTCGATTCCCGTGACGAGTTCAGTGACAGGATGCTCCACCTGAATCCGGGTATTCATCTCGAGGAAGTAGAACTCGCCGTGGGCATCAAGCAGGAACTCGCAGGTCCCGGCGTTCACATATCCCGCGGCCTTCGCGAAGCGCACGGCGGCATCGCCCATCCGCTTCCGGAGCTCGGGGGACACCGCAACGCTTGGCGCCTCTTCGATCATCTTCTGGTGCCGACGCTGCACCGAGCACTCGCGCTCGCCGAGCGACATCACGGTGCCGTGTGCGTCGGCCAGAATTTGGATTTCGACATGTCGCGGCCCTTCGATGTACTTCTCGACATACACGGCGTCATCGCCGAACGCGTTCAGCGCCTCGCGCTTGGCGGAATCAAGAGCGCCAGCGATCTCATCGGCGCTTCGCACAACACGCATGCCCTTCCCGCCACCGCCGGCGGCGGCCTTGAGCAGAACCGGATAGCCAAACTTCGCGGCCGTTACGATTGCTTCCGCCGCATCACGCAGCGGCTCGGTCGTCCCGGGAACAATCGGAACATCGTGCGCCATCGCGAGCTGGCGAGCAGCGGTCTTGCTGCCAGTGGCGCCAATGGCTTCAGCTGGCGGTCCAATCCAGATGAGACCGGCATCCCGCACGGCACGTGCAAACCATTCGCGCTCCGAGAGAAACCCGTAGCCGGGGTGAATCGCATCGGCGCCGACACGCTGGGCGGCAGCAATAATATTGTCGCCCTTTAGGTAACTCTCAGACGACGGCGCTGGGCCGATGTGCACCGCCTCGTCAGCCGCACGCACGTGCGGAGCCGCGGCGTCCGCATCGGAATAGACCGCGACAGACGCGATGCCAAGCTCACGACAGGCGCGGACCACTCGAAGTGCGATCTCGCCACGGTTTGCAATCAGGACTTTGCGCAGCATCAGAGCGGGATGTTGCCGTGCTTCTTCGGCGGATTCGTGTCGCGCTTTCCCTGAAGCGATTCGAGAGCATTAATCAACCGAGGACGCGTGTCGCGAGGGTCAATGATGTCGTCCACGAACCCCCGACTCGCCGCAACATACGGATTGGCGAACTTCCCCGAGTACTCGGCAACCTTCTCTTCGGTCGCGGCCACGGGATCTGCGCTTTCGGCAATCTCTTTCTTAAACAAAATCTCAACGGCACCCTTCGGGCCCATCACTGCGATCTCGGCCGTGGGCCAGGCGACGTTGAAGTCGCCACGAATGTGCTTGGAGCTCATCACATCGTAGGCGCCACCGTACGCCTTGCGCGTGATCACCGTGAGCTTTGGAACAGTGGCTTCACAGTAGGCAAACAACAGCTTGGCGCCGTGCTTGATGATTCCACCGTGCTCCTGCGCGAGTCCGGGGAGGAACCCTGGCACGTCCTCGAACGTCACAATCGGAATATTAAAGCAGTCGCAGAAGCGAATAAAGCGCGCCGCTTTCACGCTGGCGTTAATGTCGAGCACACCAGCAAGCACCGCCGGCTGATTCGCGACGATCCCCACACTGTAGCCGCCGAGGCGCGCGAAGCCGACAATGATGTTCGCGGCAAAATCCGGCTGCACCTCAAGGAACTCGGCGTCGTCAATCACGCGCTTGAGGACCTCGTGCATGTCGTACGGCTTGTTGGCGTTATCGGGGACAAGATCGAGCAACGCTTCGTCGCGACGGTCGCGCGGATCGGTTCCTGCACCGCGCGGCGGCGCGTCAACATTGTTGCTCGGCAAATAGCTGAGCAACGTGCGAATCTGCTCAAGGCACTCGAGCTCGCTACCGCAGGTGAAGTGCGACACGCCGCTGGTGCTGCCGTGGGTATCGGCGCCGCCAAGCTGCTCCATGGTGACGTCTTCGTGCGTCACCGTCTTCACCACGTTCGGCCCCGTGACGAACATGTACGAGGTGCCGCGGACCATGAAGGTGAAGTCGGTAATGGCCGGGCTGTAGACCGCGCCGCCAGCGCAGGGTCCGAGGATCGCCGAGATCTGCGGCACCACGCCGCTCGCCAAGGTGTTCCTGAGAAAGATGTCGGCGTAGCCGCCAAGCGATACGACCCCTTCCTGAATGCGCGCGCCGCCAGAGTCGTTGAGGCCGATCACCGGAGCGCCATTCCGCATGGCGAGCTCCATAATCTTACAGATCTTCTCCGCATGCGTCTCCGAGAGCGAGCCGCCGAGGACCGTGAAGTCCTGAGAGAATACGTAGACGATGCGGCCGTTGACCTTGCCGAAGCCGGTGACGACGCCATCGCCGTACACGATCTGGTCAGCGAGTCCGAAGTCTGTTGATCGGTGCGTGACGAACCGATCGAGCTCGGTGAACGAGCCTTCATCAAGAAAGGCGTCGAGCCGCTCACGCGCAGACAGTTTGCCCTTGGCGTGTTGGGCCTTGAGGCGCGCCGCGCCTCCCCCTTGCTCGGCTTCGGCGCGACGGCGCTCGAGCAGGTCTAGTTTCTCTCGCATCGACATGCGTAAAAAATAGAGGCCGGTGCGTGTTTTCGCACGGCTCCCGCCCGACTCAGGTCAAGTGCCGTACCAAGGAGTCGCCGAGCTCGCCAACCCGGTCCCTCGGGAAGGCGCCCATCATGGCGGCCTGAATCCACCGATGCTCGCGCATATAGCCGCTCCGCCATCCGAGCAGAAACCCCTCAGACTCGAGGCGCTCGCCGACGGCGGCAAGTGTGCGATCCGCTGGCACGGCCAATGTCGTGACGGCGGGCGACGCGCATGCATGATCAGCAATGGGGCGCAGCCCGGCGCCTGAGAGCCGTGCGCGCAACTGTGCGGCAGCGTCCGCGATGGCACGATACCTCGCCGGCCAATCGGTGTCGGTGAGCGAGCCCGCCAGTGCGCCCACGAGCGGCGACGACCCTGTAAACGGCACCCCGTCGCCATTCAGGTACAGTCCGAGGTCGAGGTAGCGCGGCAGGAAGTCGGGCGCGACCACTGGGACATCCTGCGTGAGGACGAGCGCGAGCCCTGCGATCGCGCCGAGGCCCTTGGCGCTGCTCGCGCTGGCCAGCGCGACGCCGCTGAGGTCGAGTGGAACAGTCCCAATGCTCGAGACCGTGTCGAGTGCGAGGCGCGCGCCGTACCGCTCCGCGATCTCGCGCAGCATCGGCAGCGAGTGCAGCACGCCCGTGGAGGTCTCGCAGTGGACGGCCCACAACCACCGCGCGCCACTCGCGCGCATTGCGCTGTCGATCTCCGCGGCGCTCGGTGATTCGCCCCACGGACGTTCCAGCGCTGTGTGTGGGATCCGATGGCGCCGTGCGTGGTCAAGCAGGCGGCCGCCAAACTCCCCGTCGGCGATCACCAACGCGTGCTCCCCGGATACTGCGATCTGCCCTGCGACCATGTCGTTTGCGAGCGTGCCCGAGCCGCAAGCAAGCGCCACGTGGCGGGCGTTCGTCATCGCACAGAGCGCGCTGCGCACGACAGCGAGGTCTTTTGCGAATACCGCCGCGCGATGCGATTCGGGGGGCCGGGTAATGCGTTCACGCACCGACGGCAGCAGTCCGACTGGTCCAGGCTGAAAGCTCGCCGGCTCGCCGCGGTGATCAGGTGCCAGAAGTCGTCCGACCTGTGCTTGGACCTGTTCGGCCTTGGCGTACATCGGTTGGTATTCGGCTTCCCGGGTGCCTACTAATGGGCCGAATGCGGTGAATCCCATGTGCTCGTAGAGTCGGATCTGTCGCGTGGTGCCAGAGATCACCGCCATGTCAAACCCCTCGGCCGTCGCGATTCCGAATGCCGTCCGCAGGAGGCGCATGAGCGTTGCGGTTCCGCGATACGGTTTCTCAACCGCGAGCAAGCGCAGTTCCATCGGGCGACGCCCCGGCGGAAGATACTCGTCGAGGTTGGCGAGCTTTCCGTCGAGCGAGAACGGCCGCATCAGCCGCATCGCAATCATCGCGACGATCCGGTCGCCATCCCGACCCACGACGTATCGATTCTCCGACTCCCACTTGTCAATCAGCCGTCGTTCGGGATTGGCTGGATGCTGCGGAATCTCCTCAACGAAGGTCGCGTAGTTCAGGCGACGAATCTGATCGAGGTCTTCGAGCCCTTCTGGCGTACCGAACGTGAGCGCGGCGCGCCCACTCGCGGGGGCGAGGGAGACCGACAGGTTCCGAGGTGGCGGAAGAATCATGGACCACGTTACGACTCGGAGTCCGAATCCGTAAGACCGGGGCTCCCTGAGCGCAGAGGCCTCCTCGGAGTGTGGCATTATAAAACAACGGCCCGGAGCGTCTGCTCCGGGCCGTTGTCACTGCATTTTGACGCGATTCGGGCTTACTCGGCGTCGGCGATCTCGTCGAGGTTGACCGGGACATCCGCGTTGTCGCCGTCTTCGCTGAAGACCTTGCTTGGCGTCTCCGGACGCGGCGGCTGGTCTTCGGGGATCGACGTCACGGCCAGCACGATGCGGCGGTGGATCGGATCGACCTCGAGCACCTTCAGCTCCAGGTTCATGCCTTCCCACGCGATATCGGCCGGGCTCGCGATCGGTGCATTGCTCGTGTTGAGCTGCGAGATCGGAACGAAGCCTTCGATGTCGTTTCCGACGTCGGCGACTACGCCCTTCTCCATCAGGCGGACGACCTTGCCCTTCAGGTCGGTGCCAACCGGATAGTTCTCGCCGATCTTGAGCCACGGATCCTCTTCCGCCTGCTTGAGGCCGAGGGAGATGCGCTTGTTGTCGCCGTCGATGTTCAGGATCACCACGTCGACTTCGTCTCCCTTCTTCACCACTTCCGACGGATGCTGGACGCGCTTGGTCCAGGACATATCGGAGATGTGGATCAGGCCGTCGATGCCCGGCTCGATCTCGACGAAGGCGCCGAAGCTCGTGAGGTTGCGGACCTTGCCGCGGATGCGCGTGCCGACCGGGTACTTCTGCGGCAGCACCATCCACGGATCCTGCTCGGTCTGCTTCATGCCGAGCGAGATCTTCTCTTCGTTCGGATCGACCTTGAGCACCACTGCGTCGATCGCCTCGCCGATGGAGACGAGCTTCGACGGGTGACGGACGTTGCGCGTCCAGCTCATTTCGCTGATGTGCACGAGCCCTTCGATGCCCGGCTCGAGCTCGATAAAGGCGCCGTAGTTCGTGATGCTGACGACCTTACCCGCGACGCGCGTGCCGACCGGGTACTTGGCGGCGACGTCCTTCCACGGGTAGCTCTGGAGCTGCTTGAGGCCGAGCGAGATGCGCTCGCGCTCCCAATCGATGTCCAGGACCTTGATCTCGAGCTCCATGCCGATCTGGACCATCTCGCTCGGATGCGAGATACGGCCCCACGACATGTCGGTGATGTGCAGCAGGCCGTCGACGCCGCCGAGGTCGATGAACGCCCCGAAGTCGGTGATGTTCTTGACGACGCCTTTGCGCACCTGATCCTTCTCGAGCTCCTTCATCAGCTTCTCACGCTTGCCGGCGCGCTCGGTCTCGAGGATCACGCGGCGCGAGACGACGATGTTGCGGCGACGCTTGTTGAGCTTGATGATCTTGAACTCGTAGCGCTGGCCGAGGAGTTCGTCGATGTTCGGCACGCGACGGAGCGCGATCTGCGAACCCGGGAGGAACGCATCGACGCCCATGAGGTCGACGACGACGCCGCCCTTGATCTTCTTGACGAGCGTGCCTTCCACCGGCTGGTCGGACTCGTACGCGACGCGGATACGCTCCCACACGCGCATGAAATCGGCCTTCTTCTTGGACAGGACGACGCTGCCTTCCTGGTCTTCGAGGTGCTCGAGCAGGACTTCGACTTCGTCACCGACCTTGAGGTCGGGCATGTCCTTGAACTCTTCGAGCGGGATCGTGCCTTCGGACTTAAAGCCGATGTCGAGCACGACCATGTTCTCACGTATTTCCAACACGATCGACTTAACGATCTCCCCTTCCTCAATGGAAGCAAGGGTGCCGTTGTACATGTCCATCATCTGCTCGTACTCGTCGGACGTGTACTCGTCCTCTTCGTAGAGCTCGGGGCGGCGATTGGAGAGAGGGCGCAACTGCGCCTTCTGGAGGTCGCGCTTCTCACGAGCGGACAGCAAGCTCAGGGGCGCGTCAAGCGTTTCTTCGGTCATAGGGTCCTAAGTCGCGGAGGGGATCGGCTCGCCGCGACGGCGAGGATACGGGGTGAAAGAACAAGGCCCCGGCAGATTTACCGGAGCCTTACAACATAGCACGCGTGAGGGCTGAAGGTCAACGACCCGCAGCGGTTGCTTCCCTAGGTGTGCTGCCGCTCTAGGGCCCAGGCCACCACCTGGGCGACCTGCTCGGGCTGGGTGATCCCGCTTGTGTCGAGCCAAACCGCGTCTGCGGCGGGGCGCGTCTGCTCGCTGTCCTTGCGGTCGCGCGCCTCCAAATCGGTGGTCTCCGCGGCCAACTCGTCAGCGGTCGGTGCGCGCCCGGTGCGCTGCAGCACCCGGCGCCTGGCCCGCTCGCTGGCGATGGCCACGAGCCAAACTTTGAGCGTGGCCTCAGGGAACACCGTGGTTCCCATATCGCGGCCATCGGCGACCACCGCGTGTTGTGCGGCGGTGGCCTGCAGGGTGCGGTTCACCCACTGGCGCACGTGTGGCATCTTGGCCACGAGTGAGACCAGCGAAGTCACGGCGTCGCCACGAAGCTCGTCCTCGCACGCGGCGCCGTCGACATGTGCCACGAAGGTCGTGGCGCCGGGGGCCAAGGTGACCCGTTCGGCGGCCTCGAGCACCGACCGCTCGGTCCAGCCGTCGGGTTCCCCACCGCTCCGGATCCGTGCCGCGGTCACGCCACGGTACAGCGCCCCCGAGTCAAGGTGGAGCGCGCCGAGTGCCGCAGCGACCATGCGCGCGGTGGACGACTTACCCGACGCGGCGGGGCCGTCGATTGTGACGGTCAGCATGCGATCAGCGGGTGACATGCGTGAGCAGCTCCCAGAAGCCGGGGAAAGAAACAATCGCGCAGTCGGGGTCATCGATGACGATTGCGCCTCCGGAGACTGCGGACAGCACACCAAAAGCCATCGCGATCCGATGGTCACCGTGCGTGACAATGCGGCCCGCGAGTGGACGATCCGATCCGCGCACAACAAATCCGTCGGGGAGTTCTTCGGCGTCGACGCCAACGGCGCGCAGGTTCTGCACAACGACCGTGATGCGGTCGCTCTCCTTCACGCGCAACTCAGCGGCACCCGTCACGCGCGTCTCACCCTGCGCGCGCGCAGCGACACAGGCGAGCATCGGCAGTTCATCGATCAGCGACGGTACCTCGTGCGGCTCGATGATTGTGGCACCGAGGATGCGCGGCGCCACCACGAGGCGAGCGACGGGTTCGCCCCCCGCGTCAGAGAAATTCTCGAAACCAAGTGTGGCACCCATGCGGGAGAGGACGTCAAACGCCCCCGTACGCGTGGGATTCGTGCCGACATACTCGAGCGTGAGCGTACCGCCGCCAGCCATCGCCGCGAGCGCGGCGAAGAAGGTGGCCGACGACGGATCGCCGGGTACGTCGGTGTCGACCGCGCGGAGCGCGGCCCCGGGAACCAGCGAGATGCTGTTCCCTTCACTCCGCACATCGATGCCGCGCGCGCGCAACATCCGCTCCGTGTGGTCGCGCGTTGCGGCGGGTTCGTGAACCTCAACCGGCACATCGGCGACGAGCCCCGCCAGCAGGATGGCGCTCTTCACTTGGGCACTCGCGGTCTCGGAATGCCAGGTGGTGCCCTGGAGGGCACCGCCGTGAATCGTCATCGGTAGGCCGCCCTCGGGACTCGCCTCAAGCGTGGCGCCCATGGCTCGTAGCGGGGTCGCCACACGCGCCATCGGGCGACGTGACAGACTCGCGTCGCCCATC
>Ga0209596_1000814_pt1 | contig 27940 bp, 39 predicted proteins | sample M_130807_MF_Meta_FD_187314 | JGI IMG/M metagenome (GOLD analysis project Ga0209596, IMG submission 187314) | Freshwater microbial communities from Lake Montjoie, Canada to study carbon cycling - M_130807_MF_MetaG (SPAdes) (version 2) | ecosystem: Environmental > Aquatic > Freshwater > Lake... | reverse complement strand
CCATTGCCTGCCCTGGCCGCACCTGCCTGCGCCGTCCATCCTCGAGCGGTTGGGTTGCCAGTCTCAGTGCCTCTCTGCTCATCTTAAGCGCCCAGATCCAATGCCACCACGCCCGCGACTCCCCGGGATCCTCACCGGCAATGGGTGGCGCAAAAAGCCGTGTCGTCAATTTGTGGATCGTTTCCCAGCCGGTGCCGGTATCATGTGATACCAACGCACCATCAAACCAAGTCGGGCCAGAGTCGCAGTAATAGCGCCGCCCACCTTCTTCATGGAGCCCCAACGGATAGCCAGGCATTGAGCCGTCATAGTCAATGGCGCTGCCGGTCATGACTCGATAAACCTCAAACTCGGTCTGGTCTTTATCTGCCACAATGCCCTCCTGCCTGAGCGCCATCTTGAGCCCTGACTCTGACAAAGGTGTGATCGTGCGGCCTCGCACCATGATAAAATCCTTTTTGGCTTTTCGGTAATAAAACTCCACCGCAGGAGTCGGCTCCACCGCTGGCACCTCCGCCACGGCATCAACCTCGGGCACCTCTGGCTCTTTGCGACTAGCAACCCAATCATCCCAGCACGTGGCACCGATGCGCACAGCCAAGAGATCCTGCCACTTGTCGCCACGCTGTCGGCCTGCCAGGCGTGCTAGCCTCGAGCTGTTAAGGCACGAGCGGTCCAGCACAATGCCCTCGAACTCTTCCATTGCATCCGCCGCCTGCTTTGCGCGTTGCCGGAACTCCTCCGGGGTTGCTGCGTCCACTCTCACCCAGGCATGGATTGATCGGCCTCCGCTAGAGACTGCCACGCTGACTGGCAGGTTGCTTGCCACAATGGCAGCCCACTGCAGTTCCATCGGCGCTTTGTCACCCTCGAGGAGACAGTGCCGCCATGCTGTCACGTCGGCGTCTGCACTGCCGCCGCTGCGCATAGGGTTTACGCGGATGTAGGTGCCAAGCTCGTGCGTGTCGCATAGCGGCATGGGCTCCCGAGTCACGCCTTTGTCCTTTGGCTTGCCGTCCGGTCCTTTGCCGTAGACCACTGCAACCAACTCATCTGGCGCAAAACAGGTCTCGATGTGGATCCGTTGGCCGTCAGGGATCATCGCTGGCAGTGGCAGCGGTTCCAGCGCTTTTAAGGCCTTTGGCGCTGTTTTCTGCAGTTTTTCCGCAGAAATAGCCGGATTAACAGTGATTTTGCCCGCTCTCAACACGTTGCCCGCTGTTTTCTTCATTTTGCCAATTTCTGAGCGCAACCTGTGGTTCCAGCTTGCAATCTGTGATTTGCAAGATTCATGGCAGCAAAACAGAGTTGGCGGCAACTCGTCATTGATTGTCAACCTGCAGTCCTTTTTCCCATTGCTTGTGCTGTGCAGGTCAATGCCTGGACATTGCACCCAAGCCAGACTTGGCGACTGCCACTCTGCCGCCGGGAACATCACCCGAGCAATCGCCTCGGTGATTTGGGCCTCATTCATTAACGGCCTCCAGTGTGCCGCCAAATAGCGCAAGCGCTGCCAAGACGATGGCAATCTCGGTGTTCTCTGCCGTTTTTGTAGTGATGCCCACCGTTCTCATGCGCTCAATTTTAGCGCAAAGGTCTGTCGTGTCGTGTTTGTTCATTTTGTCATTTTGGCTGCCACTTACCGTTTTTCTTAAAATTCTCCATGGCCCAAAGCGGCTGGAGATTTAAAAAGTGAAAACATTCACGCTGTTGTTTTGGATCAGAGAGATCAAATGAACAACATGGCCGAATGTGGTCCACATGCCATTCCCCATGGTTGTCCCACCTCATACCCGGTATAAACTTGCTTTCAATGTATTGGCGAAATTCGCTAATCGTGCACCCAAGCAAAGTTTCTGTTTTTGAAGATTTAAGGTGTCCTTTTAATGCTCCATAAATGCGGCTCCTCAAAATGCCACGCATCTTGAAATTTAAATCACCTTTACGACGCTCGTTAGTTCTGCGCTTGTGTCCTGCGGCGATTGTTGCGCCTAAGCGCTTTCTCTGTGATTCGACGGCTTTCGAGTTTGAATCACACCACTGGACAATGCTTTTCAGCCTTTGAGTTCCGCTCTTTGTGAATTTTGTAGGATCAAAAAAACGAGTGATTGGATGCTGATACCTTGGCATTACATAACCTTTTTCTTCAAGCCATCGCACAAATTTTGAATTTACATCAAACCAATCACGTTTATCTGAAAAAAGTTTCTCTTGGTAATACCACCAAGGCATTCCGCCAATTGCCTCATTTGCTAAAATTGCGGTGTTGATTTTTTCAGCAAAACCCCACGCTAAAACTTCCTGTGTCTTTGTTAACTTATTGCTCATGTCATTTAAAATTGTGCGCGTTGACGAGTCGCGCCCCTCGTGGCAGTGCGGGGATCAGCCGCTCATTGATGCCTGCCAATCACCAGTGGTTTCGGTGCGCTCCCTTGCGGGTCGCGTTAACCACTAAAACGGAATCTCGTCAGCGTCTTCATCCTCTTCCTTGTGTGCTTTAACCTCCTGTGGCTTCAGGAGTTTGGCAAACTCCGCCGCCTTTGGGACCAGCTTCTCGAGCCCCTCCATGATTGGCGAAATGCTCGAGATATTAGCGTAGATGCGGCCCTTGGCGCTCATGCTGTGCTCAACCGTGATCTGCGCCGGTTGCCCTTGCATAGACACGGTGTCAAAGCCAGGTTTTGGCGTTTCGTTAGCCCACTGCTTCAAAAATTGGAACAATGCGCTTTTTTCGTGCAGGCTCAGTTTAAACGGTTTGGAGCGTATGACGTAACACTCTGGCCCTTTTTTGATGCCAAAATAAAACGTGGTTGTATCAATCTTCTCTTTTTCGGTTTCGGATCCATACTTGAAGCGCTCCACTCCAAAGTTGTCCTCCACGTCTAAGCAGATAGCTGCGTAGCTACCTTTTGGAACTGTTGCCTCGGACAAAATCCGAGAGTTTGAGGCTGATGTGTTTTGCGTTAATACTGCCATGGTTTTTGCGTTTTTAGTTGTTGTGTTTTGGCATTTTTAAAAAGGGTTGCCATCCCTTGCTTCCACTCGGAAAGTCCACTCTGGCAATTTCATCGCGCCAGCCTTGTGTAAATGTGCCCATGCCGCATTTTCTGCAGCATCAAAACACATTTCTTTGATATTTTCAGGGGCTTCAAACAATTGATCCCTGTCGTAATTCATCTTGGCAAACTCACTCCAGAAACGTCTGGTTGCCACCTTGCGCGCCTCTGCAAAATGCTGGTGCAGGTTCATTTGTGCAGTTTGTTACCGGCTTCCAAGATCAACAGTGCATCTGCGATCTTAAGTGTTACCTTGAGATGCGGAAATAATGCTTGTGAGCGCTCTTTCAGGTGCGCTTTCCACCGTGTGCCATAGCCGCTGCGGTTTCCGAGCCCAAGAGCCTTTTGCCAGTCCTGTGGCCTAAGTTCGTAGACTCGGATCCCTAGTGCTGCCAAGATGCCCCGGCACTCCCCATACCGCGTGGAAAGCTTCATCATTGCAGATGCATTTTTCCCAGCGTATTTCGGAATCTCCTCAAGATAGCAGGTGTTAAATCCAGCGCATTTGAGCTCCCGCAGCTTGTCTGCCAAGTCCATTACAGTCTCCGGCATCACGTCGGCTTTTGTCCAGCCGTCCCACTTATAGGCGATGCCTCCACCGGCACCGGGATCAATCGCAAAGGGCTCGCTCATAGCTGTGCAAGAATAGGACGTGACTCTTTGCGCACCACCAATGACTCGTCAATGGTGCCTAGTTCGCGTGCCTTTTTGGCAGAGATGGGACCGTGCGCTATGATGAGTTTTTCAAACGGGATCCCGCTGCTTAACTGCGCTGCCGCGTCCAGTAACTCCGTTACCCTTGGCTTTTGCAGCCTCCATCCTGGTACTCTCACGCCTGCCTCGAGGAGCTCCCGAGCGCGGTCTTTTGCGGCTTCGCGAAAGTCGTCAAATACTTTCGCACGGTTCAAAAACTCTCCCAGCAAGTCTGGATCTGCCAGCACCGTCGAAAATGATGGCGCCTCTGTGGTTGCCAGTGCCAGGCGCTGAGACTCGAGCCGCGGCGCACAGGTGAGCGATTTTGCACACCACTGGCAATAATCATTCGGCCTTGGATCCGTGCCCACGTTGTTGATAATGTCCCCAACAATCTTTGCCGCGTCTGCCTTGAAGAAAAAGTGCCTAACAATCTCTTTTTGATCGGCAAAGATTAAGTACGTGCTCCACTCGATTGTTTTTGTGAGCTCCATGCACCCTAGCGCATAGGCTGCCATCTGCGCTTTGTAGTCGTGCATCTGGCCAGTCTTGAGGTCTGCCAGCCATTGACCACCAAGGTTCACCGCGTCCATGGTTCCAATTTTTTGAAGGATCGGCACAAAGACTTTGCAGGTCTTTTCGCAGGTAATCGTGCCATTGGTGCCCAGCCTAGCTAGTTGATTGACGGCCCAATAGGCAACGCCAACCTCCTCCTCATCTGCACCTTTGGGGATCTCGCCAGTCTCCCACATGCCCCGGAATAGTGCGTCAATGCGGCTGCCTCGCGCCGCTGCGTCGGATGTACCTGGTGCACTCTCAAACTGACCGCATAGGGCCAGCTTAGGAAGCGCTGATGGTCTGATGTTGTTGCTTGTTTCAGTATTCATTTCGTAATGTTTACGCCAGAGGATTTGAAAATATGCATGAATGCGACTTCCTCTTAATGCTTTTTCTTGACGTTCTTGTTTTTCTAACTCGGTTTTAGGCTGAGGAATATAATCTGGATTGTCTTTTTGAAACTTAAAACGATTCAAATCACTTACCCATCTGAGTTTGTTTTTTTCTGGCATAATATATTCTGCCTCTCTCTGCTTTTCGCGCTAACTGTACTGCCGTTGATGTGCTTGGTTTCCTGATTGTTTTTGCCACTAGCCCGGCCTTTTGCCGCTCAATGTAGCGTTGTTTTGCCGCTTTTACTGCGGCCTTGCGCTCCTCTGGCGACCTTGTAAAACGTTTTTGCAACATGCCGCCCTGCTTGGCAAGATACCAGGCGCGACGGGCCTCCAGCCGTGCCTCGCGCTCCTCTGCCGTCTCTGACTGCCGCCTCTGGCGATTGTACGCCACCTTTGCGAGTCTCTGCTCCTCGGTAAGGATCTCGCGCTTTTTTGGCTCACGTTTTACTTCTGGCGCTTTGTTCCACGAGATCTCATCTCGAGTCGCGCCGGTTTTTTCCTTGCGAAATGCTCCAGCGCTTCCAGTGGTGCCATACTTGAAATGACCGCCGATGCCGCGCTTTTGCTCCCATCGTATCAGCGCCTGCCGCAAACTTTTGTGGAGGTCGCCAGCAAAACCGCCCTCGGCCTGGGACGGGTAAGCAGCTTGAAGCTCCAGTCGTTTTTGTGCAGGAAGTCTCATGGCAGCAGCCCCGCTTCCTTGGCCAGGCAACGTGCAACGGACAGCCCAGACGCCGTTTCCTCCGTTACTTTTGGCCGTATTACCACCATCCGCAGTCCCACCGCTGTCGCCGCCCTGCGCGCCTCTGTCAGAGCCTGCGTAACTGATGCCGGTGTCCTGCCCGTGGATGCCGCAATCTGTGCGGCGCTGTAGCCCTCGGTATGGAGCCAGAGCGTCTGCGCCTGTATTGGAGTGGGCATCATTTCTGGACATCCCCTCTGCAGCGTGCAATTAATCCCCTTTGCTTTTGTGCGCGGGCGTTTGCTTCTGCCAATTTTTCGGCTTTCGTGCGATAACGGTTTTTGATGCGAGTACCGTGATAAATTCGATTAGTGGCGCATCCGCTGGCTCCTTGAACTCGAGATCCCATTATTTCCGAACCTCCAAAGCTACTAAGATTACCAAGATGCCAGTGGGCATGGTAAGCAGTGCTAAAATCACTGATTCGACTGGCGAGTCGGCAAAATGAAAAATTGCTGTGCCATCTGTGATTAAAAGCGCAACTCCAACAGCCAGCCAGGCAAGCTGCGTTGCCCTCGTGCGGCGGCGTGTGTTTGTCGCCACACGGTGGTTGATGCGGATGGTGTCGGATCCCACGTCGTTTTGCGCGGGCCTTGATGCGTAGTGTGATGTAGACATGTTAGCGGGCAATGGCTTTGAGTTTGTCGACGTACGCAAAACGGCCAGTCTTGCGGTGAGCCGCGCATGCTGCCTTGGCAGATTTGGCTTGTAGCACCTCAGCCAGTACCCACCAATGTGTGCGCCCTGTTGCACCAGCATTGCGCGCGGCGTTTGTAAGTGGGAGTCGTGCGTGGATTTCGTAGGTTGTCATTGTGTCGTGTTGTTTGTTTAAATTCTGACGGCCTCGTCAGTGTCCGAGTTACGGACAGACGCCCCGCAGGGCGTTTCGGCCTTAAATTTTTGAAACTAAATAACTAATTCCTTCAATGCCTCCATTATCCATTAAATGTTGGCGAGCCAGTTTTTTTGCTTCATCGAGTGATGTAGCACTCACTGTGAATTTTCCATTGCAAGATGAGGGTGAGTAGCGGCAGCAGTAAGAACAAGTGAAGGTTGTCATTGTGTCGTGTTGTTTGTGGTTTCTGTCGTGGGTTAGTTCCCTTTGACGGCGCCTACTATTAGCCAAGCGGGTTCGCTAGGCAATACCTTTTTGCAAATATTTTTGCACCACGCTGCAACTACTTGCGTTTGCGTGCGTTAGGACGCGGCTTTTTTGCATTAGCGCGCGCTGCGTCTGCCTTTTTTTGCGATTTTGACGCGCCACCGCGACGTCCAATCTCTGCCAAATACTGCTTAAAATCCATTTTCAGAGCTTGTAATGGATCATACGCATCCTGTTGCCATCAGATCTGCGCGTCATAAAGTACTGCTTTTCAGCTTTTTTCGACTCCAGAAGCCGCTCCACAAATTGTCTGTTGCGATTCAGTTTATTGGCAATTTCTGCCAGCGTGTACCATCCTGCGGGAGCAAATGGCACGTTGATTTCGTCCGCAAGTTGCTCTAGCCAACCTACAATGGGAGTTTGAATGTCTGGTGCTTTGTCTCTTTTGCGAGCCATATCACTGTCTCATTATCACAATACTCTCCAAAAGCAAATCCTCTTGACCAACTAGTTGTGGCGCGCCGGTTCGCAGCGTATACAGCCTGCGCCGGATCTCCCAGCCACCCTACGCAATAGCCTGTTGGGTGCGCTCTGTTGCGTCCCTCTGCCTGTGTAACCCTATGCAGGTGTGCAATCACCACCTTGCTAGCAGTCCCGCCGCAAACGGCTTCCGCGTGATCGCGTACGGCGGCCTCATTTATCATGTAGCCATGCCCAAACAAACAGTCTCCAAACTGTCTCCAGCCGTGTTGAAAATTGTAGTCCACCACCTCACACTTGATCTCTTTTGCACGATCCAAAATCTGTTGGTAAATACGACAAGCCAAAGCCGATACAATCGCCCTGGGGCTTTCCATGAGCGACGTCAATCTGGCTTCGTGGTTGCCCAGCAAATAAACCTGCGGGCGAAACCTCGAGATAAACGCTAGGCCATCTGCCAAATCCCCTTCCGGGTCTGCCGCGTCATCCGGTGTGCCTATTGCGCCGGTGCGTAAACAGGCAAGGTCAATGGCGTCTCCTAAATGGATCCTGGTGTGCGGATTCCACCGTTCCTCAAACGCTAAAACCTGCTTGAGCAACGCCTGATCCGCGAGATGCCCATGTGTGCACCCAACAGCCATTAATCGTTTCCAGCGTCGAGTGACGTTTGCCATGGGTTATTTGCAAAACATCCAAATTAATGCGGTCTCGTAAACTGCCAGTCGCAACTGGACGCCTAGTTTTTCAAAAATTAGATTGAGAATTGCTTGTATAAGCAGTGACACCACAAGCACTTCGCAAAATGCTGATGCCCGCTTCATCCGATTTTCAAACTGCGTCTCTTGTGGTTTGCGTGTCATAAGCAAGTCCGAGTCTAAAGAGATCCGCCTCCTCACGCCGCCGCCGCCGCAGTCCTCCAGTGTTTGGCCAGAGGCGTTGCATGGCTTCAAGGCGTTCGGGGATGGCGCTGAGATTGTTGGCTTTAAGCAGCTCTTGAATGTCTGCCATCTCGGTACGCCGGTCGCCGGTTAGCGCTGGGCCACGGTTAAACACCAGGCTGACAAGTGCCGCAGCGCAGTGGCCGTGCAGGTTAACGGTTTGTGGATAGATCCGCAGCGTCCGCACGAAATGTGTCGGCAATGTCGACTCGCGAAACACCATAGACGCCGTCTCCCACGAGAATCGCAGGTGCCGGACGTGCGGCAGGAGCTCCTGCGCTCGATGTCCTGTCTTGCCGGATAGCCCAACTAATACCTTGAGATCGTCGCTCGAGACATAAGGCCCCCACGCCTGGACAATCTCATTGGCGGGCGTCATGCCTAGGTCATAGCCGATACCGATCGTAACGCCGCTAGACTCTCCGGGCCACTCCGGTGCGTTGTTGTACTCGGCCTCGCCACCGCACTCCCAACTAATGATGCTTTTGATGCCAAGAGCGGACAGGTTCATTTGCGGATTTCTTGGACAGCTTGGTAGATTTTGCACGAGGTATACGCGAGCGCGAGGATCAGTCCTGCGGTTCGCAAATAATGGTCAAAATCACTCCAACTAATGACAAAAGCCACAGCGCCAACAGCATTGACTTTGACAATGTCATCGGCTTTGCCGTCCAAGTGTTGAAGAAACTCGCGCATCATGGTTGTAAAATTTATCGGTTTTGCGACTGCTTAAGCGCCCCCAGTGCGTCAATCAATTGCAGCTCGAGCGCTTGGTACCTTTGCGCAGAGTACCACGTTTCGCCGTCAGCGGCTTGGTACGTTTGTCCCGCTGCTAGGCGCAGGATCCCCTCCGGCTGCGGCAGGCAACGTGATGGCGCTACTCCTCGCGAGGTGCTGCACGAGGCGATCAGCGCGGGCATCATCGCCACAAGCGCGAGACGCCAGAATGTCTTTTTCAATGGTCGCCACATAAGTTTCAATATCGCGTTCCAACTGCCACTTTGCCCGAGTTGCTTGGATCTCGAGCCAATACTTAAGCGCTTGGAGGAGTGCCAGTAGCATCTTTTTCTTTGCGGATGACGTTGATAAGCCCCATGGCAGACAGCCCGCCGCTGATGATGGCCTCAGCTAGATCCGGGCGAAGTTTAACGCCCAATGCGGTTAGCATGGAGATGATGCCTCGCCAGGTGGAAGGTTCAGAAAGTCGATCAAATAGGTATTTCATAAGTTTTCCGGTTGAGGTATTGGGGCGATCCATTCGCCGTTTATAAAAGTCCAACCAATGCCAGCGTGTGAATTTGTAACAGGTTGCACGTAACAATTTTCTGGAGGAGTCCACGGAGCAACACCATCCCAGGCGATTGATTAGAAGTAAGTTGTGACAATAACAATGCCGTTTGCTCCATTGCCGCCTGCGCCAGAGCTGAATCCTTGCGACGCCCCGCCTCCACCGCCGCCGCCACCATAATTGCCGCCATTACCTCCAGCCATTGCGTTTGCTGTCACGCTTGAAGTTCCCCCTCCTCCTCCTCCGCTACCATATGGTGATCCCGTCGGAACTGAGGGGCCATTGGCTCCAGGTTGTGCGGCGGTAACGGCAATGCCGTTGTACTGATAGCTAAATCCCCCAGTGCCCCCCGATGAAGTTGCGCCTCCGGTAGTAACACCGCCCCCAGCACCTCCACCACTTGCTGCAACACTGTTTACGCCTCCACTGCCAACAACAAATGTTCCAGACCCCGCTCCTCCGCTTGAGCCAAAATTTAAAGCTCGAGTACCAGCAGAGCCAGCAGCACCTCCACCACCTGATGTGCCTCCTCCAGCAGCAATAGTTGGACTAGCAGACAACCAAAGGCCAAATGAGCTTGCTCCTCCGATTCCTCCAGCTGCTCCATTATTTCCAACAGTTTGTGCAGCTCCACCCGCGCCGCCGCTGCCAACAGTTACGGGTTCAGTGGCTCCAAGCAAAGCCGCCTCAATGGTGATAAAACTCCTGCCCCCGCCAGCACCGCCACCACCACCGCCCGCTGCTGTGCCAGGTGCAGACGCTCGGCCTGAGCCTCCACCACCCCCGCCAGCAACAAGCGTGATTTGAACGCTTTTAGCCCCAGCAAGCTTTGTCCAAGTTCCACCAGGAGCATAAAACACCTGCACGTCTGTAGGCGTGCCCCCAGTGATGCCTAGATTTGCGCGTGCTGTTGCTGCGTCTGTTGCTCCTGTACCGCCTTTGGTTACTGGAAGAATTCCCCCAAGCGCGGAACTAACAAACGTAATTACATCTGTTCCAATTGTTGAAACATCACTTTTTTGAATCCAAAAAGTATTTGCAAGAGTTGATCCCAGTAAAATTGGAACAATGTCTCCAACATTAACTTCAAAACCTTGATTAAAATCAGTCGAACGAGTTAAAGACCATGCTGCGCTTCCGCTGCCTGCAACTGTTACATCATAAATTCCGTTGTTTTGCTGACCGGCTTCATCTTTTACAAGAATGCGGTCTCCAACGGAAACAGCAACACCGTCAACAGAAAGCGCTCCATTTGCAGTTGCCGTCAAAGTTAGCGCTGTTGGAGCTGTATTAGTCGGAAGAGCTGTAGTGGTTGCGTATTTGCAATACCCTTTTAGTGGCACTTCAAGATTAACTTTTGCATTTGAGGCATTAGTTGCTCCTGTTCCGCCATTGGCCACGGGTATGGTTGGCATCTGCGTTAGCGACAACAACCCGGAGGTCGTCAACTGCGGGATCAAATTGGCCGTCTGCGCAGTCGTCAGAGATGCAATCTGCGTGGTATTAATGGCGGTGATACCGGCAGTTGTCCCAGTCCCGCCGCGCGCTGTTGGCAAAATGCCGCTAATGATCTTTTCCGCATCAAGCCCAGGGATATCGGTTGTCGTCAACGCTCTAAATTGGGCCGTGCCTGCCGCACCCGCAGGTGCCGCATATACAGTCGCCGCTGTCTGGCTGCCCAGCAGAGTGGCAACGTCCGCCGCTACTGCTGCCGTGAGTGCGTTAGCACCATTGCCCTTGACGATGCCAGAGATTGTGCCAATTGGAGCCTGGTAATCAGTACCCGCCATGGCCGCAATTTTGCTCCATGCTATCCCCGCGGCAGCATCCACGTCTGCGTTAACAAGCAACGACGCCGGTGATTGTAACACTCCAGCAATACTTTTCCAAAGGCCTGTGCCGCCCACCAGCGGCAAAGACGTATGAACGTGCGACGGGGTAGAGTCGCCAAACTGCAGCGTGACGTTATGGTTGCTGCCTGTTGCGCGCGCCTCGATCGCGACATAGATGCGGTCGGTTAATTGGAGCGTGGTTTGCGGAATTAAAACCGAAAGCGAGTACTGCGCAGAGGTGCCGTTGATGACCTGATCGCTCGATGGCGAAGCAATCTCTGTCAGCGTTGTGCCATTGTATTTATAGACGCGGCACCGGATGCTGGTGCCTGCGTTCGTGTTCGCATCTCCAAATGCCCACACGTTAAAATCCCACAGTCCTGCTGGGATCAGCGTTACGTCGGGATCAATCGGCGTTGATTCGCTGACAAATCCAGCAAGCAACGTCCAAACATTTTGCGTGAGGCTGCCGCTTGTTAGCGTAGTCTGCGCGGACTCGCCACTGCGCCCGAGCTGGTGCGGCGTGCCGGTGATGCCCGTTGTTGGCGCGTCTGCTGCTGTGGCTTGGTTGAGATAATAGGTAAGGCCATTAGCGCCACCGCCACCACCGCCACCAGTGCCCTGCGCTGGTGCCCACTGCGTACCGTCCCACGTCAGCACCTGTCCACTGCCTGGCGCACTGGCAGACACTGGCGAGCCTTGGATCTTAGCAACCGTCACCGCTGTGCCCGTGTTTGTCACGTCTCCAGACAGCGTTGGTAAAGCGTGCACGTGATCCTCGCGAGAGTAGGCTACGGACGTGCCTGCGGCTGCGGTGCCGAGTCCCTGCGGGGTTGCGGATCCCGCTGCGTTAAGCATGTCGCCTGTGGGTTTGTTGAGTGGCATAAAATTAGAGAGGAGCAATACTAGCGCCGGTGGAGTTAGCCCAAGTGATGATTTCGTTGATTTTGTTTATGGCGTTTCCAAGGTTTGCACTCATCGACTTTATGTCATAGGCGCCCAAGAAAACGTCAAAATGGATATTTGGAGTTCCAATTCTGATTTCTTGATTACCAACGTTTGTTGTGCCTGTTAAAATTCCTAGCGAATTTCCTCCGCTAACATATGGACTATTAATTGCAACAGAACCAATTCCGGCAGATGAATGATTTCCAATTGCAACCGCATATTCAGATGCTGTTGTGGCTATTCCAATCGAAACACCACTGTTTTCACAACTATTTAAGTACCCGAGCAAAACTGAATCAATGCTTGTAGTTGCAGATCCAACTGCAAGAGCTCTGTACCCTGTGGCTATGTTAAGTAGTACATTTTTTGGCCCCCAAGTTGCTGCTGTCGAGTCCCACACCAATCCTTGTCCATTTGTTGGTGCAGTTGTTGCTACCGGCCTCAGTTGCAAACTTACAGCATCAGCGGGCAGTGGTGCCCACCATGTGCTTTCGGCCTCGGTTGGGTCGTGGTTTGTGTTGTCATTTTGGATGCAGATCCATGCCTCCCGCTGAGACGTTGCCACCAAATCTCCCTCGGAATATGTCGCAGCAGAGTCCCACGCACGGCCTCCAATGTCGCTCCCGCCGCCAGAGACGGTGCCGGGTTTCCACGTTGAGTTTGCCGAATCCCAGACCACTGCTTGCCCATTTGTCGGCGCAGTATCCGCCAATGCGCGGCCTTGTAACAACGTCGCGTTTCCGTTGGTTGTGCCGGTGCCCACAAACGCGCGAACGACAATCGGCGCGCCATTAGGTGGTGCGCTGGCAAACGTGATTGTGCCGCTGTTGGCGCTCGAGATTGTCCAGTCGGTAGTCGGGCGCTGGTCAATGCCGCCAACGCTGACAAGGTACCCGCCTGCGTCCGTGCCGTTGTAGCCGTCGAGCGTAGCAAATACCGTTGCAGACCCGTCCCCAGTGAATGCGCTTACGCTGCTGCCTGCCACGGTGGTGACGGTGCCCTCTGGGCCTTGCGGTCCCACGTTGCCTTGGTCGCCTTTGACGCCCTGAATCCCTTGAATGCCTTGGATGCCTTGGTTTCCTTGCTCGCCCTGGATGCCCTGAATTCCTTGGTCCCCTTTGGCCCCAGTGGATCCGGTATCACCTTTGACTCCTTGTGCACCGGTGTCACCCTTTGATGCCATCAACTGCCAGTAACTAGTGTTTGATGTGGGAGTGTTTGCGGGCACTGCCTGCAACGCTACATAAGAGCTGCCGCCAAAGGTCACAATGTCGTAGGCAGCAAAAGTGTCTACGGAGTTCCACGCGCCTTTGTTTGTAAGTCCCTGCCCGGTTGCGCCAGTGTTGCCAGTGTCTCCTTTTGCGCCTTGTGCGCCCGTATCCCCTTTGACGCCTTGAATGCCTTGAATTCCTTGAATTCCCTGGTCGCCGGTATCGCCTTTATCACCTTTGGCTCCCTGTGCTCCTGTATCGCCTTTAACGCCTTGCGCGCCAGTCGCGCCGGTATCGCCTTTTAGCCCTTGCTCACCCTGTGGCCCCTGTGGCCCCTGTACGCCAGCGACTCCAGACAGATTAACCGTCCAATCACTCGCGGATCCGCTGCCTGTGAAACTGGTGATCTGCGCCACCATTACCCCAGTCGTCGGGGAATAGCTAGTGACGGTGCCTGTCATTGTGCCCCCCGTGGCTGCAATAATCACCGGCTGTGACAGCGTATAGGCCAGCCCGAGAGGCGCTAGAGTCAATGTTTTTGCGCCTATTGCCAAAGTTAAAGTGGTGCTCGAGGCAGCAGCATATTTGTCACCAGTTGCGCCAGTATCGCCCTTTGGCCCCTGCGATCCTGTGTCGCCTTTAATGCCTTGAATACCCTGTTCCCCTTGGATCCCTTGGATCCCTTGCGCTCCGGTATCTCCCTTGGCCCCAGTATCGCCTTTAAGGCCTTGGATGCCTTGAATTCCCTGCTCTCCTTGAATGCCTCGGATACCCTGAGCACCAGTGTCGCCTTTGGCTCCCGTGTCGCCCTTTGCGCCCTGACTGCCGGTGTCGCCCTTGATACCTTGGATGCCTTGATCTCCCTTGGATCCAGTCGCGCCGGTATCGCCTTTGACCCCCTGAATGCCCTGGATTCCCTGAATGCCCTGCTCGCCAGTGTCGCCCTTAACGCCTTGCGCGCCGGTGTTGCCAGTCGGCCCCTGAATGCCTTGCGGTCCCTGTGGCCCAATTGGCCCTTGATCGCCTTGCGGCCCTTGCGGTCCAGGCATTGTAGATTGTCCGGGGATCCCCGGCACGCCGGTCAAAAGCTCAATTACCAAAGTCCCGCAGTTGGAGTCACAACTCATATCAATTGATGGTTACGCGCCCGCGCGCCAAGACAAAGTCAAAGCCATCCGGGCGGACGGCGTGAATGGTTAAAATGGCACCAGTCTGCCGCGCCAGTGCTGCTGTCTGTGTGTGCGTCAAGCTAAAGACTGGGCACTCTGGCGTGTGTAGCAAAAAGCTTGGAGTTGTCAATGCCGCGCCTGCAGCGGTCGTGAGGGTGCTTGTAAACGTCCAAAGGGTCAGGTCTGCCAGAGCGCTGCATGGCCCTTGCTCGCGAATCTGAAAGCCCCATGTCCAGTCCCCTCCTCGGGTGATTGTGTTGGAAAACGAAGCAGGGACCATACTAATGGGGTCCATGTAAAGCAGAGTCGCAACAGCCGCTTACCGCATCCACGCCCTCCGGCCATGCCTGCCGCCAGCGGATTTCGTCATCCGCGCTGTGGAGTTTTCCTAGACTACAAAATGGCACCGCATTGAGCAAGGTTTCTTTGTCGCAACATGTTTTGACGATCTCGCAGTTTTGGCAAGTCTTGTGCCGCTTGTTTAGCAGCCATGGCGGTATGCTCATTTTTTCTCGATGGTTAACACTGCGTCACCCACGTTTACCGGAGGATCAATGCCCACCACAGTGATGGTTCCAGTTGCCCCGTCGCGTGCTTGTTCAAATTCGACGATGAAAACCGTGGCATATTCTGGTAAGTTGATAAAAAAGCTGAACACCTTGTTTGCAATCGGCGTGGCATCCCATACTTCCAATGCTCGCGTGTAAAATGGATCAGTTTCATCCCACGGTTTAAAATTTTGCTGCGCAGGCCATTCAATCTGATCCGCATCCAAAGTTGGAGTTACTCCAGAAGTGTCCAAAAATGTGGTTGGATAATATCCAAACCACAATTCCCATCTGCCGCAAAAGGCATTTGAAAACCGTGGGCCAGCAGTAGCAGTGCAGGTTTTTACACGTCTGGTCCTATTTGGTGTTTTTAAAATTATGTCCCCAGCGTAGTCGGGAAAATTGTAAAACGAAATGTGAACTTTGAAGTTTACCCTGTCAGTCAACGAATGCTCAAACTCCTTGCAATTCATGGCTTAATTACGACCAACGAAGGGTGCATGGGTTGGCAGTTGCGCTTGCACAATTGTTTGTGATCGCAGTGATCACACCATCCAAATACGTCACAACTGCCAGTAATATATACTCCTCGTTCACCGTGTTAGGCGTCAAATCCGCCCTGCTAACTACCGTGACTGCATCTGCAGCGTTGGATACAATTACGTCGTTTGCCACAAACGCAATTCGCACATATATGTATACGTTTTCCGTGATAGGAATATAAAACGGACCTTGTCCCGGACCCATGCCAACTGGCCATCTCGCGGAGGGTGTGTTAACGGTGTGGTGTTCTACTTCCACCTGTGAGACCCCAGTAATGCTGGCATTTGTAACGCGAAACGCACAATCCGCCGCATATCCAGGCTCCCAAGCATCTTGTGCTTTATTCCAAAGCAAAGACATTTTTGGCAGTGGTGGAATATTAAGAACAAGCCGTCCTTGAATTGATATCGCATTTCCACCTCCGCTCCCTCCTCCGCTACTTCCGGAAGCAATGTTTAACGAAGTGCCAACGGGAGTTTTTGAAACAGTATAGCCATCTCCTGGGGTAACTTCATTGGCCCTGACAGCATTGACAATGTCATTGAGTTTATCCGCGCTGATAGGTTCGCCGCGTTGGAAATAGCGCAAAAACATTTTAGCCTCCTGCGTAAATTGGCCCATTCCAGCCTTCACCAGAGGCTGGGTTGCTGCCTAAATATTCATAAGTCGTCCGCCACTGATCCCCCTCTTGCTGTGCATGGCAGCTCGAAAGAATGAAGTTCATTCCCGGCGGCAAAGAAAGGCCAGCTCCCGGCCATCCATTTGTATCAATGGTGCCAAGACTTGTCATGTTAGGAGGATCGCCCATCAAAAGGGTCATGCGTATCGTGATTCGGGGTGCGTAGTAACTTTCAATCCCTGCCGAATAAAGCACCCAAAAGATTGCAAAATACTCATCCAAAATGCCATCCGTTTGCGGAGTCCAAAATGGTCCAACAGACGCAGAGTTGGCTTTTGCTAGTGAGTCCGCGCTTGGATTGCGTTTCCATGTTGCCCAGTTTGCTTTTGTAGCGGCTCCCACATCTTTAAAAAGCTTGTGACTTTCGAGCGGCTCACTGCTCACCGAGCCATCCACGGAATATTGCGGCGCACCCTGGTCGAGCAAAAACTCTTCAACCATTGTGTAGACGCCGTCTACCTGCTCTTTTCGATAGCTTCGAGCATTTTCGTTTGGCTCAATATCAGCAATACTCTGCTGCGTAATTGTCTGCAACAGAATCTTTTGAATGTCCCTTGACTCTTCAATCTTGGTTTGAATGGCGTCCATAAATTAAGCGGTGACGGCAATGTCAGAGTTTCCGTAAATGTCTATCATTGACGCTCTCCCTTGAGTGTTTGTTGATGCCCTAAGAGCTGCCAGCATCTGCTGCATCACACTAAGCTGCTCGCGTTGCACATTAAGACTCTCTACGCCCATGCCCGATGCACCGCCGCCCATTTTGGCAATGCTAGACATCAAGGATTCAGGACGTTCAATTTTAAGGGCTTTAGCTTCGCCAGTGCTGACAGTTGCGCCTCTGGCCGCCTGTGGTCCTTCCGACGGCATCGGATAATTGTGAAGCTGAGGTTCAGCAGCTTTTTGCGCTTCTGCATAACCTGGAATAAGCTGTCTTTTTCGTTCTTCCTCGTATTCTTTAAGCTTTTGAGCCTGCATTTCTTTCCGTTCTGCAGGTGTTGCCATTACAAATGCCAATCGTTCTTTGAGCTCAAGCGCTTTTGTCAGTCCCTCAGAAATGCTTTTTCCAAAGCTTTTACCCATGCCAACCAAGTCTAACTTTTCAATTTTTGCAGCGGCATCCATCAGCGCCGGGATTATTTCAGATGCCATTCCCAAAAATAAACCATCCAAAGATGGTTTGAGATTCTGAATGGCAATCTGAAATTTTTGAAACATCTCACCCTGCTCTTGAATGATTTTAGCAGATTCAGGCGTAGATGCCTCCATTTTGCCAAAATCAGCCCCCGCTAATGCTTGCCCTACCTTTACGCCTTTTTTCGCACCAAAGGCCTCTGTTGCGGCGTTTAGAGCGTCGGTTTTATCTTTAGCGCTGCCAAGAGCACCGCCAATCAGCTTTAATGCTTCGTAGTACGACTTGCCCTTAAATGACTCGGCATTAAGTCCGATCTTTTCAAAGGCCTTGGATGCCTTAGATGCTGGATCCCCAAGAGTCTCAAGCGATGCACGCAATTGAGTCATCACCACCGGGATTTGCTCTGCCTCAAGCCCCACTTGACCAAAGATTTTTTGAAGTGGCATCAACTCTGTTACCAACAGCCCGGACTGCTCTGCGGTGTTGCGCATCTCCTTAGCCCTGGACATCGCCGTCCACATGCCTCTAGCCACCACTGCTACCCCAGCCATGGCTATTGCCACGCCTCCTAAAAGCGGCGCTAACGATCCCATCCCGACTCCGGCCCTTGAGACTGTAGCTAGTGCACCCACAATGTTGCCACCAGCTAACTGATCTTTGAGCGTTGAAAATGTGCCGCCAAGATTTTTGACGTCGTTGTTAATACGTTCAAAGATGCCCTTTTGATTGGCCTGCGATTCCAGTCCCTTTAGCGCGCTTTTGGCCCTTCCAAGGCCTGACTCCATTTGGGAGGCATCGACGCCCAGAGATAATGTTACGTCGCTCATTTTGAGACAAATCCTCCGCGTTTATTTTGTTGCTTTAAAAGGTTCAACAGAATGCGCTTCATGTTGCCTTTTTGCATGTTCATGGCCTTGTCAGCGTCTGCTTGTAGCTCTGCCGCGTTTGGATGCGACGTGCTGCAGACTGCAACAAATTTGTAAGTGTTTTCACTTTCCTGCACTGTCAAACTGCTGTTAGCGGATCCCCATTTTGAAATCCAAGATGGTACGGTGATGCCAAAATATGCGCCTGCCTTGTTCCACCCCGCTGCTACTGTCCCCTGTCTCTCTGTAAGCTTTTTGTAAACGAAAGCCTTATTTCGGCCCGTCACTGGCCTTCTGACTGGCTTTGGATGCTTAAACTTATTGCGCGTTCCAAGATACCAAACGAAAGCGGCTTCTGGTGATTCGTTGCGGTACTTTTTAAAAACCTCTTGAAATGCCCTCATGCGCTCGCCAGAAAGCATGACCGCGGCTTCTTTTGGCGTCATAAAAGCATTGTTGACATCTCGAGCGATGACAATTTGTCCGGCTTTTTTGCCACCAGCAAAATCAACAGATCCGGTGCGTTCGCCATTTTTGTTGAACTTAAAAGATCCACTTCGGTTTTTGCCGCCCATGGGGAAGGTGATGGCGTACATATTCCGCACCACGCCCCCAAAATGTGTGTATGCCTGTTCTTTCATCGAGCGTTTGCCGGTCAGATAGATCGCATTCAGGTAATCTGCAAAAGTCTCCAAACCTTGGATGTTGGTGCTAATAAACTTCGCCATCGTCTTCCTCCTCAAAGCTTGGTTTGAAGTTTGCTAGCATCTCTTCCACGTTTGCCACCTTGTCTTTAGACGCGGCCTTGCGAGTCCACGCGCCGTTGACCCACAACGCCGCGTGGTAATACCGCATCAGTTTGGCTAGTGGGGCTTGCATCAAAAATTCCTCAGTCCATCCAGTCTCTCGGGCCAGGGTGATTACGAAACTTTCGCACCACTCCGGCCCATCTAGTTTCCCGGCTCGGACCCTCCCGAGGAGTCGCGCGGAATAATATCTACGCGGCCTTCAATGATCATCTGGTTTTGCCGCTCGGCCCAGTCTTCGATTGGCTTTAAATAGGCCAGTGGCATCTGCTCGGCCATCTCTCTCACCAGAGCTTCAATCGTGCCGTCAGTGATGGCCTGTTTAACTTCTGCCGGTGGCCGCATCTGCATCCATAGCAAAGATGCGGCCTGCTCTGCGCGGTTGAATTTGCACTCAGAAAGCGCGTCAATAGCAAGCTGAGTGGTGATGCTAAACGGCCTTACTTTAATGCCGCCCACTTTTTCACTGGCAAGTAAGAATGGGTTCATATAAAGCGGGCAAATTCTTCCTTAAGCCACGTAGGCGAGTGCGGATAAACAACGATTCGAGAGTTGCCTTTGGTTTTACAGATCCCGGTAGCCTGCTCCCGCGCCCACCGTTTGCCGTCTCGACAGTTGTCTCGGAACGCGCGCATGATGGCAATTGGGTGCCAATCGTTAGCTTTGCACCACTCAAGATCCTCCCAGCGCTTTTTGAACTCCTCAAATTTAACGCTGTCACCGTTTATGTCGGCTGGCGTCGATGCTTCAACAACCCAAGTTATGCGCGGTTTGCCATCTTCCTCAACCTTTTCAAAAGGTCTTGGGGCGAGTTTGCCGCCCATTGTGTGCCATGCCATGACGAGATCCGTGTTTCCGCTTTTAGCGGGATCTTTGTCATCTACGAGCCATGTGTATGCTTTTCCTTGGTCCATATATTAGAAGAATTTGGTGCGCCGGTTAGGCGTGCGCGTAAGCTGTTCCAGAGATTTCCCATCCCTGCCAGTCGTCGTTTTTTGTAGTCGTCTTTGAGGACGTAATAAACGAGGCACCAGTTACGGGTAGACCCGCATCACCAGCGCCTGCCGTGTAGGGGTTGTCTCCCTTCCCTCGAGCGCTAAACGTAAAAATGGTGTCGAAAGAATACGCCTGGCCATGATGGCCGTCTGATGTCAAAAGCTGTTTAGTCTCAGCCTTTTTTTCCACATCAACAGATTCAACGTACCCGCCACCAGAAATAAAAGTGACTCCAAATGTGCTCATAATTAGGCGTATGTGGTTAGTGTTGCCTCAGATGTGGAATAGTCGTCGTTAGTTTGAGAAACCTTTGCGGATGTGACAGCGCTAGTGAAAGCTCCAATGCCATGAACAGCAACAAGCGTGGCGTCTCCTTTGGATTTGCAGATTGTCGTTGTGATTGATCGCGGTTTAACGGAAGCCTCTGCAATTGGGCCAGTTGCGCCGCGAATAGTTGCAAGTTCCACTGTGACCTCTTTTGAGGATTCTTGAAGATATCCCGAGGGCGCTGTGCCTCCCAAAGTTGCTGCTCCAAATGTTGGCATAATATTTTAAGATTTTGGTGAGAATCCAATTGTGTAAACGAGAGGCGTTTGCCAGTGGCGCTCGGCGTGCTGCTCGTCAGCGCTGGCCGTCACCAGCCCATCCAACTGCACAACGTCAGACGTGATGGAAAGCGTCCTCATAAAGGTGGCGACACCTAAGCAAAATTGAGCATGTTCTGCTGGCGTCGTGTCGTCAGCTTGAGAGCAAACATTGAGTGTAAGCGTGCCGCGCTCAAGTGTTGATCCCACTACAAAATCAGACCGCAATTGCATTAAAATCGCAGGCATCGCGATGCTGTCATTGTCCTGCGGTGTCCCAATGTACACGTTAGGAAATGCGCTACTAATAGCGGTTGCGATGGACTGCGCCAAGATGCCGTCAATCATCTTGAGATGTCCTCCAAGTAAATCTTCCAAGAGATCGGATCCTCATCCCACGACGTGATGCGCCGCTCGGTGCCATTGACGGTAATGCGCACGCCTTTTACCGGCTCGGGAAAGCCTTCTCTACGTACTCGGACAAAGCCTGCAAAGTGCTGTTCGTAGCCACCCATAGCCAAAAGGTCCGATGTCTTCTCGTTTGCCACGCAATCGACAGTCACGCCCTCATAAGTTACGCTGTCGGCCTGCATGTAGCCGAGAGCGTCACCCATTGCTGCGTTGGTTATGTCGCGCCAGTCAGACATTAAATTAGCCGTTCACGGTTGCGTTTCGGTGCCGGTTGCGGTGCTGGTTGCACGTCTTTGACAACAAGCGGCTTGCCCTTTTGGCGATCCGGGCGGTTGAGGATGTGCAGGCTAAGTTCGCCAGAGTCCGGCGACATTGCGCGGAACTCTTTTACTGCCATGTCGTAGTCCGTAAACGTAGCGACAATTGCCTGATTCTGAATGATTACTGTAAGCGGTTTTGGCATATAATAGATGTGCAAAGGAGCGGGCAGCCATTGCAGCCACCCGCTCCGATTGCGATTAATTACTCAGCGACAATACGGATGCCCATTTCGGTGCGCCCCGCGAGCACTCCATATAATACACCAAAAACATAATTGAGGCTCCCATATTCGTTGGAATACCACCTCCGATATTGGACCGGAAGATTGAGTCCAGGGATAACAACGTCAGCCACTTCGGTGCCAGTTTCAGCGGCTCCAGAAGCGTCAACGCGGCGGGCTGCCATCAGCAACGCGGATTTGTGGAAAGCAAACCCACCCAAGCCTTGGCCGTTGGCGTCTGCAAGGTCAGACTCGTACACGTCAAACCCGGCAACGCGGGGAATGAAGCCTTCCGTTTTTTCACGGATGAAGCCAGGGAATTCAGCGCTGTTCAACGACTTTACCAAACTGGCGAAATACGTTGGATTTAGCACCACCGCACGGCCTTGCTGAGGAGCGCCAGCAAGATTGAGCTGTGCGCGCAGGTCGGCAAGATCATTGCGATCAAAGTTTCCAGCGTTGATGCCGACGCTGTTGAAGTTGCTGGACGTCACGAGATTCCACAGATCACCAAACACTTTTGCGCCGGTGGCCTGCAAAGCGGGCTCAACGAAAAGCTGGTTCAGGTCGATGGCAGACTTGGAACGCTCCAAATCGTTGAACCCATAAGGGAACCCTTGGAAGCTCGTGAGCGTAATGGTCTTTGCCACAGTCTCAACTCCTTGCGGTCCATACCCATTAGAGAGGTCAACCGCAGTTGGTTTGACAGGATAACGAGTCGTAACAGAAGCGCCAGAAGCAGAAATGTCAGAAGAGAAATTTGTGCTGATGGCCGCCAATGGAGCGAAGATATTTTGAAGCGCAGGCAACGATTCCATTGCAACCGCGTTGAGGTTTACACCGCTTATCGTGTTGGACATAAATAGGTTCTTTCTTTAGAGGTTGGTTATTTGTTTAGAGTTGCTTTGTGCTTTTGGTAAAAAGCAGGACGGTCTTGAAATGAAAGGCTATGGAACTCAGCCCAAAGTTCCGTTGAAGATTTTACAACGGTTGCCTGCTCAGACTGGATCGCCACCGGCTCCACGCCCAAAGATGCAACGATGACGTTAGCCTTTGCGGCTGCGTCTGTCTGCGTTGCCCTGAGTGCGTCCAGTTCCTGTGCGAGTGCCAAACGGTCTGCGTCGGCCTTTGTGATGGCCTCGCAAAGTTCAGAGACTTTTGCCTTTTGTGCAGAGAGTGCCTCCACGACGAGTGCGTGTTCAGCGGTTAAGGATTCCAGAGCTGCCACGTCTGCGCGGGCGGCCTGAAGCGCTGTCAGCGCATCGTGTAGGTTGGATGGTAGATCCATACCTATGTCCACCGCGTAAAGAAAAACGCCCGGCAGGGGATACCCACCGGGCGCGAAACAAGCACGAATGAACAACAGACTAGCGCAGCATACTCACCAGCTTTTCATATGCAATCTTTTCCGTTGCTATTTTATCAATTAATTTGTAGCCGATGGCGCGCGGCGCAACGTAAGCGGCTCCAGTCATGGCTTCATCCGGCACTGCTCGGTTGCGCGTCACGTTAGCCTTAAAAAGCTCAAAGCTGTCCTGGACGATCTGCTGGAGACTAGCACGCTGTGCCGGGGTCAGCGATGGTCCCATGCCTGCGCCTTTAAGGATCCCCTCGGCGTTGGTGACTGGATCCCACTTCATGCCCTCAGCGGTCCACATAGCGGACTCGTCGACCCAAGGAATGATTGTGGAAATTGAGCCCCAAACAGATCCGATGGAGCCATAAATCATCGAGCACGAAGACGCCAGATTGTAAGCTGCCGAGCAACACTGAGAATCTGAGTAAGCCATCACCGGCACGCTCTTTGCCAAGTCCTGGACAATGTCGGCACACTCGGCATTGCCTTCACAGGATCCGCCGGGACTGTCGAACTCGATCATCACGCCCCGGCATCCAGCTTCGATGGCAGACTCAATGTCTTCCTCCAGCCATTCGTAAGAGTATGCACCACAGCAGGCCTCAAGCGGTGTTGCGTAACGCACCAGCGTGCCGCAAACGTCAATGTGTGCAATCCCTTGGCCGTCGATCTCCATCTCCTCACGGCCAGAGGTCATCTCCATCATGTCTTCCATCCCGCCGTTGCCGTTGAGTCGGTTATCGACAAGGCGTTTGACGGCGTCGTAGCCTCCCGGCGTGATGTTCCAGGGCTTCGCGTAGACGGCCTCGAGGATGCGTTTAAATTTCATTGGGAGTGGTAAGTTGCGGGTTTCCGTTGGGAGTCAGAATCCCAAAAACGTCTCGAGTGAGTCCAGAGCGCTTGGCGCGCTTTTGGATCTCCAGTTCTTCGTTTTCCACCTCGTCCAAATGCTCTTCCAGTGTTTTGGATCCACTCGCCAGAATGTCTGTCATGCTACGCATACCGGCGCGATAGGCTTCGATTGCGTCGCGGTTTGCGTAGCCGCTGTCCGCAGTGAGTCGCGGAGTCTCCGTAAATCTAAATTGATAGGCACCACCTCGGGCGGCGTCTGGTCCTGGGTATGGCCGCAGCATTCCCAGCTCAATAAACTTGGCGACGGCATACGCGCACCGGCGTTTACAAAATCCTGAAAGATAGGCATGGCGTTCTGAAGTCACGCGGTTGACCTGCTCCAGAATGATGCGTGCAGATGCGCCCCCGAGTTTAGACATGTCCCATCCAAACTCTGGCGGCCACTGCGCGGCCAAAAGAGCGTTGCGGATTAAGCGCTCTTGCAGGCGGTCCTGCGCCTCTGTCGGAATTGATGCCTCCAACTGCGTGATGCTTTCACCTGCACCTGCCTGCATGTATTCAATACGCCCCCCCTGCATGGGAGTGATGCGCAGTCCGGGCGGGCAGTTTTGCGGGACAGTATCTGATAGCGCATAAAGCGCGTCGTTAGGCTGTGCTAGCCCCTCTTGGTTAGTCACCAAAAGCCCAATCTTGGCCGCCATCCTTGAAGCGGCTTGGATGTCATCACCCAGATCCTTGAACGCCAGAAGATCGCGGATTGCTGGTGCAAACGCGGAGATGCCTCGGATCTGGTCCACTTCGCGGGGATCCATGGTAAGCATTGCGCTCTGCGCCGGGATGTCTTTGTCTTCTGAGCCATCTGCAGCGGCCCCGAGCACTCTGTAAGCCACTGCACGGTTGGCTCCGTTGAGAATGACTCCATTGTAAATGCGCGTGCCTTTGTACCGGCCCTCGCGGACGTACTCTGTCTCCTCGCGGCTGCCCACCTGGTGCCATGGCACCTGCTGTAGTTGCGGATAGCCACTGGCCGCCGTCGTCAAAACGGTGAGCATGTCGCCTTCGCGGTCGATGGCTGTGCTCTCGAGTCTCAGCCCCTCCCACCAATTTTTGCCGTCAACGTAGCAGATCTGGAACCAGTCTAAAAGCATTGCCTCTGCCTCTTTGCCCCATGCCCTTGCGGCCTCATTGCCCTTGCCGCCCATGAACACTGGACGCATTGCGGCGCCCACCGAGAGCATAGACTTTTGGTCAATGGCGGCATTGACTACGCCGGTGTTCCAGTAAAGCTTCCGGGCTGCGCTGTTCAGAGTTCTCCACTCAGAAACATTCAGTTCTTTGGAAATGCTCAGCGTGTGGTTTTGCCAGAAAGGCTGCGCATAAACGCCGCCCTCTATGAGACGTTGACGACGGTAACCGTCGTAAGTGCCTTGCACTTTTGGAGTTCTATCGGAACTAAAAAGCCGCTTAACTCTATCGAGCAGACTCATAGAAAAAATGCCTGGGTGGCGCGTTGTGGCGCATTGATGCCTGCGCGTTTATAGTCAATGGCGGTCTGCGCGAGCATCACCACGTCAATGGGGGTCAGAGTGCCGCCAACAACAAATTGGAATGCGGCCCCGTCAATGCTGGAGGACACTAAGTTAGACCTCCCAGAGAGTGTCATGTCAAATTTAGAATCTCGGATCATTTCCAACTCTGCAATGTCGCGCGTCAAAAATACGCGAAGCAGTGTCTTGTAATTCGGGACCATACTAAGGGTCTCTCTGTAAAGTAAAGCGCCGCATCTGGCGGATGATTACCAGAAGCGGCGCGGCCCTAAAAAGCGCAGAGAGCGCTCCTTAGAGGGTTCGGTGAAGAACTAGAAGACCTTCGTGGGCAACCTACGCCTCCACCGGCGTCTCGTCAACTGTTTCCTGCGGTGCCTCCTGTGCCATGTCCGGCAGGATCCCCAATATCTGCGCCGTCAGCACCTGCATTGCCTCGCAATCCCACAGATGGTTTGGCCTGCCGGTGAACGTCCACCGCAGCCTGGTGCGCTTAGTCCGTTTGTCCACGGTGGCGCGTTTGCGCTCGGAATTCATGTGGCGCACATATTCCGGCGGGGCGTCCTGCGGGAACTCCCACACCGGGGAGCCAGTGTTGCGCAGATTGGCGAGGATGTCTTTGATGGGATCCGATGCCCAGTGAAAGAACAGCACCTGTGCTCGGCGGCCCTGCGGAAACTGTGCTGTCGGTGCCAGTCTCACTGTCGGCGCAACAACGTGGTCCGGTGCGGAGTAGTAGCGTTTCACCGGCTTGTTATCGGTGCCTCGGACCGTAAAGTAGTCTTCCGCTCGTCCGATTAATGCGGTCCATCCGTATTTTGCGCATTGATCGTAGACTTTTCCATGAAAGCTGTTGCCTGCGTCCATCATAGTGCGCTTGTCGGGGATCTTTAGGCGCGTCTGAATTTCGCGAAGTTGGTCCAACGTCAATACCTTGCCCGCCCAGAGTAGTTTGCTGTACCCATTTTTAAGCCAGCATCGGACTACCACCCAGTAGTGATCCTGCTGGACATCAATTGCCATTACTCTGGCCGCCTCGTCCTCTAGTGGCCGTCCATCCTGCCACTCATTGACGAAATACTCTGACGCCTCAAGTTCGAGCGCTGGCATTTCTGCTTCAAGTGCCCAAGGCTGCGCCAACCGTTGCATCCTGAAATCTTTGATGCCCTGGTACACTCCAAGGTGTTTGGCGTCGTTAGCCTGTACCCACTGGATTACCAAATCTGCCCACCGGATCCACCAGACAGACTGCGCTGAGACTCTCCGGCTGCGGTGGCCCTCCACGTGGTCATTACCTTCAGAGATCCACTGACTGCGCTGCGTCAACGTTCGCCTGGCTGCCACGGTGTCGGGCGTCTGATGTTGGCAGTGCGGGCACTCATGACGGACGCTTTTGACAAGCTCGCCCCAACTCCATTCGCCCTTTTCGTTTTTGGCCTCGTCGTATTTGATGTTTATCCAGTCAGGCTTTACCCATTGCTCGCACCCAGGACACTGATGGCACCACTGGAATTCCTCGCCGGATCGCCACTCCTCTGTTAATGCGTGCGGCTCCTCGTAGGACTGGCTGACTAGCAGGCAATACCGGTTCCAGCGGTCGTGCATTCGCTTTTTAAACTGCCCGATCAAGTCTGAGTATTGCCAGCATTCGTCGAGAAACAGTGTCTGCACGCTTTTTTCCTGCGCATTGCTGCTGTTAGCGCCCCCGAGCATGAGTGCCATGTGGGCAAAGTAGATGCCATCCTTTTTAGTGTGGTGCCGGTTGCGTGGCATCAGCCCCTTGAGCGGTTCGCAGGCGTTGAGCACCGGCATAAGCCTTGTCGCCATCCACTCCGCGGAAGTGGCGTCGGTCTGTGTAATACTAAGCATGGGCCCTGGCTGTTGCGCCACTGCCCAGCAGGTCAACGCCTCCAGTGCGGTTGATTTGCCTGCGCCGGTACATGCCTGGACGAAAGTCTGGCGGCACGTCGGGTCTGCAAAATCGTTGATGACGGCGTTCCACCATGGAGCAACCTGCCGGTCAAAATGTGTTGAGCGGCTCGAGTGTGGGAATCTGACATGCCGCTCGAGCCAGTCCAGAGGATCACCATCAAATGCCAACTGAATCCCGGCAGCAGCACCGGCCTTAATACAGTCGGGCGTCATGGCAGCATGGAAATGGCTTGGCCTGCGTTGCGCTTAAGCATCTCGCCTCGGCTTTTGAGCTTTGGCAGCATATCGGTTTCAGATAAACCGCCAATCTGCCCCGGGAGGTCATTCACCAGTGCGTCTATCTCGCTGCACCAGATGGAAAGAATGCGCGTGAATGCCTCCTGCACCTCGGCGGCCAGTACCAGTTCCGCGCGTTCTCGCTGGATCTTGATGTCTAATCGCTCCACCTCTTTCTGGAGCTTCTGCTTTTTGATGTCGGCCAGTTCCCCCACCGGCTGCGCACGCTTGATGTCCTTAAACTTTTCGATGCCTTCCCATGTCCACGGAAGCCCTGCCGCTCGCATCTGCTTTTTCCAAGCAAAAGTGGCGGCGTCGCTTACCTGATATTTTTCTGCCACCTCCCCAAGTGTGAGTTCTTTTTTGCTAGGTAATTTTTGCCGAGCCATAGGTAAGATCTTCTATTAATAGGGAACTTTTTGCCGATTTCACAAAAAAACAGAAGGGGTGCCCTTCATGAC
>Ga0209596_1000813_pt1 | contig 27970 bp, 28 predicted proteins | sample M_130807_MF_Meta_FD_187314 | JGI IMG/M metagenome (GOLD analysis project Ga0209596, IMG submission 187314) | Freshwater microbial communities from Lake Montjoie, Canada to study carbon cycling - M_130807_MF_MetaG (SPAdes) (version 2) | ecosystem: Environmental > Aquatic > Freshwater > Lake... | reverse complement strand
TCCAATTTCTAGAACGTCGGCAAATTCCCGATACGGCGAAAACAAACGCTCGTATGATTCAATGTAGGAATGAGTTGATCCTTTGTCATTATGACCAGCATCGCTTCCGAAATGTCCAATGCGCGTAAATATGTTGGCTAGTGATTCCATGTAAGTTTGTATTCTTCAATGTCCTTTTGATGAACGGGAGTATGTGGATCGCGGAACATATCGTCACCACCAATCCGTTGCCAGAAATCATTGTCTAGTGGAAGATGTAGGAACACTTCATTCATCCTGCGAAACAGGTAAAGTGTAAACGCCCCGCTGGTATGGTTTGGAGTCCAGAATAAGCGCATGTTTTGCCAGTTGTTTCGGAAGTATTCAGCCATCTCTGGAAAACTGGTCTTAGCGCAGAGGTCACAGAACTTATCAACTGCCGCTAACCCACGCTCTTTCCAATCCTCTGGCACTTCACCGAACGCCGCAAAATCGTTGTAGAGAATGAAGTGATCGTGAAAGTTTGGAATACCAATGTCCGTGTTCGCGTTCATTCCGAACTGATAGATATTCTTTGCAGCGTCTCTCGACGTATTGAACATCCCGTAGTTTCCGTAGTGTTCGTGAATGAATATCTCGGTGTTGCCTATTACGCCAAGGATTCCGCTGTTAATTTCTAGAGCATCAATTGCCTTCTCTAAGTCCACCAGTTCGTCTGCTGCGTTCCAGTGCCAGTCAAACGGGTTGATATAGCGGATCGTAAAACTGTTTCCGCTTACTTCATTCCACGCTGCAAGATAGTTTAAGAACGCCATTGTCCGGCAGGAACCGACAATCAACACACAACGCGGTCCGCTGCCGGTCTGATAGAATCCATCCCGCAGTTGCGCCCGCTTGGTGTCAAAGGTGTAGATCATGGCAGGTTCTTCTTTAGCTCCCGCATCAGCTTCTCATCTAGCCGCCTATTATGATCTTGCTTTACGCGAAAGAAGAAATGCCCCTCGGCTTTTCTCAAGTCGGCAAAGTCTGTAAATGTAAACGGTTCACCAAGCCCGTAACACATGCACAACCACTTACCCTCAAACTGGTCGTCAATCGTAGCAAATACGCACCCTTGATTCATTGAAATACCAACTCCTTTGGCGCAGTCTGTTATGGCCTCGTCATCCATGAGTCCGTTCTTCCACCCGGCCCCAGCTTTGACCATTCGCTCCACAACATCACGCGATATGATGTATTGACCTCCTCCCCATAGAAATCCAACAGACGGATTGGCGGAATCGCCACCAGCCCATGCGCCTCGCAATACGTCCGTTTCTGGTAGCGTTTCGCAATGCTTGGCTAGATTGCCCTTATGGACGTAGCAGCTTGAGTTAGGTCGCGCCAAATACTTCCAATCCGGCAGTTCCAGCGCCCATCCCAACGCTTCCAAAGTGCGGGGGCTGATATTCTCCAAGGAATCTTCCATTGCCGAATATCGCACATTGTCACGGATAAGCTGATTGCTGCCGTGGGCGCAGTAGTAAAGCGTCTGCACATCAGGATGGGGGTCAGCATCCCACGTTGCCAGTGAGACATCCATCAGATCTCCCCACGGTTCGCGGCGGGAACTCAGCACAAGCACAAGCACATTGCTCATGCCAACGCCGCCTCCAGGTTCTTGCAAATTTCATCGTTGAGTCCGCCCCAAGAATACGACTGATGGACAAAGGGAACTCCCAGTTTCTCGTCGGTGTTCTGCCATTGCACCTTGCTGCGATGAAAATACCACAGCCACGCTCCGATGACATTCCACTCGCTGAACTCATGGCCCGGCTGCGCGATGATGTAGCTTTCCAGGCTCATTCCGTGTTTCTGCCAAAAGAAGTCGCGCAATCCTTGCAGCATCCATTTCTGGACGCTCAACGGATGCCTTCGCATAAACTCGTATTCTGGAAATACTCCGATGGCTTTTTCCACAACCTTCCTCCATGTCATCGTGTTTGGATCATTTAGACTGGAGTATGGTGTGTAGAGCCACGAATCAAACGCATTACGGGCCGAAATTGGCCGAGTGAATATGGTGTCACTGTCCATAAACAGAAACACCTCGGCGTCGGAAAAGCAGTCCGCGTGCAGCTTGGTTAGCTGCTGATGCATGTATCCATCGCATCCTTCATGGACATAGAAAACCTTTTCGACTGGTCCGGTTGGTGGCGTTTGCCCATTTGGAACCACCACAATTACGTTTCTGAATCCGGTAGCAAAACGCTGGATTGAACGAAGGCAGTATTTTAACCACTCGAAATCCTTTTCGTAGCTACGAATGAAGATGTCGCAGTTCACGGTTTTCTCCCTGCTCGCGCTTTTGCCATGCGATCTTTTGCGGCTTGAATCTGCGTTGGCGTGCGCTGCTTTTTCCCATCTGTAACCGGAGTTGTTACAGTTTGCGCTTTTAGCTTTTCCTGCAATTCAGCAATTTGACGAAGCATTGCAGCAACATCAACAGTTGCGGGGGCCGGGGTTGCACCGGCAATCTCCCCGCCGATGAGAACGGGGTGTGTTACACTTACACTACCCCGCGATTCGCGAAGACGTTCAATTAAGCTGCCATCCTTGTTTCGATGAAACAACACGGCACTCGGTTCAATGATGGAAAGAGAATTGGCGTCAGGAAAAACGGGAGGTCCGCTGTCGGGGTCGTCCCAAACACGATAGAATTTGTCGTGAATCAGTTCTGTATGATGCGTGAACGGCGTGATCTCTTCGGCTAGAAACACGTCCCACGGCATGTTTGAAAGCTCCCACAGGCGCGTAGTGTAGTCGCGAACCCTGCCAGGATATACTCCAACGCCGCTGTTGTGTGAGCGTGTTGGCGTAATTACGCGATCAAGCATAAAGGGCTTCTTGGCCTTAAGATACTCGTCCTCAATCTTGTCTAGCCAATCCGGTGTCAACGGAACGGCGTCTGGCTCCATCCAAAACCACGGTGCATTAAATTGATCTGCAACGGTTTTCAAACACTCATGCCACATGATATTGGCAATTGCCGGATAGTTTGTCTCCGAGTCGCTGATCTTGAATCCGCCAACGTGGTTGAAGTGGGGTTTAAGGATTTCGTGAATTGGGTCCGGTGTGGTGTCTTCGTGATACCCAAGCAAAAGATCATGTTTGTTAGTGCCGCCCAACTCTGCAATCCAGTTGGCAAGACGAACGGCTTTTGCTTTGTCTTTATGACAGAACGCAATGACAAGAATCATTGTCCAAACGCCTCCGCGATCATAGAGCTAAACGGTTTTGAATTGCCAGTGGTTGCCGCCTGTCCTCGTTGCGTCAGAGAAGGCGAACGCCCATGAATGGCTTTTAACTCCTTCTCCATTTCTGCCACCCTGGATTCCAGCGCAGCCTCACGCTCGCGGGTTTCCAGAAACAGTTCGCGATATACTGGCATGGACTTGGCCTCAATTACCGCTTCTACATCGGCATAAGGATTGTCCTGAATGTAGGCGCGTGCGCTTTCTACTACACCCCTTGACTTGGTGTTCCAATCCTCATGCCCATCTACTTGATTTAAGATTTCCAGCTTTGATCGCATCCGTTTGGTCATGTCATCAAATTGCAGGAACTTGGTTTTTACAAACTCGCCATGCTCGGACAGCTTATCCATGCGCTCGCGTTCAATGCGATATTCCAGAGCTTGCTTGGCATTAGCACGATCATACTCGGCGCGATCATGGATTTCATCCAGGTTATCCATGATGCGGCTAATGCGACCGCCATCAGGATCAATTCCCATTTCACGAAGCGCATTAGAACGAGCCTTGCCCCTCAAGTTAAGAGCAGAACTCATTTCGTCTGGATTGACTTCCATCTCATCCGCAAGTGCCTTGGCTTTACCAATTTCCTTTTGGCGCGGTTCAATGATGTCTCGTTTAAAGCTGTCTGTAAGTTCCAGATCAACGCGAGCAACACGCTCTTCGTAGTCAGCAATTCGTTTGTCGCGCTCAGAAAGGTGTTTTTCCAGTGTCTCAGGATCGCGGCCTTTGGATTTCCAATCTTCAATTTGCCGTTCTAGTTCCGCCCGCTTGGTGGATTCTTCTCGCGCTGTTTTCTTCAATGCCTCCCAGCCAGCTTTGCCTTTAGCATCCAGTTTTGGCGGCTCGGCAATTTCATCCGCAGCAGTTTTTTCTGGCAACGATTCTTCAACGGATCGGGTATCAGAGTCAGCCCTCTTGAACAAAGCGTCAGGAACTGACTTGGAGCTTTCTTTTGCAACCTTAACTGGTTCCTGTGATGTGCTTTCGGTTTCAACAGGCAAAGCGTTATCTCCGTTAAACGCGTTTTCTAGTGCCGCACTAAACGGACTTGATTTGGTTTCGGCTGGCGATGTTTCTGCAATGGTGGTACTCATATTGTTTTGGTATTAGATGGTTTCTGACTCGGAGAATTTGTCGTCTGGTTCAAAGTGTTTGTCTTGCTCTGTGGAAAGGGAAACCAGAAAAGCCCGCAGCCGTTCGTGTCCACGAATCTCAGCAGCAAGCACAGGTCCGCCATGTAGCACGTCTGCATCACTTCGCGCTGTAATAATTCGCGAAGGGCTTTCGTCGTCTATTGCTGATAGCAACGCCGAGAATACTGGTTTGCCTGCCAGTTTGCGCCAGTCAGCGCCCCATTCTTTAATGAAATCTGCTTTAGTCATTGCTCATCGGTTCTTCAATTACTTTGGTTTCTTCAATTTTTGGTTTTTGTTTCTCCATGTCCATCGCGGTATAAGCGCGACTCTCTGCTGTAGAACGATTGATGTCTGCCGCAGCCTTGGCATCAGCCAGAGCCTTGTCAAATTGCGCCTGTTGCAACTTCATCTGTTGCTCAAACTGTTGCTTCTGTTGACGAAGCGCCATCGTAGATTGTTCCTTCTGCGCTTTGATTTCCAGATTGCCCTGCACCTTTGCCATCTCCGGCGTCGGCTGATCGGGCGGCGGTGGCGCGTCTTCTTTCTGCTGTTCCAGCATGGCTTGAATCTCGTCCTTAAACGCAGCCAATTCATCAAGCGCGCCATTGAACGCTCTGTATTCTTTTTGGCGTGTGGGATTTGAAGCCAATCTTGCAAGATGCTCTTCCGCGTGTTTGCCTTTTGCTTCCAGACGGTCGTAACATTCTTCTGGTTCCTGCTCTCCGGCCTGACACATTTCCATGTCTTTCTGCATAGACGGAATGTGAACCTCCAAGTGGAGAACGTGATTCTGTCTTGGCGCTACTATGGCCTGTGCCTCTTCGCCCAACATGGAGAAACCATTGTCCTCCTGAGCCGCCAATGCGGAATCGTTTGTAGCGTCTCGCCCAGTTGTAATGCTGGGAATGATTGAGTCCACACTGTGGTAGCTTGTCATCACGGAAACAAACTGGCGTTTGATTTCGTTTTGTCCAATCTCATCAAAGCGGTCGATGTTTGCCATCAACTGATTCACAATTTCAATCCGCATAGCTGCGCTTCCTAGTCCCAACGAACGATTAGCGCGGATGTTCGTAACAGCCTGCAATGCTTCGCGCTCAACCCCAAGTTTGTCGCAGAGCATATAGCATCGCTCTTGAAACTTTAATGCTTCTTTTGCGCCTGGATGATACGACTTCAAATTAGGATTTGTCGCCCTGCGCCACATTTCCGAATACTGCCGGTCTTTGCACCGCATGTAACGGTTATACAAACCTTTGGAAATCTTTGCACGTTCGGCAGCGCGAATCATTGCGCCCTTGGCAGTTTCCTCCACCGTAGGAGCGCTCAAATCTTGCTGGCTAGATGCTGCCGTGTTCTGGATTAGCGTTTGCGTAAACGCAGCAGAAACCTGTAGTGCAGGGTTGATCCCCTGACTCATGTTCAACTGGAGCGGATTGATCCCGTTGGGGATGAAGTTGCCACCACCCCATTTGACCATTTTAAAGTCTTCCAGCTTGGCGTTTGTGGTCGGTTGCCACATCGGCTTAATGCCCGTCACCACAAGATCGGCAATGCTGTTGTCGATCTGGTTAAGCAACGCGCAGAATGGGTAGATGTCCGTGCCAAGCCCCTTAATAGAATGATACGTTCCGTCTGCCCCAATGTCGTAAGGGAACAAGCAAAGGCACTGATCCCACCCCTCATACTTGCTTTCGCTGTCAAAAAGAAACGCATAATCTGCCACCCCATCTTTTGCAGGAGCAATCTTTTGAGAAATTGTTCCGTCCATTTCCTCAACAAACAACGTGTAAAGCGAGATTCGCTTGGTCTGCGTTTGGGTCACGTAGATGTCGCCATTCTTAAACGCCTGATTCCACCTCTGCCAATCGCGATTCCAGCCGTAGGCATCGCTGTTGTTGTTGGCGCTGTCCATGATGACAGATTTTACTGCCGCAACATTCCAGCCCGCTGCCGTTGCTGCCTTCTCGTTTTCAATCTTGCGCCAAAGCTGTCCTGCGCTCATTGGCGTAAAGACCATTGCCATCTCGCAATTGTCCAAGGAAATCTCGGTGCCGTCTGGGAAGTAGATGTTTCCAGCCAGAATTGCTTTTGGTCGCCAATCCAAGGAATCCTCCCATGCCAAGATACCAGGGCCATGCAGGAGCATCTGCAAGTCGCAAAGCTGGCTCATGTCATCAAACCCGCGCCAGTTGAAGACCATGCTGTGGAAATACTCAGCAAATCCACGCATCAATTCTGCGTCCTGCGCCGAGTCGGCATATTCCAAATCGCCGTCAATGCACAAAGGAACCTCGCACACCATGTCAAAGAACGGCGTCCATGCGTTCATAATGTTCCCGCGATGCCGCTTAAAGTTTAGATTGGAGTCGTTGCCGCGACCGGCCCGAACAAGATCATTCTGCGCCTTTGGCGCGTTGCCGTCAAATGCGCCTTGAACCTTAGCCCGACGAGCAGCCCGCAGCCTGTCGTCGTTGACAAATCGCTGACAGATTTTTAACGCATGTTTTGGGTCCGAGACGCGAGATTTTACCACCTCACCCGACTCGGTCAGGTCAGCAAGTTTTCCGTCTGGAGTCTCTTGGTTATACATCTGTAGGTGGTTTTTACGTTATTTACGTAAATAGTCAATTTGTTTCTGAGTCCAACGCCTCAATTTCTTGTTTTTTCCAACATTTTTGTGGGAAAAGCACCATCATTTCTGGTGTAACACCACGTTTCAGATGTTCAATTGGCACCCAGACCTGTGCTTTGTTGCTGCATTTGCACACCGAACAGGCGTGGAGGTCTAAATCTATGGATGTTCCTTCACCGCCAACAACAGAAACAATCAGTTCCGCAAGCTCTGTGCAGTCGCCGCCACATGGCCTAGAGTATTTAGCGTTTCGGCTGCACAGAAAACAGATGGCAGCACGTCGCTCGGCTTCGGCCCGATCCACAGTTTGGCGTCCACCAGCAATGAATGACGCCATAACTTTTGTGCCGTTCCATATATCGCGCCAGTCTAAATCAACTCCGTCAACCGAAATACCGTCACCAGAACAAAAACGGCGGGCGGTCTTTGCTCCAAGCTGCTCGCAGATGTATTGCTCGATTTCTAGTTCGTCAATTGGCGGGAAACCGTTGGCGGTGCAGTAGTCACGAACCTGCCCAAGCAATAGGGAGTATGTGCCACTGTTGAAATTGTGGCCGGTAGCTGGGTGTTTAAACGGGTATCCCCCAGGAGGCACCATTGTTTTGTTGGTTAGCGTCATCTCGTTCATATTGCAAAAGCTGAATTTGAATCTTCGTAGTCTGATTCGTTTCCTTCCATGTTCATTTTCTCAGCAGCCGCGTTCCAAGCGGTTGAATCTATCACCACATTGTCCGCTACGCTTGCTGGCATAATTCCCTTCTTGCGAAGCACAAAGGCAGCAATGCAGGCTGCATCTGCCAAATCGGGACTGCGGGACTTGAGCTTCTTCATCTCGCTCTTAGGCAGCACATGGGTCTTGTTGTTCTTACGGACGTAATCGCGGGAAGTCAACTCGCGTATTGTGTCGGCGTCGGTAAGCCCTCTCACCTGTCCGCCTTCAATAAATCGACGCATTGAATACCAGATTTCTGTCACTTTGTTTCCGTAAAGCTCATGCCACGTTGTTGGTCGGTCTGCGGATACCGCCGTCTTTTCCGCTGCACCACCGAACTCCACGGGAATAATGTCGCGTGACCAGCTTCCAGACATAATGCCAAACGGACCGGCACCCTCGCCTGTTACGTCACACGCCAAGTTGTGAGGCAGGATTGGATGCGACTTGCCGTCAATCTTGTAGTTACGGCATGTCTCTTCTACAGCAGCAGCAATGCCGTAGTGGATGAAGCGTTTGTCCTGCGTCATGTCGATGTTCACAATGACCGGAGCTTGAAACTCAATGCCTTTAACGCCGCTGGCAAACTCGCCAAACTTGAACGGATAAAGCACGCGCCTGTCGCCGCCCTCAAACGCTACGTCAAAGCCAGCGCCCATCTCCCAGCGAGCCTTCCACACAGCTTTGTCAGCGGTATTGAATTGTGATAGCAAGAACGCATCCATGACCGTTGTGGACAATCCAGACGGTGCCCAAAAGCCTCGGCACTCGCGCCAATAGTCAGGGGTGTTCTCGCCACCAAAGAAGCGCGCATCCTTTTCCAGCTTCTTGCGTCCGATGTAAAAGTGATACTTGGCCGGATTATCCAATGATGGCGATTTGTGCCCATCCAAATGCACGCAACAACCGCCCAGCTTGGTCAGCCAGAACTCGTCATTAACCGTAACACTGTTCCAGCCGTCCACCGGCTCACAATAAATACCATGCTGGTCAGAATAGTCAGTGGCGTTGCCTAGCCCAATAAATTGAAACTCCATTGTGCCGGAATCCAAGTTGCGACACGCCTTGGCAATAGCCTCGGGCATAGCCGTCATCTCATCCGTCACAACAAACACGCGACGATTGTGAATACCCTTGATACGCCCAACCGCGTTGTCCACAGAACCTCCTTGATCGACTGCACGCCCAAAGATTGCGCTTTTCGTATCCTCACCGCTCCACCGAATAATGGTGTCGGATGGCACAATTTGTAGCCAGCCAATCGTGGGGTCGGACAATGGCTGTTTACACTTCTGTATCCAGTCCACCAGTTCGCTCCAAATACGCTGCTTAAGCGCAGTGACGCTAGTTGAGGTCAACATGCAGGTTGTATGCTCGCGGGCGCATAGCCAGTTGCAAAGAATCCACAACGCGGCCCTAGAACTTTTGCCAGTGTTGTGATGAATGGCACCCTCCGCAAAATAGTGGTGCTGCTCCGGCACTGTCAGATCGTAATAAATTCTGCTTCCAACACCCGTTATCGCTTGCACCAGTCTCCGCTGCACCGTATAGTCAGCCCATGAATGAAATTCCTGCTCCTCGACATGGCCCGCTTGGTGCCTGTGAAAAGAATCGCACTCTTGTTTTTGAGATGAACGCAAAAGGTTGTTCTCTGAACCAGATTGGCAAGACGATTGGGACAACACACACTCGTGTATCTCTATTTCTTCGCAGGAATGGAGAGACAAGGACTTTTCCAACTGCGTGGAAGGGTGAGCGGTGCTCCACATGGAATGGTGGCCGCGTGATTGATGAGGATGGCTACGTTCTGCTTTACATTCCGGGTCATCCGATGGCGACAAGGATGAGGAAGAGATATGTTCTTGAGCACCGATTGGTAATGTCAAATCACATTGGCCGACCGCTTTTGAAAACAGAGGTGGTTCATCACCGGAACAAAAAGAAGGACGATAATCGGATTGAGAATCTTGAGCTTTACTCAAGCAATGGCGCGCATCTTCGTTCTGAACTAAAGGGGCAATGCCCAAAGTGGTCTGAGGATGGGAAAGCGCGTATCCTGTCAGCGTTGAACCGACGGAAAGCTCGGAAACAAACCTGTATCCATCCGGCGTAAGAACTCGATGATTTGCCGTGGCGGTAAATTTTGATCCGTCATCCAATAGAACCTCAAATAGTTCTGCCGTTCCTTTTATGAACGGAACGTCCGCCAGAATCGGACCTCCAAGTGTCATTACCCACGACGGCTTTTTGCTTTTGTAACGTTGTTCGACGGTAGGGGATTCCCCGGTAGTTGGATCAAGTATCCGTGTGTTGGCGTCAATACATCCCGCCGCTCCTGTAGCTGTTAATTGCTCCCACCACGGATAATCGGATTCAATCTTTTCGCCAGTAGTTCGCTCAACAGTTTCTTTCGCACCGCACAACGCGCCAAAGAACAGGTCGCTCCACCTGTCCCACATAAATAACGGTTCCGGCCAAAGCTCAGTAACAAGACGCTTAAACCATTTCAGTTTTTCCTCGCCTTTACCAAGTCCAAACTTAGTCAAACACAGATGCCACGGTTCGTAACCGGAAGGCAGCGCAAAGTTGTCGTAACTAATGCGCGGCGCGGGCTTGGCTTTAGCTGTCATAGGCCAAGACGCATCCCTTGAGTTCTACGTTTGTATTGCGGTTTAAGATTGCGTTCAAAAAAATCAGCGTTTTCATCTTCCGTTGCCTTCACTTCTTTCTTTTCTATCTCACGCGCAGTTTTTAAACTTTGCCGTTCATCTTGATATGCAGTAGGCACGGTCATTAGTCCAATAGCATTGGCTGTCTTACGATAGCTTTGATCTACTGCTTCAATGCGTGCAACATCAGTAACGGAAAGATTCTTTTTTGCCCATACCATAAACTCAATACGGCGCTCGTTTCCTGCAATGCCGCCAACTTTAACTGGTTGGTTTTGTGCAACGCTAGCTTGAAGGGAGCGCAATTTTTCTTTTTTCTCTGCGATAGAAGGGAACTCACTAAGGTAATCAGTAACCGTCTTGCGGGCGTCTACCTCATTGCCTGTCATCAATGAATCCATCAAGTCTCTACGCATTGGAGTAGTTTCGCTTTTGGCTGTTCTGCCAGCGGACGTAGCTCGACCTAGCGGTAGTCCTGCTTCTGCGGCGTAGCGTTTAGATGCGGCCCGAATAAAAGACGCATCATCACGGCGTGACTTTAGTTGTGCGGACTCCCATTCCATTCCTGCGTTTTGGCTTTGTTCTTTCACAAAAGCATCGCCATAGCGATACATGGAAACAGAACTTTTTAGGAAATCGCCAACATCTTCTGGCGTTAATTTGCCCTGTTCCCATCCTGATTGAATCAATCCGCCTACATTGGTAGCCAGCGACACTCCAGGAGGAGAAAGGGGGTTACGCATCTTGGTCTGCTCACTAACATCCTTTACGCTTTGAATGGGTGTGCCGAAGATGCCCAGCATCCCCATTGTCAGCATGTCGTTGATTACCCTGATTGCGATGAGCACCAGTCCGTCCCTTGTGCTCTCGTTCATTTCGTTGGCTATTTCCTTTAGCGTGGCATCCCGGCGCTCGATTCCAAACGCCTTATCCTTGAGGAAGCTGATTGCTTCACCGCCGAGTGCCGAGCCGAGCAGGAAATAAAGCAGCGGAAGCACGTTAAAGACGCGCTTCGTGACGGTCCTGCCGTTGACCTTCACCGTGACGCGCGTTCCTACGAAGGCCGGTTTGATGACGTTCCGCATAACATTGCGGTGAAACATTGTGGAGAACTTGGTGAACTGGAGCAAGAACCGGCCAAGCGGCGTGTCGGTCCACCACGGCACCTGATTGTAGGCGTAGCCGCCTTGCGTGTCGCGGATGGTGCCGCGCAGGAAGGTGTCGGTGGCGTCTCCGGTGCCATTCTCGCGGACGATGGCGGTGGTGTCGTATCCGTTGCGCTCAAGGAACGCCGTGAACTGCATCGCGGCGCGGCTGTCGTGCGCGCGGCGGTGCGCCGCCAGCCCGTCGTGCAGAAAAGCAAGTGCCGTTAGGTAGCTGTCCACGCGGGTCAAGTTTTCCACCACACCGTATCCGCTGATCGTCATGGCCCCATTGACAAAGTTCTTGAGCGCATCCAGCCCTGGAACATCATCCCGATAAAGCAGCCGCACCATGTCGCGTTTTAACACGCCCAGTGCGAAAGCGTCAAGATTGTTCTTTTTGCTGAACATTGCCAGCGGGTTGCGGGCAAAGTTTGCCGACAGTCCATAGGTGAAGGTGTTCATAACCTTGCTGGAAAGTGCGTTGATGCCGATGGTGACGGGATTGGTCAGAAAAAGACCAGAGGCAAGCAGGCGCGGGGCGTCGAGCAGATACTTCGCAGCGGTGCCGACATTGCGCTCATTGTAGGCGCGGGAAGCAACGGAGTTAATGAAAGATTGCGTTGGTGCAAAAGTTGTTAGCTTTAAGGCTTCATCAAACTGGTTGGTGTCATTCGGCCTGATCTTTTGACCGAACGCCTCAATTTTAGAAACAATGTCGCTCCACTTTACCGCCCAATTCTCAAATCCTTCTAGGCTTGTGTCATACCACTTAGCTGGCATACGTTCTTTAGCACGGCCTTTGTAAAGACTTCCAAGAAAATCACTTTCAGCGTCATTGCTGCTGCCGCCCTTTAAAAATTGCTCCGCCTCGGCAGGTGTTGCGATGTTGCCATTGGCAATAAGATCAGCAACCATTTCCTGCCACATAACTGGATCACTCAACGGATCGCGCAGCACAGCATCGTAATTTCCCTTAAGAATACGCGGCCAAAACTTGTCGCCCATGTTGACCAGACTGCGGATACCTCCTGTGGCGACAACCTCCACACCGACGCGGCCATTTGGCTGGATAAGCGTGGTGCTGACCCTGCCGGTGTATTTGGCAATTTCACCAATGGTTTTAATGAGGTCGGTAGCAGCAGGCGATGCGCCAGACAAAATGTTTGCAGCTTCCGCAGTCCTGCCGTCCTCACGCGCTGCAATGTAATCGCTCAGTGTAGCTTTGGCTTCTTTCTGCGCGGCACTGATGGTTCTCGACTCCCATGCTTCAAGTTTACCAGTTGTGTCGCCAAGCCGTTTATCGGCCAGATCGACCTGTTTGTTAATAGCCTTGCCAAGAAACTTGAACAACGGCTTTTTTAGAAACACGTCGGCACTGCCTTCGTAAAAACCCTGCGTAGTCATGAACCGCTCCTCCTGCGGGAGTGCGTCGGGTTGGCTTCCGCGACGACGACGCCCAGCGCCAAAGATTGCCCCGCTTTCGCGAAACTCCGGCTTAATGTCTTGCATTGTAAGCGACCTCCAAATCCTGTTAAGAATAGGCGCAATTTTCTCACCAAGTTTTTTCAACATCTTTGCTGCCCAACGAGCAAAGTCTACGCCCGATTTATAAAGCTTACTTGCAGCAGAAAAAATCTCATCCATGCTGATTCCGCCAAAGGAACGGAAACCTTCTGGCGGAAACTCCTCATCAAACATATTTCGCTGGTCTTTTTCTTGCTTTGCCGAAGCCTCTGCACTTGTTGCCTCACCAACCTTTGCTGCTGGCGCGGTTACTTCCGGCGCAGCAGCCTGCGCTGCGGGTGCCTGTGCTGCGGGTGTTGCAGGAGCGGGCGATGTCGCTGGAGCTGGCGGCACGTAAAGCTCGCCCTGTTTAGTCCAGCCTTCGGGCAACTTAATGCCGTAAGTGTCTACGGCGGATGCGGAGATGGGTATATCAGATGCAATTTCTTCCTGGATATTAAATAGCTCGGATTCAAACGAGCGAATGCCTTTCTTGAGTTCACTCAACTCGTTTCGACCTTTTTCAGTCAGCCTGCCTTTCTTAGCCTTGGCTTTCTCTACATACCCGGCATCAATCAAAATTTTCTGAGTTATTTCGTCCGGCCCAAGTCCACCCATTTTTGGTGGAGGCTGTGTAACATTGTCAAGAACTGCGATAAGCTTTTTCGATGGCTCAAGATCAGCAGGAGACATTTCAGATGTCTTCTTTTTATTTAGCGTTCTAACTGCCGAATCAAACTCCTCCGGCGTCATCTGTTCCACCGGCTTGCCAGCGACCGGCGCGGGTGACTGCGGAGCGGGTGCTGCTGGCACGGGTGTAGCTACTTCCGACGCAGCCGCCTGCGCTGCGGGTGCTTGTGCTACGGGTGCTGCGGGGGTTGCTATTTGCTTTTTTGCCGCATCGATGTAACGCTTTGCAATTTTAGATTTGCCGTGAAGCAGACCCGCAAACTCGGTGATCGCATCTTCCTCAGTAAGCGAATCCCAAGATGTTTCGTCCGATACGCCAACGTCGCGAACAAATGCTTTTAAGGCAGCTTTAAACACTGGCTTACCGACCTTTTCTTGTGCGGCTTGAATGCTCTCGACGTTACTGAAGTAATCTTCGGTAGGATTTTTGCCTATATCCTTCCAGTTCCGAAGTTCGGTCATGACTTCGTTCATCAATGGAGTCGGCGCGGGTGATTGCGGAGCAGGTGCTGCTGGCACGGGTGTAGCTACTTCCGACGCAGCCGCCGCTGCCGGTGCGGGTTCAACAACCGGCGCAACGGCAAGAGGTGGTGTGGCAAGAGGAGCAACAATGGTCGGCTTTACAGCAAGAGTCGCAGTTGTAACCGGTAAAGTAACGACCGTGCCCGCCAGTGCCGCCGTGGTTTTTGGGGTTTGCGTTACCGGAACTGTGGGTTCCGGCGCAACGACGGGCGAACCGCCGCGAGGAACGTTTGGAACTCCTCCGGGTCTTCCTTGCTGGCTTCCAGGGACTCCAGCAACAGGTGGTGGGCTTGCGCTTGCCGCTGCCGCTGCGCTTGCTTTTGGTGCGGCTTTAGCTGATGCGGCAGACTGTTGTTCGACGACGAATTTTGCATGTTCTGCATTACTGCTACCACGGAGAACGGAAGTTGCAAACCACGTCGCGGCGTCACCTGTTCCTTCGGTGCGACCGGCCCTTCCCTCCAGCCCGGATGCCGTAACCTTTGATTTCATCCACGCCGCAAACCATCTTGCCCTTCCCTGTGCGTTTGCTGTTTTCCACGCCTCGCCACCAGCGGCAGCATCGCCGCTCGTAAATGCGGTGTCCATAAAATCGTTAAACTCCTGTTGCGAGTTGAACCGGCGTGGCGCGGTCCTTGGTTGCGGTGGAGGTGCGCCTTGTTGAGGAGGGGGCGCTCCTTGTTGAGGGGGAGGTGCTGCGCCTCCAGTTGGAGGTGGCGCTCCACCACCGGGTCCGCTCGCTGGTTGCTGCGGCTGGGCAGGGTTACGTTGTGTGCGCGCTGCTCCAGCACCGCTCATTGGCATTTGCTCGCCAGTCTTGGGATTGCGGAATGTTGCCTGTTCAGCATCAAAAACAAAGCTGTTTGGGTTTTCCGCCATCTTTCGGTTGATGGTGTTAAACATCTCGCTCTCGGCGGGCGATAGTTTTTGTCCGGCCATGCCGCGCTGATGGATGGATGCCGCTTCTGCTGCGTTAAACTTGGTAAACTTCACGCCAAGGTTACCAAGCATAATTGCCAGCACCGTGTTTGCTACAATAGATTTTGGGTCAAGTAAATCAGCTTGAGGCCCATGGCCTAAATCAAGGGCAGCATTTTTCCAACGATCTATAGCGCCCATAATTGGCGCTGAAGCTGCGCCAATGCCTCCACTAACCGCTACATAAGTTGCTGCTTGTTTTAACGCTTCTTTCCTACCTAGATTTTCTGCAACAAGCGCAAACCGCTTTACTCCTTTAGCTAAGCCAGCAATTCCAGGAATTACAAATGACAAAAGTTCTCCAGCGGTGGTGTAATTTGGATTTAATTTGGAAGCAGCCATTGCGCTTTCAAAATTAGACTGCACCAATTCATCGTATCCAGCAGCAGCAATTGTTCCGCCAATTGCACCGCCTACTAAACCTGTAACAATTGGAGCAACAACAGTTTCACCAACTACTGGAATAAGAGCCGTTCCAAAAGACGCAACTTTTGCACCTCCTATTGCTCCAGCCGTAAATGCTGCTCCTCTTCCTAAACCTACTCCAACAGCTTTTAATTTTTGATTGCCACCAGCAAGACGTTGTTCTTCAGATTGCATTCGCATTTGATCTTGAATCTCAAATGCGCTTCTGAGTTGTTCTTTGTCAGCCTTATCAATTACGCCATCGCGATACGCCTGCACTAAAGCATCCCCTGGACGCATTGGATCAGTAACAAAATCATTTACTAACTGTTTGTAGAGTTTGTCACCACGCTCAAACTTAACCTCACTGGCAATCTTTTTTTGCTCATCATCGGCAAAGCGTTGTAGCGCGTCTTCGTTATCCTGTGACCATGCTGTTTTTTCGTATCCATAACGCGAAACATTGTCGCGCCATGCCTCTACAGCGTGTGACCTGTCCTCATCACCAACGTCTTTAAGGGCGACTTGAAGGTCATCCCAAATTGGAGGTTGTTGCGGTGGAGGCGGCACTTGCCCAATTGGTTGCGGCATAACATCCGCTGCAATTGGTTCTGGCAATGAATCAGCCCGAGTTGGCTGATCTATTGCGCTGCCAGTAAAATCAGGTGCAAGCGGCATAAGTTATCCTTCCGGTGTTCCGTCAACGTATTTAATTTTTTTTGGTTTTGGTTTAATACCAAATTGCTCAAGAAAAGCCTCTCCAGTTGGTGGAGTAACGGTCCTTTCGTATTGTTCTACTTTTTCTGGCGATCCAGTTACCGATGTTTTTTTTGTAGGCTCTAAGGTTTTAGGATCAATGTCGGATGTTCTAGTAACAGTTATTTTTGGGCGTCCTTCCGCTTTTTCTTTGCGTTGTTCAGTATCAATTAAGGCTTCCTTATCGCGTTTCTCTTTGGCAATTAGAGTTGCTGTTTCTCTGCGCGACTTTGCAATTGGAACATGATAGTTAGCCCATTCCTGTACAGCTTTGCTTTCAAACGCATCTGGATAGCCTGCCATCATACTCTGATATTGGGTGTCAAAAGAAGGTCTGTTTGGGTCCATTCCTTGGGCATCATTTAAAAATCCATTGGCGTCACTTATTACTTTTAATTCACGCTTTGCTTTAGTTAGTTCATTATTTTCTGCCAGTTTTGCTTTTTCTTCAGCAATTTGAATCCGAATCTGGTCAATTCCAGCACGTTGCTCTGCTAGTCCAAGGCGTGACTTTGCTATTTCTGCATTTGCACCTGCGGCTTCTGCCCGTTGTTTTAACGTAGCCTCGTTAAATGCAGCACGCTGATCTAACGCACGTACTTTGGCTCGTTCGCTTGGCGCATAATCACGCGAAAGATTCCTTTCGTATGATTGCTGCGAACTTGGTTCCTGCTCTGCATTTTGATCAAAAGGTGATTTCATTAGTCGTAGTTTCCGTAAGATGAGTTGCGGGCTCCTCCAATTCCTCTTGCGAAGCGACGATCCTCCTCGGTGCTTTTGGGGTTCATTCTGATTGCACGCCGAGCCGCTACGCGTTCCGATGCTCCTGGAGCCGTTGGCGTAGGTCTTTGAGAAAGCGTTCCGCTTCCCATTGGTCGTGAAAAACTTTCGTAGGTTCTACCACCTCCTGGCCGATCATTCAGCATTGTCCCATACGGGTCTTTCCTAGCAATTGGAGACTCAAGTGCGCCACTCTGCCACGCATTTTTAGGTGCCTCAGCAATAGGGCGAACCGCACCGGCCCGCTCCATATCCATAACATCGCCTTGCGACGGTCCGGTTCCAATGGAAGTATCAGGCGCTCCAAATACACCGCGCTGTGCGTAAATAGCTGTGTTTTGCGCTTGCGCGCCGCCGCCGTAACGGCGTGCAATATCTACTGATGTTTGCTGGTTTGGAGTTTGATATCCGTTGCTTGTTTTTACTTGCGTCAATGGGCGTCCATCGGGCGCATTAGTTGGAATAGTCGATGCAGTTGCATCTCCAGCAGTTGGCACATTCTCGACTGTACGCATCTTCCGAGAGTTTTCCATATACCTTTCTATTGGAATCTTTGATTGACCAAATTCATTTTTACCCCACCGCGCCACTTCTGTAGCGTCGTAGTTTGAAGGCAGCATTGGGCGAACCATTTGGGTCTCTCGCGGAAACCTTCCGGCTGTTCCTTGGCGAATTGCCGCCATCTGTTTTTCGTCTTCCGTTTGAAAGTATCTTGGTGCTGCCATAATTTATACTAAGTTTGATACTGCGCTCATGCTAAGACCGGGATCAATTTGAAGAACGCCGTATTCGTTTCCTTGGTTGAATTGCCCCATGCTATCATCCAACGCTTGAAACGCTTTGGCCCACAACACATCCGCGTTGTCGGCCTGCTCATCCACAGCGTTGTAGGCGCGGATGCCCATCTCTAAAGCCGGGTAGCAATCTGGCGTCACAATTGTGCTGTCAGCCGTCGCCCACACGTAGCGTTTGCGGGCAAATCCCCTGTATTCATAGGTATCAAGCGTTGCAATTTCGCCAGTCAATTGATACTTCCGAAGCCCACCAACGTCGCCCATGTCGAAGGCAACCACGCCGCAAACGTCTGTTGGATCGAAGTATCCCGGCCCACCCGTTTGCCAACGATATTGCATTGACTTGATGTCCACCTTTGTCCAGCAACCGATATCTGGTGGCGTAAAATCCTCGGATGCCGTCAATGCGTCTAGACGCAAATACGAAGCGTCCAATGTAATTACGCCGCTGGATGAGGTCAAAGTCGCTTCGGTGTGCAGCCCCGGCCACGTTCCTTTTAGCCAGAATTGTTCAAGCACCTCGTTGATGCGTTGAAGCTGCTGGACATTGCTCATCTGTCCATTCTGCGTCAGGAAGAGGTTAAACCTAGACCCTGTGAGACGTGAAACTGCATTGGCAATAGTGAAGGACACCCCTCTTTTGTATTTGCTTTTTTACGAAGATCAAGTAAAAATTCCGCTCATGGCACTTCTTGGCAAGCTCACGTATATTAAGTCCTACGACGCCGACAACCGCGCCTACCCGATTCTCGGCATCCTGTGCGACCCGCGTGCCCCCGGCTACGCCGTTCCAGCCGACCTAGCGCCGCATCCCGACGACGTAAATTGGCCGAATCACGTCTTTCATGGCGCTGCTCCCGCAGAAAACGATGGGCGCGTCATGTGGTCCTACTCGATTTTTCCCGGCCCGTGGGTCACGAGCACCCGGATTGATCGTGACAGCAAAATCATTACGGTTAAACGCCGAAGAAATATCAAAGCCGACATTGCCAGTTCTGAAACGGTGGATTCAGGCGTGTTGATTCGCAACTTTTACGAGCAGGAAAACGACGACCTTATTGCCACGGAAATCAACGAAACCCGAGATTTGCCGGGAACAGCATGGATACGCGCCGAAGTGGATGGAGAGACTGGCAGCGAGGTTTTGGTCACGATGCAAATAATTGCTAAACCAACGCTGCCATTCACTCAAGTTGCTGGAAGCGAGATTACTTACCAGCCGATTTCAGCCGTTCACGGCACCAAGATCACTACTTCGATGACCGGCTTTGCTTCCGTTACGGTAGTGGATTATCCAACTGGCAACATGAGTTCGCCACCGCTGATTACAGATGCTACGCTTACTTCAATGTCATCCAGAGACGGAACTCCGGCTGTCAACATCATATGGACAAAGCGTGCCGCTAAAACTCGCGAAGTCAAAATGACGCGGACTAAAGTTTACGGAACGCAAGCAAACATGTTGACGGCGCAGGCTTTGCTGACAATCGAAAACCCAGGAGTCATTGACATAATTCGTGACGCGTTTTTTATTCCAGCTATACGCGAAAGCAACGTGCTGGCAAATGCGAAGACACTTGGGTTTACTACTGGTACAGAAAATCCTAAATATCCTTTTACTGTAGAATCTGTTTCGTGGACAGATACTACTCCAACAGCTAGCGCGTATCCTGGAAGAAACGTAATTATTTCTGCAAATGTTGAATACTGGAAATACAATCTTTGGCGGTTGACCAAAATTGAAGCTACGACGTTCTAATGGAAGAACTCGACTCTACGTTAAACCAAATTCGGCGGGTTGTTCCTGCCGGACTTCCAGAACCCAATTATGGTGGTTCTTCCGATTATTCTGGAAACAAACCAGATTATTCGCTCAATATACCAGAGGAATTAAAACTTCATCCTTTTGAGGTTTATGGTGCTGGATTTACGTCAGACGCACTAACCTCTATTTTTGCTTATGTGCGGCGTGGATGGATATTTTTGGACGAAGGCAACCTGACGCTGACCGCAGCTATTACCGGAATTGATAGCAAGATGACTCTAACAAGCGGTAACTGGGTTTGGCTTGAGATGACATTTAACTTTGCTGGAACAATTACCGCAGGCCCAATCCTTAAATATGGCGCAAGTTGGGGAAACTCAATGTATACCAATACTGCTGGTGTAAGCAACATTTGGAGGCAACCCATTGCTTATGTGAGAACAGTGTTTACTGGCAAAAGCACGGTTAATTCAATGCCATATGCGCCGTTCCCCGATCAAGGGGATTTTCCAGACTTGAAGCCGAGTCTTCGTATTGACCAGCTTACCAACACCCATTTGCAAAAGGCTCGCAAAATGGATTCTACTGGTGCGCTTATTTGGGGTCTTGTTCCAAACTGGGCATGGACAGCAGGCACCGGACCTACGGGTGCTACTGGAGCAACAGGAGCTACGGGGGCCACGGGCGCTACTGGAGCAACAGGTGCTACGGGCGCTACTGGAGCTACTGGTGATCCTGGACTAACTGGAGCAACTGGACCTACTGGACCAACTGGCCCCACGGGTCCAACTGGACCTTCGGGATTTTAACGATGAGAAAGCATATCAAAAATCCAACCGTGACCATTATTATGGAAACGATTGGACGCAAAACAATTGCCCATGCTGTTCGCTCATTTATTGAACAGGACTATCCTTGGGCGCGTTTGCTCATCATCAATCGCCATCCGACTCCCCTGCTTTTGCTCAATGTCCCAGAATCGCACCGACTCCGCATTGAGGTTGTAAACGAAGAGGACATTTATGTTCGTCCAGTTTATCAGCACATTGCCAATCTGAAAATGGTTCGCACCGATTGCTGGACGATCCTTGATGACGACGACTGGATTGATCCGCATCACATTACACAAATGGTTGCTGCATGGAACAACGTGAACGAGCGCAACGACTCCCCGCTTCAAGTTTGTGGGCAAAATTACACAGCCCACTACGAGGACGGAACGAAGTTAATCAAATGCAACGGATGGGCCGTGTCGCTCTTTGAACGGCTGACTCCAGCCGAATTGGATTACATCTACAAATTGTTTCCACCAGACATGCTGGTTGCATCTGATTCGTGGATTTCCACAAATAGCTATTTTGACATTCGTATTTACCATGGCACGCCGTCGTATCATTGGGATCGAATTGGTGAGGATCACGTCTCCCGCCACGAAACTTGCAATTATGATACGCCTGCCGGAAAAATGGAATCCCACCTAAACTTCTGGCGCATCAAACTTGATGCCCGCGCCAAGCCCCTGCTCCCGGTGGAGCTTTAGTTCCCCTTTTTAGCGCACTCAAACCACACCCGCCGCGCAAGGTCAGCAATGTGGCGCGGATTACGGCGGCACTGAAACAGCACCAAAAACTCTACGGCCAATGAACCGCATATGGTGCAGGTGATGGGTGTGGGTTTCAAACTGCTATGAAAAGCTGCGGAAGATTATTAAGTAGTTCTTTTTCAGATTGGTAGAAAGCATCCTGCTTTGCTTTGCGCTTGGGCCAGTCCTCTTTTTCCTTCTCAATTTCTATAAGAAGATTTTGGCGCTCCTGCTCACGTCTTTCTTTTTCTTTACCAACGCCATAAACGCTAATTTTGGAAAGATCGCGTTCAAGGGATTTCAAGAAATTGTCGCACTCTTTATAGTATGGTGGAGGACAGGTTCGTAATTCGCGTCGGAATAGTTTTCCATTATGTGAAAACACTATCCATATTTCTCCCTCGTCTTTAATGGAATACCGGACCACGCCCCAATTTTGAATACCCTCTATTTTTGGCACATTTTTTTCGGGTTTTTCTAGTTTTGGAAGCTGACGGAATACCGCCAACGTCATTTGCTTTTTGCTGACGTGTAGCGCCTGAATGGTCACGGCCATTGTGTCCAAGCTGGCTTGATTTGTTTCAATCTCAATCATCACGCCAGCCTCCAAACGCGCACAAAACCTTCTCCCGTTATCCGCCGCGTATCGCCGCCCCGATTGCGCCAATACGCCTGCACGCACAACGCCTCAGCACGATCCGCGCAGTCCAGATACATACCAACGGTCAGGGAACGGGCTGCAACGCTTAGGCGGGGTGTCCAGGCGCGTTTGGCAGGGGCTTGAGTGGGAAGTGAAGATATGCTCATGGCCAGAACATCCACTTGATTAAAGGTAAAGTCAAATATAGAGTTGGGATATGAACGAGATTTTGCAAAACTTTCAGTGGATTTCACGCGGAATTGCTGGAAAAAAATACAAAGAGCGCCTTCGGCAACGGCGTCTCCGCGAGAAACGAACCTCTGCAAAACAAGATCGAGTTCAATTTGTCATGGATTGCCGAGAAAAAGGCATGACTTTCCCGCAAATCGCCAAGGTCATGAATCGCTCAGTGAGCATCGTTACAGCCCTCAGGAATCGTGCGGTGTGGGGGAAAGTCAGCTAATTCCCGCTCCTCCCGCGTCCCCGCCACGCCTTCCTGGTTCGCTTCGGCACTGGTTGACTAGGCAATACGATCAAAACGATTTCTAGGCCCATCTGCGGCTCACTGTGACCGTCTTGCCGCCAGCGTTTCTCCCAACGGGCTCGATCCTGAATCGTCACAACCCCGTCCGGCATGTCTCGATCTACTTTGCTGATGGACTTCACCCACCTCGGCCCACCAATTGGCTTGTTCAGTTTGCCAGCTATTCGCGCCGCCCGTCGATTTTCGAGCGTAACAGGGCCGTAGGGCGGGTCAGGAAAGAGCATCAACGAATCCTTTCAGTCGAACTATCGCGCAGTTGCCGCGTCCACCAGCCCGATTCTCTCGCTCAATCAACCCCAGACCAGCCAGTCCTTTCATGGCCCGCCAGACCGCTGGACCGCTCATACAACACTTCTTGGATAGTTCCGCATTGCTCAACATCACCTCTCCACATTGATCTGCCTCTAGCGCCAGCACCAGCCAAAGCAGCCTCCACGGTGGCGTTGTAGGCTCTTTGCTGTTGAGCGCAGCGCAGGTAAACGCAATGGTTGCCTCACGGTTTTTGCGCTTTTTCATAACGGGCATTTGGCAAGCCGGGCACAACTTGTCGCCAATCACTCCTGATCCATCACATTTTTTGCAGTTCATAAGAGATAAAGGGATACCAGAAGGTAATAGTTGTCAAGCGTAAAGGGATACCAGAAGGTAATAGATCGAAAATAGCCTTAAACTATTACACACTGGTATCTATTATACAGAGAGCGTGCCCAAGAGGAATTGCATCGCGCAACATACTTGGGTAGGCTTCGCTTCGCTACGCCGTGTTACCTGCCAGTCTCGCGCTATAAAACTCGATTTTACTCGACGGAAGCTAAGAGGGGTCACGTATATCGCGCGCGCGCAACCCCCCCCCCTCCACCACCTCTCTCGCCGCCCCATAAAAAGAATGCTTACCCGGCCGCTAGCAGCGCGCTGGCTGCCATGATAGCAGCGCGCTACGCCTTAACCTTCGATCACCTGGACCGCGAACGGATCCGCAGCGAGGATGTTAATGCGGACATTCCCCCGGCTCGTGCTTGACCAGTCGCCAGCCGTGGATGCGACTTTGACCAGAGACGCGGCTTGAGGCGCGAGCAGCACGCCTTCCGACGGGCTCATGTCGGCGAGGTGCTCGAGCCCGCGCGCTGAATATCGGAGCGCCGCTGATCGCGACCGCGCGCCGTTTTCCGCGTTTACATCCGCGAGCGCTTCCGACGGTGTGCGGACAGGCTGCGGACATGCGGACAGTTGCCGGGTTGCGCCCGTAATGCTTGGCGCTGCTATCATGGCGGCTCCTGGTTGCGTCATCCACGGCCCTGCCGGATCCCGCTGGCTCCACTTCATAACGCGCTCCTCCCCTAATCCCATGCGGCGCGCCGCTTCCCTCACGCCGACGGCTTGCGCGAGTACCTTCACCGCCTCGCGATTGATTTGCGGCGCTGCTTTTTCGATTTCGTTCATGAGGTGAGACTACATGTAGTCACACAAGAAAAGCAAGGTGAGACTACACGTAGTCACAAGGCGAAAAAGGAAAATGGCAATGCGATCTTTTCTTGTACCAGCCTTGATTTGCGGGCAATCTTCACCCCGCAACGAAATATCTTTTGACGGGACTTGAAAGCCGTGGGAATCTTCTCTCATGCAAATCACCGCCGCTCTCGCCCTTGGTCTCGTCATCCTATGGATGACATATTCCACGATCACCAAATCCTAAAAACAAACAACCCATCCAAACCATGCAAACCACAAACAAACAAACCGCCCGCTTCCACCTCACGTTGAAATCGGGAAACGTGAAGACGGGACCGATTCCCGTGTCTACTTCGAGCAACTCCACTTGTCCCGACGCGTGCCCGCTGAAGTCTAAGGGTTGTTACGCCGGCGCGGGCGGACCCCTCGCGCTACATTGGCGGAAGGTGTCCGAACAAGGGCGAGGGGATGATTGGCAGACGTTCGTGAGCCGCATCAGCGGGCTCCCCTCTGGACAATTGTGGAGGCACAACCAGGCGGGCGATTTGCCTGGCGAAAATAACGCAATCGACACCGATATGCTCGCGCAATTGGTGGACGCAAACGCGGGAAAGCGCGGTTGGACGTACACTCACAAGCCCGTTGTCGGCGACGGTAACGAGGCTACGTGCAATCGCGCCGCAGTTCGGGACGCGAACGCTCGCGGTTTCACGATCAATTTGAGCGCCGACAATCTGGCGGAAGCGGATGAGTTGAAAAATGCCGATTGCGGTCCCGTCGTCGTCGTCTTGCCCGTGGGCTCCCCTCTCGCGATGACCACGCCCGCAGGACACAAGGTTATTGTCTGTCCCGCTCAGCGCCCCGGATCCGCCGCTACGTGCGCGACGTGTGGACTTTGTCAGCGTCAACGGTCCGTCATCGTGGGATTTCTCGCCCACGGCCCCCAAGCCCGCGCCGCGTCCGCCATCGCCGCAAACTAGCAAAGAGCTCCGCCACTTTCCCGGCACGGTTCAATCCCGAGCCGGGAAAAGGCGCAATTCCGCGCATCTAAATCAGAAACCAAATAAAATGCAAACCATCACCATAAAATTCCTCAAAGCACAAGTGGACCGCCTAAATCGGGAGATGAATCTCCCGCTTGTCCCATATATTCGCGAGGGCGAAAAATTCACCGCCCAAATCGGAAACTACCACCTCTCCGGCGCTTATGGAGGGTATTCACTCCACAAGATGGCGACCGATGGGGGCGGGATCTCCGACGTGTTCGGGTGCGGCCACGTCACAAAGCGCGATTTGAGCGCGCGAATCTCTGCCATGATTGCCGGAATTGACGCCGCCTTCACCCGCTAATCCGATGAAATACTTCATCCGCTTCTTCCGCGCCGCTCGAAACCGTCGCCGACACTCACAAATCCCGCTACTTGGCGAAAGCATGCGGTGCTTTAACGCTATCGGCGATGGGAAGATCCCGTGGGCGATAGTGGGCGCGCCTCGCCCGATACTCGCCCCGTGCTTCGTCCGCGACGCCCGCATCGATTGACCCGCGCCGTCTCGCCCTTGGCAGTCCAGGGGCGAGCAAGCGCGAGCCACTCCGGCCCGAGCAGAAACCAGAAACCAGAAACCACCAATGAACATCAATGACCAAATCAAATCGGCAATCAAGCGCAGCATCAGGCACAACGAAATCGTCAAGGTGGACGTGGAATGGCCGCGCGACAGCCGCAGCGCAGAGAATACGATCATCGACATCCTCGACGACATCGATGGTATAGATGAGCCGGACGCAGTGCAAGAAAATGACGGCAGCTACGACGTTTGGGGGGAACTCAACGGCGCACACTTCCGCATCCGCGTCTTCACCGCCTGAAAGGACCGCGCCACGCCGCACCCTTGGAAGGCCGAGGGTGCGGAAGGCGCGAGCCACTCCGGCCCGAGCAGAAACCAGAAACCAGAAACCAGAATCCACCTATGAAACTACAAACGAAAATCGGTGACATCGTCCAACTCATCGCGTCCACCGACGCGGCCACCAAGGCCAAGCACGATTCCGAACGGCTTGCCGTTGCCATCGGCACCAACCATCGCGAAAGCGCGATCTCTGCGCTCGACATTAGTCTCGCCAGCCGAGGGGCGGCGAGCAAAGCAGCAGCGGCATTCGCGAAGTTGCCAGGCGCCCGGCGCGACCTAGCGCTCGCGACCAAATCCAAAGCCGAGACGCTGGGCGCTCGGGCAGTGAAATTCGGGGAAAATTACTCTGGTGCGACGGATTACTCGGTCAAGTGGACGGCGTGCCCATTTCCAAAGGCGGAAACATCCACCGACAAGGGCGACCAATACTCCCGAGGATGCACCTACCGGAAAACCGACGCGTCCCACGTCGTGAGTCTCTCGCCCGAGTGGGCGGTCCTACTCGCCGAACGCGAGGATGTCGCCACACTGTCAGAGCGCGACGGGCTCCCGCTCATCGGCATCCACCAAGACGGGCGCGCCTGCTGGGTTAAAACGAAACGCCAAGCAATCACCTGCGAAACGGGCTGGATTTCCCACTTCGGCGCGACTTGCTACCACTCGACCACCTCGCAAAAGTCGGCAGAGCAGGGACTCGCGAAAAAGCTAGCGTCCCAGCGCGCTTTCTGGGCGAGCGCAGCCGAGGCGCGGAAAAACGCGGCCCAATACGCGAAAGATGAGCGCCGCGCGCGGCTGATAGCACGCCTGTGCGATGTGTCTGCAACCATAGCCGATGCCATCGCGCTAGGCTACTGCCGGCCAGGTATTGAGGCTTTCCAAAGCCAGCACCACATCGGCGACTCGGCCCCGCTAAGGGCGCTCCTTACCACTGGCAACGCCTCCGCCGTCCGTCTCGCGCTGGCTGTAGCGCGTAAAGTCCGCCGAGTGGAACCCCTCGCCGCCTAAATACACTGACGAGCCCGCGAAATTCGGGCGAAACTCCTTCGGGAGTCTGTATGCAAACCAAACCAAACCACCCCACCCCGGCACAAATGTCGGACGCGCAGCCCGTGCAGGCTGTAAGCTCCACGCCGGAGCCCGCCGTCCTTCGGCTGCTCGCCGCTCTGGAAACCATCCACGAAGCTGGTCGCATGTCGGACCAGCCCCGCGCAGTGTATTGCTCGCTCATCGCCCAGGACGCACTGAACGCAGCAAAGGGAGGGGTGCAATGACCACCACCGAACTGGCCCACGAAGCCTGTGGATACGCTGCCCACAATAAAGTCTGCCCGCTGGCAATAGTCCAGGCACTGAGGACACAAGTGGAGCGCGATGCGGAATCCTTGGATTCCGTGTGGAAACTGCTGGCGATCCTCAAGAGACTGGCCGATGCCGTCGTTGCACACCGTGAAAACTTCACCATCGCAGCACTGAACGAGCTTTGCGAAGCGGAAGACGAGGCCCGCACGGCGCTGCAAATGACGAGGGGAGGCGCAGAATGACCGCAACCATCCGCACCATCGCCCGCCAAATCACCGACTCAAAAAAGCCGTTGAACGAACGAGCGGCGTTGTGTAAATGGGCGCGCACCACAGCATGGTCGCGCCAGATCGAGGTGCTGGTGATCATCATCGCCCGCGACCAGACCATCGCCCACGCCAACCGCAACTAAACCCAACCCCGGTGCGGGTCCGATCCCCGCACCACCACCAACCAAAACCAATGACCACCACCACCGAAGCCGAAACCGAAGCCGATTGGCTGCTGGCGCTTTTCGATGCCTCGCCGCCGCCTGCACCCGCCGCGCTTACTGCACCCGCCGCGCCTCCTGCCGCCGAACGTCCAGCGTGCAGCCGTTGCAGCGGCACCGGGCGCATCCCTAATTTCTCCCACATAAAGGGAGGCGAGTGCTTCCGGTGCCGGGGAACCGGACGCGGAATCTGACAGAAAACCAAAACCAAAACCAAAACCAAAACCAATGACCACAGAAACCATCAGAACATCACACTGGGCGGACACCGCCCGCCAAACTATGGCGGAACTT
>Ga0209596_1000812_pt1 | contig 27973 bp, 21 predicted proteins | sample M_130807_MF_Meta_FD_187314 | JGI IMG/M metagenome (GOLD analysis project Ga0209596, IMG submission 187314) | Freshwater microbial communities from Lake Montjoie, Canada to study carbon cycling - M_130807_MF_MetaG (SPAdes) (version 2) | ecosystem: Environmental > Aquatic > Freshwater > Lake... | reverse complement strand
TATTGAAGGCATCGCCCTTGGTGCGCGGGTCGGTCGTGTCGGCCCACGCGTAGAATTTCACGTTCCAGTCGGTGGCGGGCTCGAACATGCGATACGAGAACCGCTGTGCGATATTGGCGGCCTTGGTCTCGCCACGCGGTGACATGGTGGGCGCGCCTTTGTACTCGAGCACCAGCTCCCAGTCGCCCGCGCCGTCGGGCGCTGGGGTCACGGTGATGGTGTCACCCATGATTCCTGCGGTGGCAGAGATTCCCGCGAGACCGCGACGCGAGACGACGCTCCACTTTCCGTCGGGGCCGAGTACGGCGAGACGCACGGCAGCGCTGTGGGTGCTGTCGACGGGCCAGAGTTTGGGGGCGCGCCAGTCGTAGGGGCCCCAGTCGTCCACGATGATCGCGCTCCGTGGACGCTGGCTCATCGGCGACACGGGGATCGTGCGGGCGATCCCTTCGACGGCCGGTGCGAGCCGATCGAACTCCGCGGGGAGTGCGCCCATTGTGGCGCATGGATCGGCGGCGTCTTCGACCGCTTGGACGGGCGCGTTGCCCGTGTTGCGGAGGCCCAGTGTGTCCTTCATGACGAAGGCGGTGTCGACGGCGGCGAGTGTGTTGTTGGTGAGTTGCAGGCCGCGGGCGTTGGCGATGTTGAAGCCCACCTGGCTGCGGCTCAGGATATTACCGGTGATGCTATTGTTGCGGTTCTGGGTGTCTTTCTTCTTTGGGTACATCCAGTCTGACGGTTCGACTTTATCGGCCCAGAGTCGCACGGCGGTGCGCTCGCCTTCGAAGCGGTTCACGGCGATGAAGTTGTCTTGCCCGTGTTCGATGGCAATGCCCGTGCGGTTCCGCACGAAGCAGTTGCTGACGATTTTGGTGTCGAAGCTGTAGCCGCCCCAGAGACCGTAGTCACTCCCTCTGGCCACATTCGCGATTAGCGTGTTGCGGCTGAAGGTGAGTTCCATGGCGTTGGTGGGCGCGTAGGAGAAATCGTTGGCGAAGAAGAGATTGTCGTTGGCACCGCCGACACCGGTGTCCATGGTGCTTTGGCCGGCCCAAAGGAAGAGTCCGTCGCCGCCGTGGGTGGCGGAGTTGTAGGCCACGATGTTGCGGCTGGACTGTTCGAACATGAGCAAGTCGGCGGAGTCTTGGCCGCGGCGGTAGAAGCCCTCGGAGAATCCGCGGACGTTGTAGTCGAGGGTGTTGTGGAGGAGTGTGTTGTCGGTGGCGCGGTACATACCGACACCGAGTCCGGAGTTGTAGGCGAAGGTGTTGTCGTGGACTATGAGGTGGTCGGACTTCACCATCATCAGTCCATTCATCCCGTGTTCGGCGGTGACGTTTTTGATGTCGCCACCGCTGACGCCGTCGAGGTAGAGAGCGGCGCCGAAGCGGAGCCACTCTTTTTGTTCGTTGTGATGGAAAGAAAGCCAGTCGGCGAGCGACTCGTGTTCGACCGTTGAGTAGAGGCGCGGCTTCCAGGTATAACTGATGTTCGCGTCGGCGACGGTGAGCGTTTTGGTGTTGCGCGCGATAATGCCGACGCGGAACCCGTGGATTGTGCCGCCTTTGATCGTGACGTTCGTCCCCCCTTCGACGCGGATCGCGACGCCGGCGAAGCGGTCGGGATCGGAGAACGGGTCAGCGCCATTGATCGTGACGCCGGTGAGGTCGAGGGTGATGTTGTCCCCTTTGACGACGATCAGCGCGGAGTCGAGCGAGGCGGCGGCGGTGAGGCGGTAGCTCTTGGGGGTGATGCGAGTGGACTTGGTGACGACGAGTCCGCGTTTGAGGTCGGTGGTTGGACCGGTTGTGGTAGCCGAGGCCGCGGGCTTCCCTGTGGGTGCCGGCTTTTTGGCGGGCGCCTTCTTGTTTGTGGTTTGTTTCTTGGCCGGCGTCTTTTTTGCTTGTGCGTCGACGTGGGCAGGCGCGAGTGTGATCAGCGCCGCCGCGACGGCTGTGGCAACTGCGGTCGTGAGGCGGAGGAGGAGGCGACTGATGCGTCGAGGAGTCATCGGAGGTCGAGAAAGCGGGGTCGGTCGTGGGGCGGCGGGAGCACGCACGAGCGGGACGGTCCGAGCCACTGCATACGGCGACGGGCTATGGCGGTATACCCAAGATCGCGCCAGTCGTGTGGGAGGAGTCGGGCGAGCTGCGCGACCGTGGCCCACCCTCCAAGATAGTGCGCGAGGGCGAGGACTGCGTCGGAGCGGATGAGGTATTGGGGCGAGGCCCCCGGCTCAACCCAGATCAGGGAGTCGGCGGTCCTGACCTCGACGGGGGCGCGGGCGAGCAGCGCGGTGGCGACCGGTCCGTGGAGGGCGGCGAACTGCAGGGTGCCCCGTCGGTCCCAGCGGAGGGCAGTGCGGACCGCACGGCTGCAGAGGGCGCAGTCGCCGTCATAGAGCAGGACTGGGGGTGCGGGGGGCATGTGGTATAATAGCGTTTGGTGAGCAGTCCCCCCATTCTGGAGCCGGCGATGTTCAGCCGTAGAGGTCCAGCGCAACATTCAAGCGACCATTCAGTCCTTTCTGCATGATTCCCACTGATTCACACACCGGCGAAGAGGACGAGCGGTGCGCCGTCTGCGTGCTCGAGGAAGTACGGGTTACCCTCGCTCAGATGCCCCTTCACTATTGTCTGCACGCGGGCGTAGTAGAAGGACTCCTCGGTAAAGGTCGGCGGGGTCCCCTGCCACCACGACGCGCCAAGGACGAAAAAGGTGTTGAGTACGGGCTCCGTCGTAAGGGCGAGAATAAGAACCATGAGCACCGCAGGGGGCGATGCTGCTTAAGCCAATCCTCGAGTCGAGCCATAGCTATAGGGGCATCTTACCAGAGCGGCACGTCCCGTGGTATTTTGTAGCCATATGCACCGAGGCAAGAGCGTGAGCATCGTTATCCCCACCTACAACGAGGACGGGAGTATCCGCGCCGTTATCGACGGCTTCTTCGCTACCGGGCTCGTCGACGAGGTAGTGGTAATAGACAACAACGCCTTGGGCAACACCAAGCAGGAGGTCGCGAAGACAAAGGCACGGCTCGTCGAAGAGAAGGAGCACCAGGGCTACGGGTTTGCTATGATGCGCGGGCTGCGCGAGGCGACGGGCGATCTCGTGATCACTTGTGAGGGCGACGGGACATTCCTCCCGAGCGACCTCCACAAGTTCGTCGCCTACACCGACGAGTTCGAGGTCATCTTCGGTTCGCGGACCTCGCGCGCGGTCATATGGTCGGGCGCGTTTATGCCCTTCCCTGTCCGCTTCGGCAACTGGGCGGTCGCCAAGATCCTCGAGGTCGTACACAACGGCCCCTCGATGACGGACGTGAGCTGCTCATACAAGCTCTTCTCGCGCGAGGTACTCAAGAGCATCTTCGACCTCTTCCCGCTCTCTGACGGCAAGTCGGCATTCTCTATCGAGGCGATGATCTGGGTGATGCGCCGGGGGTGGCGACCGATAGAGATCCCTGTTGTTTATAAGAAACGGGTGGGTCGCTCGATGTACACGAGCGACAGTATCGTGAAGGCTGCAGGGATCGGCGCGCGGATGATCTACCAGATCGTCCGCTATCGCCTACTCGACCTCAGCCGCAAAGATGTAGCGACGGTAAAGCACGTAGCTCACACAGGCAACTGAGCCCGCTCCCGACGAGGGAGGCACCTGTCTGCCCTACGCGAGTGTTCCCAGTTGATCCAACAACGCGCCCGCCGACTGCATGCGCACCTTTACATCTTTGGCAAGCAACTGCATGACCAACGCCGAGACATTGCGCGGAATGTCCGGACGCAACTCGTGGGGTGGTGTGATCGGGGCGCTCAGAATTTTTGAGATCAGTGCAATCGGCGATTTCCCCTCAAACGGCGGTTGTCCGACGAGACATTCGTAGAGCACAACACCCGCTGAATACAGGTCACTGCGCGCATCAACGTCTTCGTCCAACAGTTGCTCGGGTGACATATAGGTTGGTGTACCCACCACCATACCGACCTGCGTGAGATTGTTGTTCGTACGCTGAATGAGGCGCGCGACACCAAAATCCATCACCTTGAGCGTGCCGGTCGCGTCGAGGAGCAGGTTCTGTGGTTTGATATCACGATGAATAATCCCCTCATCGTGCGCGCATTTCAGTGCGTCCGCGAGTTGCTTCGCAATGGCTAACATTGCCGTCGCGCCTAACGTACCGCGGCGATCAATCACGGAGCGGAGCGTTGTGCCCTCCACAAATTCCATCGTGACGTAGAACATGTCGTCGGTTTTCCCAAAATCGTGCGTCCGCACGATATTGCGATGGGCAATGCGCCGTGCGAGTCGGATTTCGTTCCGGAAGCGTTGCATCGCCGTCTCATCTGCCGTGAGATGCTCCGGCAGCAGCGTCTTGATCGCCACGCGCTCGCCGAGTTCCGTGTCGAGGGCGAGATACACCACGCCCATGCCGCCGCGTCCAATGACGCGCTCAATAGAAAAGCGGGCGGCGATGGTCGATCCTGGTTGCAGCAGTTCCGGTGATGACTCGTCCGACGTTACAGGTTCATCACTCACCCCGGCGATCTCCTCCCGGAGCTTATCAATCTGTGCGCGCAATCGTTCTTCGCGGTCGCGAATCCCCGCGACCATGCTATCGAAGACGCGTGCGAGTGTCCCCACTTCGTCAACGCGAAGAGAGATTTCAGCGAGTGAACCACCGCTATAGCTCCCTTTTTCTACTTCAACGGCGGCCGCGACCACGCGAAGCACATCGCGGATGAAGAGCCGTTCACGGTCCCGCAACTCTCGTTTTTCAAGACACGCGCTGATGCGTGCTCGGAGCAGCACGGGGTCGAATGGCTTTGGGAGGTAATCTTCGGCGCCACGTTCAATGCATTTAACGATGGTCGCGAGTTCATCGAGCGCAGAGATCATGATCACCGGAATGTCGCGTGTGACATCCTTGGCTTTGAGCTGCTGGAGTGTCTCGTAGCCGTCCATAACGGGCATCATGACGTCAAGTAATACCATGTCGAATCCGCCCTGGGACGCCAGCGCGATCGCTTGCGTGCCATTCTCCGCACAGACAACCGTGTGCCCCTCGCGTTGCAGCCGTCGCTGGAGTACGCCGCGATTGTCTTCAATGTCGTCGACCACGAGAATCCGCGCGACACCGTAGGCCCGTGGCGTGGTCGGAATCGGATAATCCGCGGTAAAGACGGCATTGGCGGCTTCAAACGTGGCCGTCGGCTCGGCGCGGCGACGGTCTGTGGGAATCAGCCGTTCGGCAGCCTCGCGAATACGGCGGACATCTCCGATATATTCTGCGCTGTCCGCTGCTATTCCGTTCAAGAGCAGCGCGCTCATCGCAGCTAAGATCCGTGTCTGTGGATCTCGGATCGCATCGTAGAGAACGCGGACCGCCTCAGGGTTCAGGACCGTGACTCCTGCGGGCAGGCCGGCGTCGATCAGCGAGGTGACTTGCCGCGATGCCTGCAGTGCTTCACTAATCGACTGCCGGCGATGCGCAAAGTCAGCGTCCTCGGCGTCCTCGAGCAGCATTTCGCAGTATCCGACGATCTGATTTACTGGAGTCCGAAGTTCGTGGCGCAAGTGCGCCACTTCGTTTACGGACGTATGTGCGGCTCCGTCGGGGGTCATCCGCGCTACCGGGGGCCAAGCAGCGCGGCAATTTTTCCAAGCAAGCTGTCGAGCTCGACCGGCTTCGTGTCATAGTCATCACACCCCGCCTCGATAGCCTTCGCTCGATCGCCTGCCATCGCATGGGCACTCAAACCAATGATCGGGATGTGTGCCGTTGCAGGGTCTGCCTTGATCTCAGCAGTAGCCTCCCACCCGTCTTTCCGTGGGAGGCTCATATCCATGAGGATAAGATCTGGGAGCGAACTGTGGGCAAGTTCTACGCCCTCGACTCCGTCCACCGCGAACGACATCTCGAATCCGCGCTTCACGAGCCGGCGAATGAGCATGTCACGGTTGAGCTCGTTGTCTTCGACCAAGAGTATTCGTGGCATCTGTTAGTCGACGTTGTGAGTTGTGTGCGCCGCGCTGGCCCGCTCGAGTGCTTGCCAGACTTCTTTGACCACTTCATTCGTGTGGCCGCCCTTTTGTAGCACATTCTCGACGCTGCCACGCAGACGCGTGCGGTCCTTATCTGTGAGGTCCTTGGCGGTATGCACGACAACTGGGATGTCACGTCCTGTTGGACGTTTGCGCAGTTGTTCAATAAACTCAAAGCCGTCCATGACAGGCATCATGAGATCCAAGAGCACGAGACTTGGCGGACTGCTGTCAATCGCCGTCAGGGCGACGGCCCCGTTCTCTGCCTCAGTGACACTCCATCCTTCCTTTTCGAACAACCGACGCATCAGTTTTCGCGCATCTGCATCGTCTTCCACGATCAGCACATGCTTGATCCCGGGGGTCGAGCGCACCCGACGCAACACGTCGGAGAGATGATCTCGGTCGATGGGTTTTGTGATGTAGCCGGCCGCACCGAGCGACACGCTTAAGTTGCGGTCGTCGATAATGGTGGCCACGACCACGGGTATTGCGGCGAGTGCAGGATCGGCCTTGAGTTTTGAGAGCACCGCCCAGCCATCCATGCCCGGCATCATGATATCGAGCGTAATGACATCGGGTTTGACCTCTGCCGCAATGCGCAAGCCGTCAGTGCCGTTCGATGCGGTAACCACGCGATATCCGTCCTTGGCGAGCATGCGGCTAATCATGTCGCGGGCTGACGGTTCATCGTCGATGACGAGCACCGTGGCGGCGTTCGCGTCGGTGGATTCGCTCACCACACCGGTCACATCCCGCACGGTGTCAACGGCCAGGGCTGAGTTGGGTATGCGCAAGGTGAACGTCGTCCCACGTCCAAGCTCGCTATCGACCGTCACGCTGCCGCCCATCATTTCGGCAAGGTGTTTCGTGATTGCTAAGCCGAGGCCGGTACCACCGAACTTTTTCGTGGTGGAGGACTCGGCTTGCATAAACGGCTGAAAGAGTCGGGAAAGCTGCTCGGGTGACATCCCAATGCCGGTGTCCCGTACGCGGAACACGAAGATGTCTTCGCCATTGGGCACGACGTCCCGATCTACCGACAACGACACGACCCCTGCTTTCGTAAACTTGCTGGCGTTTGACAGCAGATTGAGCAGCATCTGCCGAACCTTGACCTGGTCGGCGTGAATCGCGCCCACGGTTGCTGGCACGTTCAAGGTCAGCGTATTCGTGTTTTTGTCAAGAAGTGGCTGCACGGTTTCGGCCACCTCTTGCATCACCTCAGCGATATCGAATGTTTCGAGAAACATTTCCATACGGCCTGCTTCAATTTTTGTAAGATCTAAGATGTCGTTGATAAGCCCAAGCAAATGTTTGCCAGAACTGCGGATTTTGTTGAGGTCTGGTAGGTAGTCGGTATGGCCGGAATCTTTGGCATCTTCAGTCAGGATTTCGCTGTAGCCGATGATGGCATTGAGCGGCGTCCGTAGTTCGTGGCTCATATTTGCCAGGAACTCGCTTTTGGTTTGATTAGCGGCGTCCGCCTGAACTTTTGCCTCTTCAAGTTCTGCCGTTCGCAGCGTCATGGCGTCTAAGAGTTCGCTGAGGCGATGTCGGGTATTCTCGAAGGCTGTGGCCAACACCTCGTACTCAGCGGCACCACTAGTCTCCGCGCTGAGGTTGTTTGGCTGCAAATCGCCGTGGCCTAGAGCGACGAGATTACGCGTCAGCGCGGCCAGTGGTCGTGTCACTGCCCGTGCGGTGGTGATGCTGGAAAGGCAGCCGACGCCGAGCGCGATAAAAATGACAAAGCCTAACTTTCGAAGATCGCTGGTGAGCTCAGCGGTAAGAAGTTCCTCGCGCTTGTCGAGGCGGCTTGCTCCTTCGGCGCGCAGTGCTTTCAGTGTGGCATCCATGTTTTCGAGCAGGCCCGCATTCTTCGCCATCTCGGCGGCGGCGTCCCCTGTTTTGCCCAAGACCCCGTCGGCGTGCGCCACGGCCACACCGACCTCAATGCGGCTTTGCAGATCGGCGAGTTCCTCGAGCTTTTGGCGCTCGATTGTTGAGAGTTGCTTGAGGCGTACCGTAAGGCGACGCAGGCTGTCTGCTTGCTCTCCTAGGCTCCAGTACGTCGTTTCGTCTGCCTTGGTGCCAGTGGTGGCGTATGCAAACCCAGCAGAACTTTCGCGCAGCATGTACATCGCCACTTGCTGGATGGCTTCCTGCTGGATGCGCAGTTCAACGATGAGATCGTGGTTCTGTTTTCCGCGTTGCTGCATATTGGTGCCAGCAAACAGTCCAGCAAGCAGCAGCAGCGCTAACGTCAGTCCAAAGCCGAAGCTCAACCGAGCGCGAATCGTCGAAAGGCGGATCACTTGCCCACCTTCTTCATGAGCGCCGACTTTCCTACATCGTGCCGAGCGTCGAAGGCCACGGCACCACCAATGCCTTCGTAGGCTGGAAGTTCCTTGCCCACGGACTCGACGTAATCGCGGATTTTCGTGCGATCAGGCCCGGCGGCGAGCGCCGCGCGGCCAATAAGCATTGCTGCGTCAAACGCCATCGCGGCGCGCTGATCCGCATGAATTTTAAACGCGGCGACGAAGGCGTTGTCAAAGTCTTTCGCCTGCTGTGTTGTCGCTGTTTTTGAGTTGTAGTACGCGACGTACCACGCCGATGGAAACTCTGCCGCTTGCGCTTCGATTCCCGCCATATCATCGCCTCCTACAATGGGGATGGTTGAACCGATGTGTTTGAGGGCTCGCAATAGGGCCACAGCCATCTCTGCACTGCCCGGGAATACGATGACGTCCGGATTCAGCTTTTTCAGGTACGCGGCGTACACGGCGTAGGTGAGCGAGTCCGTCACGCGCAGGGGAAGAGGACTGCGCGAGATGATTGTTCCATTGCCGGCGCGGAACGCTTGAATGAAGACTTTCGCGAAGTCGCGACCGTACGGGTTGTTCTCGTAGACAACGCTGGCGCGCTTCAGTCGGAGGCTGTCGAGCAGAAACAGCGCGACAGTCTTCGCATTTTGATTGTCGTTGGGGACCACACGGAAAAACCACTTATTGATGCCGGATAAGCCCGGACTCGTCGCGGTCGGCGACAGGTGTAAAACGGCGTTGCGGCCAGCATGTTCTTGATCGGAGTACACGCCAACCGCCGCGTATGCTTCACCACTCGTGCGCGGACCGATCACACCGATCACGGCCGGGTCCTCGCGCAACACGTTTGCGATTGAAATGGGATCTTCAAGATCTGGCGGCGCGGTAATCACGCGAAATTTGTTGCGCCCTTTCTGCTCGGCATTCAAGACGTTCACGGCGATTTGCGTGCCGTACAGCATCGCGTCGCCCGCATGGCCCTCCTCGCGCGGATTGTAGGCCACGCCGATCCCGAACTCTGTTGTCCCGTCCTTACTGTTCGAGCAGCCGCCAACGAATACCGTGAGTAGGAAAAACGCGGTGAGTGCGTGTCTGTGCATAGGGTTGTCAGACGACCTGGTAGGGGACGTTGTCGGACGCTTTCGGAGGTCTTCGGAGGTCTTCGGAGGTCTTCGGAGGTGACGGTCCCGCCGTCCTTTCTCCTGTGCTACGCGAAAAAAAGTGGGTGATGCGTCAGGAGAAAGTGCGGGTGTATTTGGGCGGCGTCAAGGGAACGCACTGCAGGTGCGGCAACTCTTGATGTACTCGTGACAGTGGGGCGCGAAATCGGCCATTTGACCACAGCCGGTTATGACAGTTTCGTCATATTGTTATACAGGCGCTCTCCCGAGTTGTGATCGTCTGCGGCTGGTGACTTCGACATAATTCCGACTCAACACATTGTCGAGATTGTTAATCACCCACACAATGGGCAGCACGCCATTCGTGAAGTTTGAAGTCACGCAAGTAGAATGTTGCCCCACCCCTAGTGCCTAACAACAGCACACGCTCTTCAAGGAGTCCATTTGCGCGTATCGATGACGATCGCCGCCTGGTTACTGCTCATCCCCATCACTGGATTGTCCCAAGCAGCCGCGGTCCGGGTCGAGCAGAATGTGGTCTATGGCATGGTCTCAGGAACAGCGCTCTTGATGGACGTCTATCGCCCGGCACAATCGAACGGCATCGGCGTTGTCTGGATTGGCGGCAGCGGCTGGGCAGCTGATCCGGACTACGGCTCGCGTGGACTGAAGGAGGGCCTGACCGCGCAGCTCTGGGCGAAGTCCCTCGCCGACGCGGGTTTCACGGTCTTCTGCGCCAACATTCGAGCAACGCCCGTTTTCCGCTACCCAGATCCATTAGAGGACGTCCGCCGAGCGATTCGATTTGTGCGGCATAACGCCGCGGGGTATGGAATCGACCCCGCGCACGTTGGTGGACTGGGCTACTCGTCCGGGGCGCATCTCATCGCGATGGCCGGATTGACGGTCGGTGCGCCTGTGGCGAACGGAGATTCCGTGGACCAGGAGAGCAGTGCGCTGCAGGCTCTCGTGTTGCGTGCAACCCCGGTTGACCTTACCGACCCGAAAGCGGCGTTGCCGGGGCCCGTGGGCGCACTCTTTGGGATTGCCCCTCCGGCGGCCAACGCCGCGCGGACATCGGCGTCATGGCGCACGTACTCGGCAGCATCGCCGATCTCGCATGCCTCAGCCGCCGCCCCTCCCACGCTGCTGATCCATGGCGATGCTGATCAGACCGTTTCTATAGAACAGTCACGGATGCTCGAGCAGCGGTTGCTCGAACTCCGAGTGCCTGCGAAGCTGCTCACGATCCCTGGTGGCGTACACAACGGTCCTCGCTTTGGACTCGCGGAGAATGTTCCCGCGCCCGCCAACTGGCCAGACTATCTTGGGGAGATGGCGAGATGGTTTGAGCGGTACCTACATGTATCGCGCTAGCCCGGCACTTGCTCGGTGTACTTGGCGGCTCCCGTATCATTGAGGCAATCATGACTCCAAGACTGCGCCGTTGTGTACAGCGGGCCGTGCAGCGGGCCGTACAGCGGGCCGTACAGCGGGCCGTGCAGCGGGCCGTGCAGCGGGCCGTGCAGCGGGCCGTGCAGCGGGACTCCAAGACTGCGCCGTTGTGTACAGCGGGCCGTACAGCGGCAGTGGCGCGTTGTGGCCCATCGGCCTGTCAAGTTGGGTTCGCCCACGTGAACATTGCGCCAAATTGATCTGAGGACCACACGTCGTAGCCAATACTGGAGAAGAGGCCGCACGCGAAGTGCGGCGCGCGCGTCCTACGGCTTTATAATAATGACCGTGCGATTCTGCTTTGTCGCGTTGCTGAGCTGCAAGTTGTAGCCCATCGGCGTGTTGGTGTGGAAGCTCTTGTAGTTCACCGTTGCATCGTTGATGTGCGCGGCCGCATCGACGCCCGGAATACCGATGTCCGCCGACGCCGTGAGTCCGCGCGACTTGAGATCGTTGCCCGTCACATCCGGAGTGAACGGCGAGAGACCGAACGACACGTGGTCGATCGAGGCACGCGCGGGTGCGCTCTTGTCAAAGTTCGGGCTGAGCGAGTTGCCGCCACGAATGAGCGCGTTGCCGCAGTCGTCGCACATCCACACTTCGTTCTGACTCCCTTCGTCACCCTGCGGCTTCCAGCCAATGAGCGTCTCGTAGAACGCGACTTCCGTCTTGTAGTCGCCGACGCCAAAGGAAATGTGGTCGAGCCAGACCGTCTTCCAGTTGGTCGATTCAAACGGCGCGGGCTCGCTCCAGGTGATCGCCTTGGCGTCCTTTCGCCCCTTGGCATAGCAGCTATTGCTGAGCACAAGGTCAAAACCCTGCGGGTCCTTCACATGGAACGCCTCGCATCCGGCCGGACCGCTGTTATCCGCCACAGGATTGAGCCCACGCTTCTTGAGATCGGCTTCGACGGTCTTGGCGTTCCAAGGGGAGATAATCCAGGCGTACGAGTCCCACGCCACCTGCGGCGCGCGACGCTGACCACCGCCTGCACCGCCGCGACCCGCACCACCGGCCCCGCCACCACGGGCGGCCATAGCCGCACTGTCAGCCGCCGACAGCACGCGCGGCGGCGGTGGTGGCGCCGGCGTGTAGCCGCCGACAATCACGACCGTTCCCACATCGCCCACGTCGAGCACGGCCTGCTTGCCGTCGTCGCTCCGGAGCTTCCAGTTCATCAGGGCCATGTAGTACGCCGCTTCCTTCTTGTAGTCGACGGCGTGCATGGTGAAGTGGTCAAGCCCAGTGGTCTTCCACCCGGTCGCGGCGAACGGTGCCGGCGCATGCGTCGTGTCGCAGATCGGCGTGTGCTCGTTCGGGCGCCCCTTGCAGCTTCCCTGCCCGTCGGCGGCACTCATGGGCACCGACAAGGCGAGACCGAGGGCAGCACACAGGACGGAACGGGTAAGCGATGAACGGTGGTCGTTCGGCTGGGCCATGAGACGGTACGGGCTGAGGGGTTGGACGCGGCGGGCGTACGTGCCAGAGAACTGCATACCTGGTGTTCTCGTCGGTTTCGCATGATTATACGGCGCAGTCCCCTGCGGCGTTAGACTGTGCGCGCCACCCCGGGAAACACACCAACCGGCACACCCCTGCCGAATTACATTCCGGCATGCGAAGCCTCCTCCTGGCGGCCCTCGCCGCGCGTCAACCGCCACCTGCCCTACCGCGTGGCGAGCCAGCCGTCGACGAATGGGGCAATCCGGCTCGCAAGCATATCCGCACCTAGGGCCGCGAAGAGCGCAGCGAAGACATCCATGGTGTAGTGGGCGCGGAGCACAATCACCGTGACTGCCTCAACGGCGGCAACTACGATACCTATTGCCGCCAGCCAGGGCGGCGCGGTGTGATATAGATAGAGGGCGCCGAGCACCGACACGGCCGTGTGCCCGGAGAAGAAGAAATCGTTGCTCGTGCCGTAGGTCACCAGTAACGAGGGGAACCCAGGGTAGCGCCAAATAGATCCGGACGGAATCGGCAGCGTGCAAATCATCTGACACGCCTGTCGCATCAGGAACAGGATCAGAATCGCGACGAACGGTCGGAGCGTTGGTCCCAACACTGCGCTCGCGAGGAGATACAGACCGAATACGTCAATCAGCGCCGACGTGACAATCAGCGTCACATCGGCGGCGCGCGGATGATCGGTGAGCCAGCGGTGCAGCGGCGCGCTCCAGTCATGCAAGCGGTCGCCAAGGCCGGCGTTTGCCGGCGCTTTTGTACTAATAACGCGCTGCGTCCAGAACCACAGAAAGAGCGCAACGGCGACGAAGGTCGAGCGGAGCGCAATTTCTGAAAGTGAGTTCATGGGGCAGTATACGGCGCAATCGCGGCCCGCGCGAGCAACGCCCGCTCCCCTGCCACCGATCTGGCAGCCTTCGGCACGCGGTTTCGACTCGTCTCCGGACGAGCCCCTGTGATATTTTTCACCTAGCAGCAGAACGCCGCTCGGTCCGCTCTCGGATCTTCTTCTTTTATCTCCGCGTGACTCTTCTTTCGGTATCCAACGTCGGCGTCTCCTTTGGCGCGACGGAACTCTTTAAAGACATCACCTTCACCGTCGCCGACGGCGAACGCTGGGGGATCATCGGTCGCAACGGCGCCGGCAAGAGTTCGATCTTCAAGATCATCATCGGCGAGCTCCAGCCCAACGTCGGAAGCGTCGCCCGCAAGCCGGGACTGCGCCACGCCCTGCTCGATCAGCACCGCGCCTTCGAAGGCGCCACCACCGTATGGCAAGCTGGTGCCGCTGCCTGGCGCGATGTGATCGCGCTCGAACACAGGCTCGCACAACACGCCATTGATCTAGGCGAGATGGGCGAGCGGGTCACCGATGAGTTCCTCGAATCCTTCGGCCGCGACCAAGAGCGGTTCTCCGACATGGGAGGCTACGAATATCATGCCCGCGTCGACGCGGTCCTCCAAGGACTCGGCTTCGACGCCGAAGAGTCCAAGACACGCCTCGTCGCGACACTCTCGGGCGGTGAGCGTGGACGTGTAGGCCTCGCGGCGCAGCTCATTGCCCCTGCCGACCTGCTCCTGCTCGACGAACCGACCAACCACCTCGACCTCGACACGACCACCTGGCTGCAGGAATGGCTGAGCGAAGCCGCCGAGACGGTGATTGTCGTGTCGCACGATCGTGCGTTTATGGACGCGGTGTGCACGAACATCTTGCACGTCGAAGCGAAATCGAGCGAGTCGTACAAGGGGAACTACAGCCAGTTCGTGCCGCAACGCGCTGAGCGACGGCTCACGCGCGAACGTGAAATGGAGAAACAGCGCGCCTATGTGAAGAAGGAAGAGGAGTACATCCGTCGCAACTTGGCGGGTGTCAATTCGTTCCAAGCCAAGGGGAAGCGCAAGCGGCTCGAACGACTGCCACGTCTCGCACCGCCGCCGGGTGATCCGGCCGCGATGTCGCTCACCTTCGAAGTTGGGGAGCGCGGCGGCGACCAAGTCACCGACATCAAGAATCTCCGCGTCGAAGTGCCAGGGCGCGTCCTCGTCGAAGACTTCACCGCGGTGCTACGCCGCAACGACTTTGTGGCGCTCGTCGGCCCGAACGGTGCAGGCAAGTCGTCGTTCATCTCCACCATCCTCGGCGATCGCGCGCCGGCCCACGGCGAAGTGCGCGTGGGCGGATCCGTGACGCCGGCCTGGTTCCGGCAGGATCTGTCGGATCTCCCGTTGCGCATGTCGTTAGCGGACGCAATCCAAGAACTTCGGCCACTCTGGAACCGTGGTTCGGTGCAGAATCACCTCGGTGCTTTCGGATTTACGGGAGAAGAAGTGTTCCGAGAAATCAGCACATTGAGCGGCGGCGAACGTGCGCGCATTGCGCTCGCACGGATCACGCTGGCGCGGGCGAACCTTTTGGTGCTCGACGAACCCACCAACCATCTCGACGTCGAGAACATCGAAGTGCTCGAGGATGCGCTCGCGGAGTACGATGGCACCGTACTGCTCGTCAGCCACGACCGGGCGTTCCTTCGTGAAGTCGCCACGCGTGTGTGGGCGTTCGATGGCACGCGGCTCGTCGATTTTGATGGCCCGTTTGAGGAGTGGGAGGCGGATCGCGCGAGGCGAGCCGCACAATGAATGCCTAGCACCGATTCCGTGTCCACACCGTCCCTGACAACGCGCGTCGTGCGTCGACTCGCGCGATCGCTGGAAAACCTTGGGTCCGCAAAACGAGGGTTTAAGCGCGCGTGGCCGCATATCGATGGCATCGAAGGGTACCTCGACTCGCCAGGTCAAGAAGAGTGGCTCTATCAGTCAGTGCTCGGACTTCCTGATCCGGCCGTGATCGTCGAAATCGGCAGTTTCAAGGGACGGTCCACTGCCTGCATTGGGTACGCATGCCGAGGCACAGGAAAGCGCGTCTTCGCGATAGATACGTTTGCCGGGAATGATTCCGACTTCCGCGATGGCAGTGAGTTCACCCGAGGACCGTACTTCGATCAGTTCTGGGGGAACTTGAATCGCCTCGGGCTCACGGACTACGTGACACCCTTGTGTGGCCTCTCGGCGGATATCGCACAGATGTGGCGGACGCCCATCGATCTGTTGTTCATTGACGGATCGCACGAGTTTCTCGATGTGCTTGCCGACTTTGAGAACTTCTTTCCGTGGGTTCGGGAGGGCGGCATCGTAGCGTTTCACGACGTTGAGCCGCTGTGGCCGGGACCATGGAAAGTGTGGCACGAAGTGGCCGCGGCCCGACTCGTGGCGCATGGCTCCTGTTCGACCATCGCTTTTGGACGCAAACCGGGTGTGTAACTCCGAGACGGGTAGTACCGCCCAACTTTTTCGTTATCGTTATCTCATGAGAATCACACACGCACTGTATCTCGTGTCAGCCGCGGCTGGGATGCTTCTGGCGCGCCCCGCACACGCGCAGGACGCTCGCACTGTTGTGCTCCGCTTCCGTAAGGCAGGCGACACGGTCGCCATTCGCAACGCGCAAATCACAATCGATCACACTATCGAGGCCGGGAATACCGACTCGCTCGGCATGATTCGCATTCCGGATCTCGATGATGGCGGCCATATTGTCGAGGCGGTCGCGCGCGGCTATCAGGCCTACTTCGACAAGTTCAAGAGTGGGCCAAACGAGCGCATGCCGATCGAGCTCGAGATTCTTGCTGTTGAAGTGGCGGCCAAACCGAAGGGGCAACCAACGGAGCTCACGGCTGCCGGGTTCGATCAGCGGCGCGCGAAGGCGCAGGGAAAGTTCTTTACCCTCGCGCAGCTCAAGGCGGCGGACGGACGGCCGCTTGCGAATCTGCTCAAAGTCGAAGCCGGCGCGGTGATTGCCACAGGACTGCGCGGCGAGTCGTTGCTCTCGTCGAGTGCCGCACCGAGCGGGAGCGCGGCGTGCTATGCTGTCGTGGTCCGCGACGGCCTTCGCATCTATCCTTTCGAAAGCGCTACACCGCCGGATCTCGACAAGATCTTCACCGATGATCTCGCGGCCGTGGAGTTCTACGCGCGCGCTTCACTCGCTCCCGCTGAGTTGAAGGATGCGTCAACATGTGGCGCGCTGGTGCTCTGGAAGCGGTAGTCAACTGCTCGAACGATTGAAGCACGAAGGGCGCCCCCACATCGGGGGCGCCCTTCGTTCACATCGTGGTTGCGTTGCGGACTACTTCGCCGCCGCCAACCGCCGGATTTCACCGGCCATCGTCTTCACGCGGGTACCGTCCTTGGCACCCTTTACGTCGCCATCGACCTGCGTGGCGAGTGCATTAAGCGCTGTCGCACGCGCCGCACCGGACTTCATTTCCGCCGCGTCGAGCGCCGCCGCGATCGCTGAGGTACGGTCGGCAGCGAGTCCGCTTCCGCGCACCAACTGGTCGAGGTACGACCGCACAACCACGAACGCCGCCGGCCAGGTCATCTTGGGCTGGCTCTGCGGATTGTACTCCGTGAACGTGACCAGCTTGGCCGCGGCGATCTCGTTGGCCGAGAGCTGCGCACTGGGCGTCAACTCATAGATATCTAGCCCACGATCGAGCTCGGACGAGTAGACCATTCCGTTCCAGTAGTACGCACCCCACGAACCACCGATCGTACCACCGCCGCGACGCGCGCCGGCTGCCTGACCGGCCATCGCAGCCACTGGGACGTCGGCACCTGCTGGCGGATCGATTGACCCGCGATCGAAGTACGCGATCTCAATGGCATTGTCCTGATCCGTGAAGTCCATGACGTCAATGCCGCCCTGGTACCAGCCCTGCACGTAGAGGTCGCGGCCGGGCACGGGAATAATTCCGCCGTTATGCGAGACGCAGTTCTCTTCTGCGGACTGTGCAGACGGCAACTTGAAGTATCCGTGCTGGGCTTGCTTCTTTTTCGCATCGACGGAGATGATCGTGTTGCCGCCGAGCTCCTTCATGCTCGAGGCCTGACACATCGGGCCCGTGCCGCCGCCCCACTCGTCCGTCTGGATCGTCTTCTTGCCGTCGTTGCTGAACGCGGCGGTGTGGCGACCCTGGAAGTTGTTGGTGTCGGAGAGCGCGTCGAGGCGCACCGGCTTCTCGGGATTCGAGATGTCCACCAAGATGGCGTGCGTGGAGCAGGACGCCGAGAGCAGGTGGAGGGCCGGGTAGGCCGTCACATCGTGACAGTTACGCGGGCCCGTCGGTGCCGGCGCGGCCGCTGGTGCCGCTGGTGCCGCGGCATCACCTGGGGCACCACCACGTCCGCCGCGACCACCGGCTGCACGGTTCGGGTTCACTGGCATGCAGAACTGCTTGCACGTGCCGCCGCCATCGAGGCCCGTAAAGATGCGGGCGCCCGGAATCACCACAGCCTGCTCCGGGTGATTGAGCGGCACCTTGATGATATCGAGCTGGTACAGCGAGTTCGTCGGGTCAGCCGGATCTGTGCCGTTCTTGCAGCCGGCGAGTTCCGTCTCGGGACGAGCGGCCGACTGCCCGGACACATAGAGATAGATGATGTTGGCGTCCGTCGGGCTGGGCACGACGGTGTGCGTGTGCGAGCCTTTGCAGGTCTGCACGTTCTTGACGAGCTTGGGCGCTTTCGGGTTGGTCACGTCGAAGATGCGCACGCCAGCCATGTGGTCCTTGGGGTCCTGCACGCCACCCTTGCCGCAGTCATTGCGGTTGCCCGCGCCTTCTGCGGAGATGAAGAGCAAGTTGCCAACGACGGACGGATCGCCCTGCGACGTAATGCACTCGACGACCGAGGCAAGCGTCGGTTTGGCGGTGTCCGTGATATCCCAAATCGTGAAGCCGGCGAAGTTCGCCTGGTACACGAAGTGCGTGCCGAAGGCGAGATCCGAGTTGATGAAGGTCAGGCCGCGGACGGTGTCGAACTGCGCCGGCTTCTTTGAGAACGACACAAGGCGCATGTTGCTCGCCGCGACGCCGGCATCAAAGCGGCCCGGCTTGAGGTTGTTGCGAGGATCTTGGGCGCTCGGATACGTCTGCGCCGACGCCACGTTCGGCGCGACAAGAGTCACCAACAGCAGTATCAATAGTCGGACAACGCGCATTGGGGCACACTCCAGTGGTGGGAAAGGGACTAACGGAACGCCTCAGCGGCGTTGGATCTGAGATTGCGAACTTCGGGGACTTACTTCGGGGGGAGCTTGGTCATCAGTCCGCGCATGATGCCGATCTCACTCGTCTGTGCCGTGACGACATCGTTGGCGAACACCGAGACATCGACTTCTTGGCCTGCGCGTGGCGACTTGAAGAGGTCATCGACCATCTTCAGCGCGCCCGCGTGGTGCATGATCATGAACGTCAGGTAGGCGCGATCGAACTCAACGCCCTTCGAGTTCTGGAGTTGCGTGAGTTGCTCATCTGTGAGCATCCCTTCCATCCGCATGTGGTGCCACGACGCCGTGTCGGGCGCAAACTGGTCGTTACGCTCCAACCACTTCTGCATGATCTGGATTTCGGGAATCTGCGACTGGTCGATCTTCTTCGAGAGCTTGAGGACCTGCGGGTTGGCGCCATGGGAGTCCGCCAGTCGCGACATCACAACCGCTTGGGCGTGGTGCGCGATCATCCCCTGCATGAACTCAACATCGGCTTTCGTGTAGATCGCGCCTGCCGGGATCACGATCTCGGGGCCCATGTTCATGTGATCCATGCCGGCCATCCCCGCCATTCCGGCCATTCCGCCTTGGGCGGAGGCGGCCGACGACGCGCCGGCGAGCAGAGTACAAACCGCAACTGCAAAAACTGAGCGGTGAGTCAGCATAGCGAGTGTGCTCCGTCGGTGTACCGGCCCTGACATTAAGCCGGGAAGATGCGAGAACTGTTCACAATATCCCTACGTAAAACGATACAGCGTGCGCGCGTCCGGCACTAGGCGGCGGTCACCGTGCCGCGTAGAGCACCGGACGGCAACCGACGGCACCGCCGGACGGCGCCAACGCTCCTTACCAGATTCTCGCGCGCAGATTCTCCGGACGGACCATCGAGTCGCCGTCCTTGCACCCAAAAGCCGCCCGAAACTCGGGCATGTTGGCGAGCGGGCCGTTGACGCGCCATTTCCCGGGCGAGTGTGCGTTGGTCTTGAGGTTCTGTAGCTCCGCCTCGGGACGCTGCAGCCCACGCCAGATCTGCGCCCACGCCAGAAAGAAACGCTGCTCAGGGGTAAAGCCATCGATCTTGGTGCGCGGCTTGTTCCCGAGTGTTTTTTCCATCGCGAAGTAGGCGACCGTCAGTCCACCCAGATCCGCGATGTTCTCGCCCAGCGTGAGTCGACCGTTCACATGCGACTGGTCATCGACCACGGTGTAGCCGTTGAACTGATCCACCACGAGCTGCGCCGCCGACTTGTACTTGGCGGCATCCGAAGGGGTCCACCAATCGCGGAGATTCCCCGTCGCATCAAACTGACGGCCGGAGTCGTCGAATCCGTGCGTCATCTCGTGACCAATCACCGCACCAATCGCGCCATAATTGACGGCATCGTCCGCGTTCGGATCAAAGAACGGTGCCTGCAGAATACCGGCTGGAAACTGAATCTGATTAAGCGACGAGCTGTAGCTCGCATTCACTGTCGGCGGCGTCATGCTCCACTCGGCACGATTCGGCGCGCGACCCACGCGCGCCCAGCTCCGCACCGCATTCCACTCCGCCACAGCCCGCTGATTGTCGTAGTACGCCCCCGTCGCGATTGGGAGCGACGTGTAATCGCGCCACTTGTCGGGATAGGCAATCTTGCGGAGGAAGGCGTCGAGCTTCGCGACCGCCTGCACCTTGGTGGTGTCGCTCATCCAGTCCAGCCCCTTGATACGATCGCGGAGCGCGGACACGAGATTGTCGACCATTTTCGCAGCGCGAGCCTTGGCTTCCGGGGAGAAGTTGCGCTTGACCCACTCTTGACCAACGGCCTCTCCGAGCGCCGTGTTCGTGGTGCTCGCACACATTTTCGTGCGCGCTTCCTGCTGCAGCACGCCGCTGGTGATCTGTTGCCAGCGGAACGCCTCGGCGCGAAAAGCGGCACTCAGCGATCCCATGGCCCCGCTCGTGACGTGCCAGCGGAGGTAGGCTTTCCAGTCGTCTACTGGTGTCGCGACAAGGATTGAATCAAGCGCCACAAAAAACGCCGGGGTCCGCACATTCACATCGCCGACATTCTTGCCGCCCTGCTGGCGTACGTAGCGCGCCCAGTCGACATGCGGCGTGGTGCGAGCAAAATCCGCCAGTGGCATCTTGTGGTACATCGCAGTCGGATCGCGCATGTCGGCTTGCGGGATCGACACCCGCGCCAAGCCAGTCTCCAACGCAAGCACGGTGTTGGCGTCGGCCTTGGCCTGACTCGCACTCTCGCCGAGCAGTTGGAACGAGCGGCTTACATGGTCGACATAATCTGCGCGGCGCTTCACGGCGCGGTCATTCGTGCCGAGGTAATCTTCGCGGTTGAGCACCAGTCCGCCCTGATTGGCAGAGACGATCACCATCTTGCTGTTCTTCGGATCGGTGGAGGGTCCCAGTGAGAATGGGGCTACACCGCCACCGCCCCGCCCGCCGCCGCCGGCACCGCGCAGGCCGAAGCTCTTGACGATGTCGTCTGTGGTCTTGGCTGCAGCGATCGCGTCGAGCAGTCCCTTGATGGGCTTAGTGCCCACTTTTTCGATCGCGGTGGTATCGAGGCAGCTCATGTAGAGCGTCCCGATCTTCCATTCATTCGTCCCTGGCTTGGTCTCGCCACCGCGCACGAGCTTCGCGTCGTCGTCGACAATGTGCTGCACGATTTCTTGGTTCTTGTCGCCGAGCATGCCGAAGGCGCCGAGCCCTGTCTTGTCCGGCGGAATCACCTGCTTGCTGAGCCAGGTGCCGTTGGCATACTGGTAGAAGTCCTTACAGGCCGCGCAGGTGGTATCGAGGTTGGCGCGATCCAGCGGCTTGGTCGGCGCGCGCTGCGCAAAGGCAGGAGACGCAAAGACGGGAGAGGCGCAGGCGACCGCGAGGGTCGCGCGGAGAACGACGTGACGAAGTGACATGAGTAATGCCTCACGCATAGGAGTTAGGGCTTCCCCAGTTCGAGCGCTTGCCAGAGCTTTGCGATCCGTTCGGTGGGAAGCCACGATTTTTGTTCGGTTGGAATTTTCTGGTCGCCGATCGCAATGTACTCCTTCGTTTTCAGATCACCCGAATAGCCTGCCTTTTCTAAAACAGGTTTGAGGGTGCCACCGGGGCCCACGCGCATGGGGAGAAGATCCTCGTAGAAGGCCATGGCGATGTCGCGTGATTGCCCAACAATATGTGCAGCACCCGGTTCGGTCGCGAGCGCCCAGAGTGCGCCGCCGCGACGGTTCAGCGCGAATAATCCGCTGATGGTCCAAATGCGCGAGTCGCCATCCTTGCCGCCAATGAAGAGTATGCCGGGCACCGCACGCGCTGCGGGCGAAACAAGTGCAGAAAAATACACACCGCCCTTGTTCACCACGAAGGCGGCCACCCGTTCTGGCTTCCAGGCAGTGAACTCGTAGTTGAACTGTCCGCCCGCAGACATCCCCCACATGAGGAACGGCGCTGTCGCAAGCTCGGGATGCTTGGAGCGTACCGCAAACGTGTTGATCACATCGATCAGGGCCTGCCCGCTCCCCTGCGAGACGTTCACGTACGCTTCGATGAAACTCTGAGGCGGCTTATCCTTGAAGTAGCAGGCCACCAAGGCAACGTGATGGCTTGTGGCGAACGCCTGCCAGTCACGATTGTCTGCATCACCACGTCCGTCGCCATTCGAACCGGGGACGAGTACGGCAATCGCTTGCAGCGGGCCTGCGTCAGCCGGCGCCCAAAATCGAAACGAGGCGATCTCGTAGTTGTTGCCGGGCGCGGCGACTTCGTCCATCGATCCAGGACCTGGCGGCCCAACCACCGCAGCCTGCATTCGTCCGCCGGCAGCAGGCGCCGCACCACCGGCACCTGCCCCGCCCTGTGCGGCGGCGCTGTGCGTGATCACACACATGGCGACCGCAGCTGCGATGCCTGTCGCGACAATCCGACCCATCGATTGCCTGCTCATAGTGAACGCCGAGAAAGAGGGAGTTCGGTCTTCTGTCGCGTCAGACGACGCGATCGAGTGGGTCTTAGCGTTTTGCGCCCGTTGACGGCTGCCACGCGGGCTACGTGCCTGGCTCCTACCCCTAAAACCCTGACGGATTCTCCCCTACCACGTTCAGGGCCTTCTCGAGTGCGAGCCCCGCGCGCACCACCGTTCCCTCGTCAAACAAGCGACCCAGAAGCGTGATCCCGTGCGGCACACGCCGTGGCGGCGAGAACTTCGGGAGCGGATTCGCCGGGTCAGGCGCCCAGTCGCTCCGCGCCTCGCCCACCTGCACGAAACCCGCGCGCATAGTCAGCGACGGATGCCCCGTAAAGTTCGACAGCGTCAGCATCTCGTCGCGCAACGAAGGCACAAGAAGCAAGTCCACTTCTGTGAAAATGCGCGCCATTTCCATCGCCACCAGTCGGCGTAGTCGGTCGGCTTGGACAAAGTCCACCGCTGACAAAAAGCGCGACTGACGGAACAGGTTGGGCCAAGCATCCTTCACCTGCGACTTGAGCAGGTTGTCCTTGCCCGACAGCGTGAGTTCCTCAAACGCGGCCGCCGCCTCGGCGAAGAGCACCACCATCAGCGAACCGTATGGCCAGTCGGGGAGCGCTACTGCTTTCGTTTCCATCCCCAACTTGCGGACCGCCTCCAGCGCCGCGCGATCGACGTCGGTGGCTGGGGCCTCCTTCATCCACGCCGGAAAGTAGCCCACACGCAGCCCCTTCACCGGCACCGACGCATCATAGTCGAGATGGCTCGGCACACTCGCGTGGTCGAGCGCGTCCGGGCCGGTGATCGCGTGCAATACGAGCATCGCATCTTCGACGCTTCGCGTCATGGGGCCGAGCTTGTCGAGCGACCAGCACAGCGTCATCGCGCCTGAGCGCGGGACACGGCCGAACGTGGGACGCAGCCCCGTGACACCGCATCGCATGGACGGGCTCACGATGCTCCCGCCCGTCTCACTACCAATAGAGAATCCCACAAGCCCCGCGGCGGTCGCGGCACCCGGGCCCGCGCTCGAGCCGGACGCGCCCTCCTCGAGGAGCCACGGGTTCATGGTCTGACCGCCGAACCAGATGTCGTTCAGCGCCAGCGCGCCAAGGCTGAGCTTGGCAATAAGAATCGCGCCGGCATCATTGAGGCGCTTGACCACCGCCGAATCGGTGGCAGGAACACGATTTCGGAATGGTTCTGCGCCCCACGTGGTGGCAATCCCCGCGGTGTCGAGCAAGTCCTTCACGCCGTATGGGATGCCGTGTAGCGGACCACGGTATTTGCCGGCGGCGATTTCCGCGTCTGCCTTACGTGCCTGCGCGAGGGCAAAGTCTTTTGTCACGGTGATTACGCAACGGAGCTTCGGGTCGAAGTGCTGAATGCGGTCGAGGTAGATCTTCGTGAGCCGTTCAGCTGTCAGCTTCCGCGACTCGATCCAGCGCGAGAGGCGCGTGACGGGAGCGAAGGCGATGTCGGCATCACTCGTGGGGAGTGGCCCTGGGTCGCCGGCGCTGCGCACGAACCGATCGCGTGCGGCGACCGTGGTCGCGGCCGTCGTGGTCGCGGCCGTCGTGGTGCCGCCGATGGACGGGTTCCATAAAGTGGCGGGGGCAATCGCATCGTCGATCGCCACCTTCCGCGGCCCGGTGCGGCGCTCGAGATATCCGGCCATCGACGTGCGCCAACTCTCTGTCGCCTGCTTCCGTTCGGCGGCCGTCATCGTCACCTGCGTGAGTTTTTCCGCTTCGGCGAAGGTCGCGGCGGTGATGTCGGGTCCGGCTGCGGGTAGTGTGCCGAACGCCGACGGCGCGCCCGGCGTAGCGCTGCCCGGCGTGGCGCTGCCCGACGCCGGAGAGCCCTGATCCGGCATCCGGCACGACACCAGAGCGCCCACGAGTCCGAGTGGGGCTGTGACGAGGAACTGACGGCGGGTGTTCACGGAATCTCCAGTGTGAAATGCGAGGGGTGCATCGCGCGCTCCGACCGACCAAGTAGACGTGAGGGACGCACGTTCAGCAGAAATCTCAGCGCGTCACCCCAGCCTTGGTCAGCGCACCCGCGCCCCCAACAATCGGGATCGTGACGCTGGAGTGCGCGAGATCTACCGTCAGTCGTGTGCCGGCCTTTGGCCAGAGCGTGAACTGGCGATCACTCGACATCACCATCACCGCGAGTTGCTGCCCCGGGAGGAGCATCTGATCGTTTGGTTCAAGATCGAAGGTCACGTCGTGGAACGCGCCCGGCACGAGCGGCTCGCCGGGACGCTTGTCGGTGTAGTAGCCACCTTTGGTCAGTGACTTGTAGTTGCGGATATCTGCCCAGCCACGCGTGATCACACCGCGATTGCCATCGGCGCCTCGGCTCGCGGAATCGTATGGGAGCGTCACAAGCCACACCGTGAGATTTGCGGCCGATGCGCTGGCGGCTACGCGCAACGTGACGCGCGCGGTGCCGGAGATGTGCACCGTGTCTTTGAGCGTCGCCGTCGCGTAGAGTAGGCGATTCGTGGACGTCGGTGCGCTCGCGTTGGCACTACCGCTCATGGCAACGTCATCGGTGAGCGTATCCACGCCGCTCGCAGGCGCCTTGAACGACAGCGCGGCGATGCCGCGACCACCGATTTGCCCATAGAACGTGACCGGCGCGGATCCTGGCACTGGGAAGGTGGCAAAGGGCGCAGGGGGCGGCGTTACAGGGCGCTGTCCCGGAGTGGTTGCTGCCTTGGCGGTGTTCGACACAATCCACGCGCGCCCGTCCTTCTCGACGCCATTGTCCACGCCGTACAGATAGTGGCTGAACCAGCGGTTCAGCAGTTCTTCTGGCGGATTCCCACCGTGACCGCCCTGATGCAGATAGATCGCCGACGTGATGTTGTGCGCCTGCAGTTCCTCGAACACACGCACGCTGTGCGAGGGCATCACGTTGTAGTCGTTCAATCCGTGCGCGAGCAGCACCGCGGCTTTGATGTTCTTGGCGAGTGGCACCAAGTCGCGCGCGGCCCAGAAGTCGTTGTAGTCACCGGTCGCGCGATCTTGGCCTTTGGCGCCGGCAAAGACGCCATTCTTCCAGATCCGATCGCAGTTCGCGCGCCCTGCCGTGTCACCGCTGGCGATAAAATCATACAGCGCGTCAACGTCCTCGCCGAGGTAGCCACCCGGGGAGCGGACCAGACCGTTGGCGCGATAGTAGTTGTAGTAGGAGGTGTTCGGCGAGACGGGGACCACTACTTCGAGTCCTTGCACGCCGGTCGTGGCGGCGGCCAGCGGGAGCGTGCCCTCGTACGAGGTGCCGATCATCCCGACTTTGCCGGTGGACCAGGCGGTGGCCTTCACCTCGTCCATTCCTGTTTTGGTGGTGTAGCCCTTGGCGCGGCCGTTGAGCCAATCGATGACGAACTTCATCGCCATGCGCTCCGGGTAATCCCCCACCGTGGGGCAGCCCTGCGACTGGCCCGTGCCACTCGCTTCGCTGTGCACGACGGCGAAACCGCGCGGCACCCACTGATTGACCAACACGTTGGAAATGCGGATCCGATCCTCGCGATACGGTGGCGACGTTGCCGGCTCCCGTGGGGGCGACGTCGCATCGAGCTCCTGCTTCACATCCCAGTTGGGGTCGACGCGCGCAGTGCCTGCGTAGTATGGGCTCGACCCGTAGACGATCGACACTTTGAGTCCATCGGACTCCGTCTGTCCGGGGCGTGTGACGTCAACGAACACGCGATCGTTCTTGCCGTCTTTGTCCGTATCGAAGTCTGTTTCGACCCAGAGATGCTGCCGGATCCAGCGCGTGGAATCCTGAAAGGCCGGGACCACCTGTGCGGTGCCGTTCGTGAAGACGGGACCAATCTTGGACTGGCCCTGTGCTGCCACCACGGAGGCGCCGAACAACAGCGCGACTGGAGCAAGCACATACAACGGCTGACGACGGAGCATTGGGATGTTCATTCGGCGTTCCTGTGGGCTGGAGTGCGCGGGGAGCCTATCTCGGGACAAGGAAACTCGCGTACACGTGGATTGCCACTATTGGCCCAAAGCGCGTGGCCAGATCGCAGCCTCTGGAATCGGTTAAAGTGTTCATTTTCTAAACACCATAAAATTATACGACTGGCTATTGTCCTGCGCAGTCAAAAGGTTACATCTTTGTCATACATCATTCATGCGAAAAACAAATGAACCTGCAGTCCTCCTCCTTTATTGGCGGCGCACCGATTCCCCCGGAGTTCGCCTTCGCGCGCCCCGACGCCGCCACGCGCATGACACTCTCGACCAATCGCTCCCCAGCGCTTGCGTGGTCTGAGGTCCCGGAGGGAACCAAGAGCTTTGTGCTCCTCTGTCACGACCCCGAAGTCCCAACCGTCGCCGACGACGTGAACAAGGAAGATCGACGCGTCCCCTTTGATCTGCCGCGCTTCGACTTCTTCCACTGGGTGCTCCTCGACATTGCCGCCGATTGCCGCGCGCTTGCCGCGGGCGAAGGCTCCGAGGGAATCCAGCCGCATGGCAAGCCTGGCCCCGACACCACGCAGGGCCGGCGCCATGGCTCCAATGATTACACCATCTGGTTCGCAGGCGATGCCGCGATGGAAGGCACCTACTTCGGCTACGATGGGCCGTGCCCGCCATTCAACGACACCGTGATCCACCCTTACACCTTCACCCTGTACGCGCTCGACGTGGCGCGTTGCCCGGTGGACGGTGTCGTCGATGGGCGCGCCGTTCGCGCCGCGATCGCGGGACATGTGCTGGACAGTGCCGTGCTGGTGGGGACGTACACCCTCGCCGCTGACGCGCGCGCGCGCTGATCGCGCGCGACGCTCGCACGACACCGCCCACCATGGATTCGCCGCCCACCAGCACGTCAGTGCACATCAGCGCCAAGCGCCAACTCGAAGTCTTTGAGGCGGTCGCGACGCGGAGTCGCAGTCTCGTGGTCGTCACCGACCAGCTACGGCGCACCGAGTGGGTGAACGCCGTCTTCTGCTCGCACACCGGATACTCGCTCACTGAGATCCTCGGCCTGGAGCTTCACGAGCTGTTACACGGACCGGACACCTCAGCGGACACCGCCGCCGAAATGGCGCGCGCAACGACAGCAGGCGAGCCCTTCACGCTCGAAGTGCTGCACTACCGGAAATCTGGGGAGCAATACTGGGCCTTGGTTGAAGGGGAGCCCACGCGAGATGACGCCGGGAATCTCACGGGCTACATCAGCATCCTCACCGATATCACCGAACACCGCATTGAGGTCACCCATGCGGAGGTCACGCGACGCATCGGCGATCAGCTCCTGACGTCGCGATCGATCGCGCATGCCGCAGAAGTCGTCGCGCAAGAACTGGTGCGCGCGTACGACATCCGCACCGTGTCCGTGTGGACGGTGGAACCGGAGCAACCCACGCTCCAGTACGTCACAGGTGCGATCTCCGATCCGTCCTGTCGCGACTGGATGGACGTGACGGCCTCCATCAGCTTT
>Ga0209596_1000811_pt1 | contig 27987 bp, 28 predicted proteins | sample M_130807_MF_Meta_FD_187314 | JGI IMG/M metagenome (GOLD analysis project Ga0209596, IMG submission 187314) | Freshwater microbial communities from Lake Montjoie, Canada to study carbon cycling - M_130807_MF_MetaG (SPAdes) (version 2) | ecosystem: Environmental > Aquatic > Freshwater > Lake... | reverse complement strand
CTTGGATACAACGGTTGCAGTGACTTCTCGAATCTATAGAGGCATCTCTCCATTTACTGGCGGAAAAGATCATCTGTCACACCGCTTGATGCGCAAAGGATTAAGCCGCCGAGCTGCAGCAATAATCCTGTGGGCTGGCTCTGGGTTATTCGCGGTATTGACCTATGCCATCTATAAGTTCCATGAGGGATCTGGCACACAACTGGTCTATCTATCAGCGGCGATCTGGACATTTGCCTTGGTATTTTTTCTGCGAATCCCGTCCGAGGATTAACTAATTTTTCTGAACCGAAAATGTCCAAAAAGGTTCAGTATCTGAGAACTTAAGCGTTGAAAGATCAAAACCTGCAGAGCCCAACATCTCAGTTATCTGTACCTTGCTAAAGCGTTGTTCCAAAGTTGTACCAAAACGATCCAGTGCATCATTCGCCAACATTACAAATGGCATATCTGCATAGTGATGCAACGGAAAGTTTGAAGTATTTCTGCCCAACTTAGTCACTACTTTTGAGACCCGCGCTAAAGGCCAATACACAAGTGCAGCGATGACGTTAGCAGTCACACGCTTGATTGGTTGCGGTAGGTTTGAGACAATTTTTCTTACAAGGTTCACACCTTTGAAAATCAATTTGTAATACATGGGCTTATTTTCAAGGTTGTAGTACAAGTAACAAAGAAAATAGCCACCAGGTTTAATTGCCCTTGACACATCTTTGATAGCTAAACCGGTATCTGGAATATGGTGAAGAACGCCAAGGGACATCGCTAAATCAAGTGAAGCATCAGCAATCGAATTTGCACCAACCGTCTCCTGCAAAACTTTAATTGTGTCATCATCAGCGAATTTCTTCTTCAGCACCGTGCTTGCGCCATCACTTGGCTCTAAGGCATAGACCAAAGAAAAATACGGGGCCAATCGTGAACTCCAGCGGCCACTACCTGCGCCAAAATCGGCTGCAACAGCCTTTGCTGGATCAAACTGACCTAAATCTATAGGTGCGCAATATGCCAAAAACTGAGCACCTAAAGCTTGGGCAGTCTCGGTCTCGGTGTAATCAAAGGCAGCCCATTCATGCCCAAAACTGTCGATAACGCCTTGGTCGAGGTTTTCATCTTTTCCCTGATGGTTCACCGGGACTCCTTGACACTCGGATTGCATTGGCGTTAGTACTTGTGGCGGTAAGTATATTTAGATTTCAGTAAATCACTGCGTAGCCCCTTAGAATTGCCCGCATGACTAAAGTCGCGGTTACTGGTGGAGCTGGCTTTATCGGCTCTAACTTAACCCGCCGCCTGATTTCTGAAGGTTACGACGTTGTCGTCGTAGATGACTTATCTACCGGGCTGCTGTCAAATGTCGATCAAGAGAAATCTACTTTCCACCAGGTTTCTATCACTGATCCAAAACCGCTAGCTAATGCGCTGAAGGATTGCCAAACGATCTTTCACTTGGCTGCCCGCGGTTCAGTGCCTCGCTCAATTAAGAACCCCGTTGCAACGCACGAAGTGAATGCAACTGGAACCTTAAACGTATTAGAGGCCGCACGCGCAAGTGGTGCCCACGTAATCTTTTCATCATCATCATCGGTCTATGGCCGCAATATGCAGCTGCCTAAAGATGAGTCAATGTGGCTCGGACCAATGACTCCGTACGCTGCCAGCAAGTTAGCTGCCGAAGGTTATGTGCAGGCGTATTCGGCCGCATATAACGTGCCAACAACGCTCTTGAGATTCTTTAATGTCTTTGGCCCACGACAGCGCCCTGATCACGAATACGCAGCGGTGTTGCCCAAGTGGATCTGGCTTGCCATGCAAGGCAAACCGATTGATGTTTATGGCGACGGCAGTGCATCCCGAGACTTTACCTATGTAGATACAGTTTTAGATATTGCCGTAACTGCCATGAAAGAGAAGGTTGTTACCGAAGGCGCAATGAACTTGGCTTACGGCAACCGAATCTTTCTCAATGAAACTATCGAGTTGTTGAAGAAGCACTTCCCGGACCTGCACGTTAATTACACCGGCGAACGTCTAGGTGATGTTAAAGAGTCTCAGAACGCGCCAGTTCTGCTCAAGAAACTATTTCCACATGTGCAACCAAAGCCGTTCGAAGCTGCATTGGCCGAGACGGTTAATTGGTTACAAGAGTTTGGTCAAAGTGTTGCTAACGGCCCAGCGACCGTAGATTAAATACTGCAGACATGTGCGGAATCACCGGTGGCATAGGACCTAGCGCCCCAAACAAAGAACTTCTAGATGCTCAACTCGTAGCTCTCCAGCACCGTGGACCAGATGACAGTGGCACCTATGTAAACCAAGGCATTGGCTTAGGAATGGGCCGCTTAGCTATTGTTGAAATCGCTGCAGGTAAACAACCTGCATCCGATGCGAGCGAACAGATAAATATGGTCTTTAACGGTGAGATCTATAACTATCGCGAGCTACGGCATGAGTTGGAACAAAGCGGAATCCACTGTAGAACTTCAAGTGAATCCGAAGTAATCATTAATCTCTATTTAAAGTTCGGATTGAATTTCATCGGCAAACTCAACGGAATGTTTGCCATCGCTATCCATGATGCACGCGATAATTCGCTCCACTTAATTCGCGATCGCATGGGTAAAAAACCATTGTGGATCTCTCAATTAAACGATGGCACTTTGTTCTTTGCATCCGAGGTTCGAGCGTTAATGTTGGCCCGCCCTGATCGCACACTTCGCACCGAGATGGTTGCCGAAGTCATGCAGTACGGATACATCAACGCCCCGAACTCTGCCTTTAACGAAATCGGCCAACTGTCCCCAGCCTCGGTTCTAACTTGGCGAGGCGGCAAGACATCCACCTCAACATACTGGGCACCCGATTTCGATACTAAAAAAAATATTTCCTACGCGGAAGCACTTGAGACCACCAAGAAATTAATTGAAGAATCCGTCTCTCGACGCCTAATATCTGAGCGCCCCTTAGGCTCTTTTTTGAGTGGCGGTTATGACTCTACGATAGTCACGGCATATATGGCGAAGTTAATGAGCGATAAAGTTCAGACATATTCAATCGGCTTTAACAGCGCTCAATTCAACGAAGCACACCATGCCAAGCAAGTAGCCAATCACCTAGGTACTAACCATCATGAAGAGATTCTCAGCCCCGACCCAGCCTTAGTTGTCGAAAAGATTGCCCATGTCCTAGACCAACCATTTGCCGATTCCTCAATCGTGCCAACGTATTTATTGGCTAAATTTGCACGTGAAAATCTCATAGTTGCCCTTGGTGGTGACGGTGGCGATGAAGTCTTTGGCGGCTATGACCGCTACTTAGCAACGCCAGTAATGCAAAAACTAAATCCGTTTTTAGGACTAGCCAGATCTGGATTGAACTTTGCGGGCAAACAATCATTCGGGAATACTCGAAAGATTAACCGCGTAGGCTCTCAACTTTCCTCCAAAGCTTCTTTGGCTGCTAGGTACAGCTCTATTCTCTCCTTGGCCCAGCCGTATGACTTATCAGTGCTACTCAATCCAAGCTTTCAAACAAGCTCGTCAGAAGTCGCTTTTATCAATCAATTTGCCTCTGGTGACATTTCATCCTTTGACCGAATGATTAGATCCGACTTTGCAGCATATTTGCCAGGTGATCTACTTGTAAAAGTTGATATTGCCACCATGGCAAACAGTCTTGAGCTTAGATCGCCAATGTTGGATGTCAATGTTGTCGAATGGGGCGTCTCGCTTCCTCGAAAATATAAGATCAAGGGATTTGAAACTAAACATATCCTTAAAGATGTGGCACGCTCTCTCGTTCCAGCTAACTTAATTGATCGACCAAAAATGGGCTTTGGCATTCCTCGCGCCGAATGGCTTCGCACTGGGATGAAAGAAATGGTCATTGACACCCTTACCGATACAAGAGCTACCCAGCGCGGTTGGTTCAATCCCAGCGAAGTTAAAAAAGTGATTGCTATTCATATGGCTGGCGAGGACAAAGACAGCCTAATCTGGCCAATCTTGATGCTAGAGCTCTGGGCTAGAACCTGGCTCGATTAGCAAGCAGCGTCTTGTATAACTCTTCATGATCATGGACTAAACGTTTAACACCGAAGTTAGCCAATGTGAATGCCTTTGCTGCAGCGCCTAATTGCTCTCTTAACTCATTGCTATTGGCTAACTTTTCAAGGGCATTAGCAATTTCTTGAACATCTAAGCTGGTGATAATCCCAGTCACGCCATCTAATACCACCTCAGGTATAGAACCAACTCTTGTTGTAACAACTGGCAAGTTAGCCATTCCTGCCTGTATCAAACTCAAAGGAGTTCCCTCGTTGTCACTGGTGAGCACGACTATGTCGGTGGCAGCTAGAACTTTCTCTATATCGCTCTGCCACCCCAAAATGGTTACAGGTAAGTCTTCGCGCACAATTCTTTCCCGACACTGATCCAACAATTCGCCGTCGCCCGCAATAAAGAATTCCATTTCTACCCCACGCTTTTTTATTTCACTTACTACATCTATGAATCTATCGGGACGTTTAATCTGCGTCACACGTCCAATAAAGGCACACTCTAATGAGGTTGCCGAAAGCCCAAAAAAATCCTGTGAATCCTTCTTGCCGGGGAGTCTTCCTATTTCTAAACCCGGAGGCATCAGTCCAAATTTCTTAGGATTCCCAATTCCCACAGCTAACAAATCTTGCCGTACTTTGTCACCAACCGCTAAGAGTTGATGTGTAAAGAGCGCCAAAATCTTTTCGGCAACGATAATTAACACTCTTTTGAATCCACCGAAGTAACCATTCAGTAAGTGCCCATGAAAAGTATGAACCCTAATGCTCGGATGAAATGAAAGAATGGAAGCAATACGACCTAAAAATCCAGCTTTTGCTGTATGAGTGTGAATAATGTGTGGTTTGAAACTTCTTATTTCCTTAATAAGTGCAAAGAATGCTTTAATGTCTCCACCGAAACTTACGCGGCGACCAAAGCCTTCTATCCGCGTAGCAGTTACATCGGTTGCGACTATATCTAAGTAGTCTGCCTCATCGTCGGCGCAATAACCCGTGTATAAACGGTGATCAAAGTTGACCGGATCAAAACCTCGCATTAACCCTGAAACCTGAACAGCCGGTCCGCCCACATTCATTCGGGCGATGATTCGCATAACTCTTATAGGGGTCTTGTTCTCCTGGCTCACTCGGCAATCTTCCCTTAAATTCCCACCCAGATGGCCACAAAGCTCCCTAGATTCCATGTGCATGCAAAGGCATCCTTAGAGGTTAGGATTCCAACCGTGAGCGCGCAAAAGCCCCAAATACTGGCCATAATCGGCCAAGGCTATGTTGGCCTGCCTTTGGCAATGGCAGCCGTTGACGCTGGTTGGACGGTTATCGGGATAGATAACTTTGAAGCCAAGGTCGCCCAGATTAATAGCGGTTCAAGCCCAGTTGAAGACATCTCCGATGCGCATCTTCAAGCCGCGATTGCAAGTGGTGCCTACAAAGCAACCACGGATTATTCAGCCGTTTCTCAAGCATCAGTAATTACGATCTGTGTACCAACTCCATTAGATCAAAAGAGAGAGCCAGATCTAACGCTATTGCGTAGTGCGGCAACAGGTATCGCACCGCACATATCAAATGAAACCTTGGTTGTCAGCGAATCGACCTCATACCCCGGAACGCTGCGGGACATTATTATTCCACTAGTAGATTCACTAAAACCTAAAGAATCTTCGAAGGTTTACTTTGCAAGTGCGCCCGAGCGCGTTAACCCGGGGGATCCAGTTTGGAACCAAAAAAATACTCCACGCTTGGTTGGTTCAATCGATAAAGAGTCACAGCAACGAGCGCTCGCCTTTTATGAATCAATTTGTGATGCCGCAGCCTCAGTCTCATCCCCTGAGGTGGCTGAGGCTGCCAAACTTCTCGAGAATACTTTTCGTCTCGTAAATATTGCGCTAGTTAATGAATTTACTCAACTCTGTGCGGCGAGCGGTATTAATGTTCACGAAGTAATAGATGCGGCCTCTTCCAAGCCATACGGCTTCATGCCCTTTAGACCTGGCGTTGGCGTTGGTGGGCACTGCATTCCTGTAGATCCTTTGTATTTAACATGGTGGGCGCGTCAAAATGGCGAAAAAGCAGCTTTCGTAGAATCCGCCGACTCAATCAACCACGCGATGCCACAATATGTAGCTGAGCGCGCATTGAGCATGGTCGATGCAAGCGTTAAAACCCCCATGGTTCTGATTCTTGGTGTCGCATACAAGCCAGGAGTCGGAGATATCCGAGAGACCCCAGTCTCAGAATTACGTGATTACTTGAAAGCACAAGGTGCTGAAGTTGCCTGGCATGATCCACTTGTTCCAGCATGGGAAGGTTCAACTCCAGTTGATCTGGACTGGGCCTGCGATGTTGCAATCTTGGCGACAAAGCAGCCAGGCATGAACCTCGACCGATTAATCACTCGTGGAATTAGAATTCTTGACTGTACCAACTCAATTACGGGTCAAACAGGCGTTGCTTCGCTCTAAGAACCCTTTTTCATCTCTATCGAAATATCGGCGATTATCGTCGACAAATCTCGCTTAGGTTTCCAACCAACAAGTTGATTAATCAAATCAATATTTGGAACCCTGCGTTCCATGTCTTCAAATCCATCCCCGTAGGCTTCAACATAAGGGACGTAAACAAGTTCACTCTTCGATCTGGTCTCATGGATAATCTTTTTCGCAAGGCCATTAATCGAAATTTCAAAGTCATTTCCAATATTGATTACTTTACCAATCGTGTTTTCAGCGAAGGCTATTGCTATAACTGCATCCACAACATCATAGACATGTGCAAAGCAGCGAGTTTGATTACCATCCCCATAAATCGTAATTGGCTCATTAGCTAGTGCAGCCTTAACGAAACGAGGGACAACCATTCCGTACGCACCGAGTTGACGCGGACCAACGGTATTAAAGAATCTAACAATTCTAGTCTCTAACTGCTTTTCAACAAAGTAAGCGTACGCAAGTGACTCATCAATTGCTTTAGCCTCGCTGTAAGACCAACGCAAGGTCACTGGGCTTCCAAGAATTCGATCATCGCTCTCTTTGAGAGAATCCGAAATATTCTTTCCATACACCTCGCTGCTACTGGTGAGAAAGACTGGCGTTTTAGTTGTATATGCAGCCTCCAGGACATTTTCAGTGCCCCGAATATTTGTTAATAAACTAGCTAAGGGATTATTTACAATATTAAATACTCCGACTGCGGCAGCTAGGTGGAAAACATAATCAGAATCGCCTATTAAAGGAGCTAAAATATTGGTATCAAGAATCGATCCTTCGACCAAAGTGAATTTATCGGAACCCACGAGATTTAATAGATTAATTGCTCTACCAGTTGAGAAGTTGTCGATGGCGGTTACTACATGACCATCAGCTACAAGTCGCTCGCACAAATGTGAGCCAATAAAGCCGGCTCCGCCAGTTACCAATATTCTCATTGGGCGAGTCTAGTTGACGTAGGGGCTGACTATTTTCGACCTAGCGCTTAGAATCCTAACCAAATGCAGGTCGCGAATCCCCGCGATACTAAAACGCCCTCATTGCAGGATCATGGGTTTTGCTAAGCGGCCAAATCGGGTGCGGAATTACAGACCAGGTTAATACTTCCTTTTTAAATAATCTTCCCTTCAGAAAGGTAGACAGCAATATTTGCGCTTCGAATGCTTGAAAACCCCAACGCAGCCATTTCCACGATAGTTGATTTACGTAGTAAATGCACATTATCAGGAACACTCACCTAAGTCTCATCAACGAGCGATGGGTTAGCTTCTTCTAGCAACAGCAAGTACGGCTGTGTACATACAGCATGAGCGATTTCGAGCGGGTTGGTCATTCAAGATGAAAGAAGGGCTTGCTAAAAATTTTCTTGGATGGTGACTGGCCTGCCCCAATAGAAATGAGGGTCTTATTCCCAGGAGTGTATAAGGGTGCTATTTAAACGAGGTTTTAGGGACATGATTTAAAATATGCCATTGTGTCCGCAGCCAATTTTTCCCACTACTTCATTTTATGTTCAAAATATATGCTCTTCCAAAGCCCTTGTAATTAGTATACGGCGTTGCCTCGATTCGAGAATTTGTATCAAAGACCTCGTTAAATGCCTTTCTTTGTCCCATACTTGCGTTCCCTCGATAGCACCAATAGTCATCCAAGAGCAACCAAGAACCGTCTTGTGCATTACGTGCCACCCACTTGAGAGCCTCAAGCGACGAAGAGTACAAGTCAACATCAACATGGAAAATTAATGGGAAATCACCTGAGGTGCCTAGCTCATATGAAGAAACTGTTTCCCTGAAATCCCCTTCAATTAATTCAAGCTTCTCACTGGGGAGATCAGTACAACCAAGAATAAATTTCATGACATCGTCGACTCTCCCCCCTTGGTAATTCCCCTCAATGAATGCAGGCATATTTACGAGGTCATTATGATCAGAGGTCAGTAGTTGGGGTATGCCGCTAAAAGTATCAAAACCAACAATTTTTGCAATACCCCCTCTAAGTTGCCGAATAATCTCTATTAGAGATTCACCATTCAAGACACCAAATTCGACAACAGAGAAGCTTAGAATCTCATGGGCTCTTGCCCATTCTCGTATAAATTTAAGTAAGTTAACTCGAGAGACAAGGTCACCACTAACTGCAGCATAATAAGGCGGGTGACTTGGTAGTTGTCTTCTCTCGTTCATAATTTCTCAATTCCATGAATAGGTCAATTAATCTTCAGAAAGAATAGCAGGATTTGCTTAAAATCGACGGGCAAAGTCTTTTAATGGCACAAATAGCAAAGAAATGACTTACTTATCTTTATAATTATGGTTTCAATCACATAAGTAGGGGGAGATATGGACCTGCAAATTTCTAATAAGTTTGCTTTAGTAACTGGGGCAAGTCGAGGGATTGGTTCGGCCATTTGCGAATCTCTGGCCCGGGAAGGTGCAAATATCATTGCAATTGCCCGTAGTGGCACCGACCTAGAAAATTTAAAAAGCAAGATAGGCGATGGAGATCACCATTTTGTTGTAGCGGACTTAACAGATGACAGGATCGTTGATGAAATTTGCGGTAATCTTATTAAACAAGGACGCAGTCCTGACATAATTGTAAATAATCTTGGAGGCACATTGGGAATTACTGACCCTTTGTGCTCTTCTAATGAGTTCCTTCAATTGATGCAATTTAATTTAGGAATTGCTATCGACATTAACCGCACTTTTATTCCGCATATGCAGTCTCAAAAATGGGGGAGAATTACTCATATTTCTTCGATTTCTGCATTGGAAAATCAAGGACCGCCAAGTTATAGTGCTGCTAAAGCGGCGCTGAATGCATATGTGCGAGGTTTAGCAAGATACCTCGCTTCCGACAATGTGATTCTAACCAGCCTGATGCCTGGCGCGATTTATGCAGAGGGTGGCTACTGGGACGAGGTTTCAAAGAATCGCCCCGAGCATCTAACTCGATATATAGCGGAGCGGATGGCAACAAAACGACTGGGTCATGTTTCTGAAATTGCTGAACTAGCGACCTTCTTGGTTTCGGAGCATTCCTCATTCATGGTGGGCTCATCTATTTTAGCGGATGGAGGGCAAGGTCGAGTTTTCCCTTCTCACGAATAAGTCAAAGGACATTCATTATTTGAAGTCATCGAAAACAGGATAATGTGAATTATTCAGAATAACTTGTAAAGTTATTCTTACTGGACTTTTCTGCTCAACCACGTTTTTTAAACCTAGAAAATACCCCTATTTTTTCCGCCGTCAATTCTAAAATTCGATCCAGTGATCCACTCCGCTTCATTTGAAAGTAAAAAACTTACAAGACTCGCAATATCTGCCGCAGAACCAAGTTCCCCCAGCGGGATCCGGGATTTCATTCCATTGAGGAATTTTTCAGATTCCTTCTCCCCGCTAGCGATATTTTTCAAATCAATATCCGACATAAACTCAATGAGACCATCGGTAAGAATTGGCCCGGGAGAGATGACATTTACCGTGATTCCATCGCTGGCGAAAATGTTCGCTAGATGCTTCGAAAGATTTGTGACCGCAGCTTTTGCGCTCGAGTAATGTGGATCAAATTGCCCTGGCTCTTGAGCTGTCGATGAAGAAATAGTGACAATCCGGCCATGCCCCGAACGAGAAAGATGAGTCTTTAGCATTTTCGCAAGACGGACAAGAGAGAGAACATTTGTTTCAAACGTTTTTATCCAATCGTCGTCAGAAACATCAAGAAATGCTCCACGACCAGTGGCTCCACCAACATTATTTACTAGTGCGTCTATTCGTCCGAATCTTTCCAAAATCTGCTGTACGCAGGAAAATACACCGGCCTCCTCAGAAAGATCCTCTGCGACGAGAATGGAATTATCTTCAGTAAACCCATTTTGAGAGGCAAATAGATTTAGGCCATCCAGATTTCTGGAACAGAGTGCGAGGAGCGCGCCTTCACTTAAAAGTTTTCGCGCAATTTCTGCGCCAATACCACGGCTTGCACCAGTGACTAGAACCACTTTCCCATTTAGAGCTGCACCCATTTAATAATTGTATATCACCCAAGGTGTAGTGCGATGCGCAAAAGAAAGATAATATGCAGCGCATGAACGTAGATATGCTTTCGAAAGCAGCTATAACACTACATTGGAATCTGTCCAAGGAAAGAATTACTTTGGGTGGGGCGCTGACGCTGCGGGCTGAGTGTGAAATGATTAGCGAACACAATGGGCAGAGAGCTTTCAATATTCTCATTTCCCCCGGCGCCAATTCTGTTCAAGATATAAAGTATATTTATGAAACAGTTTTTGAATCCTGCAATTTAGTTTTTAACGAAATTAAAATAGCAGAGAGTGATTTGCTGTATCCGGACTCATATCTAACTACCGAGAAAAATCTATTATCATTTTCAACAGAGAGAATTGCAATACTGTTTGATGTCTTAAAGGTTACCCCTGAGCTTGAGTGGTCGGAGAAAATTAGTTCTGAAGTGGAGAAAATTCTGGGCACTCTCAGTGAGAGGTTTATTTGCCTGAGTTTGAAGTTTTCTGGTCTAAGAATTGAGGATGGCGATGCAGAACTTGCTACATGGCGCGAAGTTGTAGGGGTCATTTCGGTTAATCTTGATTTATCGGTAGTAATTCTTGGCAATGATTTCCTCCCAGAAGATTTTACCGTGGATCCACGGGTTCGTTTTTTAGGCCGTGAAGGTATCAGCCTTGCTGTTCAATTGGCCTTGTCAGAGAGAGCGTGTTTGTATGTTGGCATGGCATCAGGTATGGCTAGTGGGGTAACTTTTAGCGATACCCCATATTTACTCTATAAGCATCCAGAATATCATTCAGATTTGATGCATCGAGAATTAGGGAAGTCTGACAACTTGCCATGGGCAAACCGACAACAGAAGATATTCCGGAAAATTCCGAATAGTTTCGACGTTGTCGCTCAGATCGAGAGGATACTTAGCGAATGATGAAAATTCAAAAAGTTGCAATTGTTACCGGAGCGGGTTCTGGAATAGGCCTGGGAATCGTGGAAGAGTTGCTCAAAGAGGGATTCTATTGTTGCGTTGTAGATGCAAATCCACAGCTCAAAAATAGCGTCGATACAATGCTATCTCAATCGGAGAGTAAGGGACACTTCATATGTGAGGATACTTCTGATTGGGAGTCGGCGACGAGGATTTTCTCAGAATTGCGCCTTGAAGGTTTGAGCCCGAGCCTTTTAGTTAACAATGTGTCACCTCGGAAAAAAGCTACTCTCTTTGAGGAGACTGAACAATCTTGGGATAGTACGGTCAATGGAAGTTTGAAGTCTTGTTTTACATATTCAAGAGAGTTCATAAAAAACCTAAACAAAAATGAATCTGCGTCCATAGTCAATATAGGTAGTGTGTGTGCCGAGCTTTCAACAAATCAAAGTCCTTCATATCACGTTTCGAAAATTGGTGTCGAAGCCCTCACCCGCTACTTCGCGGTCGAGACTAAACTCCTTGGCTATCAAACTACAGTTAATTGTCTACGATTGGGTCTGATAATTCAGGAGCGACATCGCGAAAAATATACCGAAGATATTAATAGTGAGTACAGAGCTAAAGTATCTAAATATTTATTGGGAGAAAATAATGAAGGAACTGAAAAGGACGTGGCAAAAGCAATTGTCTTTCTTGCCAGCGCGTCTGCACGTTTTATAAATGGCACGACAATGGTTCTGGACGGCGGGGGTTCAATTCAAGAACAGTTTTCCCTTGTAAGTAGAATCGAAAGTTCAGACTAAAGAATAATCAGATTACTGGAGGAAGAAAGATTCGGCGGGCGCCTTCGCTCATCAATTTCTTGAGTATTGTCCTTCTATTTTCCATTGAGGTTATCAGATAACTCGCGTTTTCTTCAATTATTACTAGGGAAGGACTAAGAATTACCAAATCAATATTTTTGTAACCAGTACCGTGTAAATCCACATTATCATCTAATATGGCCTCCAATTTTTCTATTGCGCCTTCGAGATGATAATTTAAAGTAGCCATCATATGTGCGGCCCCATAGCCATAAACTGGTCCAAGACTGCTAAGTATTTCTTGTGACAAGCAATTCATCTGCAATTCAAAAATTGCGATTTCCCTTTCCATTTGAGCACATTTTGAATCTATTTCCGCCCTTGACCTCGTTTTAACAGCTAATTCATTGCCAGACTTTTTGAAAGCGAAAAGCACAGAACCACCATTTGAACCTAAAACATTATATTGAAAATCGATCAACTCACACCCTAGGGAAGTTACAAGTAACTCGATTGACTCCAAATCAAAGTATTGGCAATGTTGGTGAAATACCGCATCGAAACGGTACTGCTCGCGCAGGTGTCTTAGACTAGGGAGCTCAAATGCGAATACACAATTGACGTCAGCAGCCGAAATAATATCTTCCAATAATAGTCGCGGGTTCAGTACGTGTTCTAAAACATGGCGACCCAGAATAAAAGAAGCTCCAAAACTTGCAAATTCATCAATAGCATTTTCGGCAAGCTTGCCAATTACATGAATATCATCTTGCGTCGTTCCATTTAGTTCAGCCAGCAAGGGATCACAGACGGCATATTTATGAAAATCGAACTTTATTTGCTTGGCAAGTTCAAAATTGCTGGCCCCAATTTCCACAACGTTTCGACTATGTGAATCAATGTTTAGATTTTGGATAAACTTCCTCAAGAAATCAATCTCGATATTAATTTTGGAACTGCTCACTGTTCGAAACGCATAGTTTGATGTGGAATAAAGAAATTCTGGGTCAATTAGATTCTGCAATTGAACATGTCCGCAATTGACGCACAGCATTAAAGCTTGGTCAAATACAGGGAAGTTGCTTTGGTATTCCCCAAAAGCCTCAGTGAGCGGGTATTTAGGCAATTCCCAAAGGACTTTCAAATTTCGAGATCCATCAAGGGAGCACATTTGGACTTGAGTATAAGAGGCAGGCTTATTAGTCACTTGAGAGTCACACTTCTTCCCGAAGCAGAGCCTTGGAATTTTGGACGATGTGATCCCTTGAGAGTCCAGCAACTTCCTGAAGATCCGAATAGGAACCGTAAATTCTCAGAAAATCAAAAATTGCCATTTGTTTTCCGACGACCCCTCCTAAGCCAATAATTGAACGCAGGACCGCGTTAAAAAGTCCGTCCTGGGCAGAAAGCTCTTCAACGGTAATGAATTTCTTAGTCTTTGAAATACTTTTCCGAACCGCAGCAGAGTCAAAAGGTTTGAATGTAGGGAGATAAATTATTTCAGAATCTATTCCATTTCGATCTAACACTTCTGCCGCATCGTAGCAATTACGTAATTCCGATCCGGTAGTCAAAATAGTTAAGTCTGAACCTTCGCGAATCGTGATCGCCTTACCAACTTTAATATCCTTTTCGTGTATTTCGACGCCATGGGGATTCTCTGTAAGTTTAAAATAATTAATGTGATTAGTTTTATAAGATTCGCGAAAGAAGATTTCGAATTCTAATCCACTTCCTGGTAGGAATATCTGGCTATTTGGTAGGTGAGCCATCAGCGATACGTCTGCATATGAGTGGTGGCTACAACCCAACTTCGAGTAGTCAAACGAAGAGCCTACAGAGATGAAATTTCCGGGCAACTCCTGGTATCCAAAATCCAATTTGATTTGCTCGAAGGAACGTTCTATCAAGAATGGGGCAATAGTATGTACAATGGGAATAAGACCTACTCGACTTAAACCGGCTGCTATGTTTACAGTTGCCGGCTCACAAATTCCGATATTAAAGTACCGTTCCGGATAATTCTTGCGAAAATCTTTGAGAAGTCCATGGCTGATGTCGCCAACAATTACGACAATTTTCTCATCCTGTTCGCCTATTTTAAGCATTAAATTTGCAAAAGTTTCTCTTAAACTACTCACTTAGCACCCTGTGTATCTCTTCTAATTCTGTTGAATTAGGAATCTTGTGGTGCCAAAGCCCGTGCCCCTCCAGAAAAGAAACTCCTCGCCCTTTAACAGTTTTGGCGATTAGGACTTGCGGCATTCCAGTTGAATTAATGGAAGTTTCTTTAAATGCTTTTTGCAAACTCAATGGATCGTGCCCGTCAATTACTAACGTATTCCAACCGAATGCTTGCCATTTTGCTTCAAGGTTTTCCAGCGGCATTAACTGTTGGGCGGACCCGTTCCAATCAACAATAACAGTAAGATTTTGGAGTGCCTGGTTACTTCCAATATTTGCAGCCTCCCAGATAGTACCTTCCTGGCATTCGCCATCACCGACTAAACAAAAAACTCGGTTATTCTTTTTTTGAATTTTTAGACCTAAGGCAATTCCCACTGCCATTGGCATGCCATGTCCGAGTGAACCAGTACTTGCCTCAACACCGGGGACCTTGGTCGAATCCGGATGTCCTCCTAAGATTCCAAACTTTGTGCCATAGGCTGCAATGTCAGACGAGGATATAAATCCGTGTTTTTCTAGAACCACGAAAAGTGCCGCAGCACCATGACCTTTGCTCAAAATGAAATAGTCACGACCGACCCAAGTTGGGTTTTTGGGATTGACATTCAATTCAAAACTATAAATGTGTTCAATAATATCAACGATCGAGAAGGAGCTAGGTATATGGCCCTCGCCTGATTTACAAATCATCTCTACAATTCGCAATCTTAAATCCGAATTAATTTTCGGAAAAATTGTCTGCTCCATGAGGGGTAATACTATGCTGAATTTAAGCAAAATAGGGGGTGAAATAGAAAGGCAACTTTATCTGCCGGGTATTCTGACCCAAAATTGTGTTACAAAACACCCGTAGTATATATAATATCTGCATGCCAGAAGAGAGCCATACACGAACCTTAATACGGCACTATCTAAAATCTGCACGGGAAGTTATCGATCATTTGGATGTTAGGGAAATCGAGGCTTTCGCACTGGCTATCGCCGAGGTTCGGGAAGCAAGCGGAACGGTTTTCCTCGTTGGCAACGGAGGCAGCGCTTCAACGGCATCGCATTTTGCCACAGACCTTGGGGTCGGATCAATTAATGTTTCTAAACATGTTCGTGTCGTTAGTCTTACAGATAATATCGCGGTGATGACTGCTATTTCGAATGACAAGAGCTACGAATCAGTTTTTGAGCAACAGATACAACTTCTTGGTAAGGAAGGGGACATCCTCGTTTTGATTTCAGCTTCAGGCAATTCTAAGAACTTAATTGAGGCTCTTAAATCCTCTCAAAGGTTAGGGATGAAAAGTTTTTCCTTAACGGGTTTTGATGGAGGTGAATTACGCAGAATGACTTTAGGTAGCAACGTGCACGTGCCTAGTAAAATAGGAGATTATGGGTTAGTGGAAGATGCGCACTTGGCAATTTGCCACATGGTTACAGAGTGTATGAGATCTAAGTAAAGTTTTATGAGCAAACCAGGAACAGTGCTTGTACTTGGCTCCAATTCATTCTCTGGGTCAAATTTTGTGGATTCGCTCTTAACGGCGGGATATAAAGTCTTGGGAATAAGTAGATCTAGTGAAGTAGAAATGGAGTTTTCCGGGTACGGGAAAAATATAAATCTTTTGAATTTTACGTTTCACCAATTAGACATAAATCTTGATTTTGAAAGAATTGTTGATTTGTCTATCGCCGCAAATGTTAGGGAGGCGGTCAATTTCTCGGCCCAAAGCATGGTGGCACAGAGCTGGATCACTCCCGAAGACTGGTATGAAACAAATGTTGTTGGAATGTCAAAATTTCTGCGGGCGCTCTCAAGACTTACCTCACTAGAGAAGTTTATTAATTTCTCAACTCCTGAAGTTTATGGAACTACAGATGAATGGATTGAAGAAAATTTTGATTTTTATCCTACAACCCCATATGCAATATCGCGCGCGGCGGGTGATTTTCACCTTAATGGACTTTGGCAGACTTTTGGTTTTCCCGTAATTTTTACAAGAGCGGCCAATGTGTACGGTCCGGGACAGCAACTTTATCGCGTAATACCAAGAGCAATTTTGTCTGGCCTTCTGGGGATGAGGATTCCGCTCCAGGGAGGAGGAACCTCGATTCGCTCTTTTATTCACATAGATGATGTATCAAAAGCCCTATTGGCAATTCTCGAAGCAGGAAGGATTGGCGAGAGCTACCACATTTCGACCAATCGATTGGTCAGTATAAAAGAGCTATTAGAAATTATCGCTCTGCACCTAGAAGTCAAGTTTCTTGATCTAGTTGAAGTAGCTCCAGAGCGAGCAGGGAAGGATTTCGCCTACAAACTTTCATCGAGGAAATTACGGACTGAGTTGGGCTGGAGCGATACGATAAACCTTGAAAAGGGCATTGATAAAACCATCGACTGGGCCAGAGCCAACTTAGAGGTTTTGGCCAGTCAATCCGCCGAATACCATCACAAGAGGTGAAGAATTGAAAATCCTAGTAACTGGCGGTTGCGGGTATGTTGGATCAGTTTTGGTACCTAAGTTATTAGCGGATGGGCATGAGGTCCTCGTGATCGACGACCAGTGGTTCGGAAATTTCTTACCATCGCATTCAGCGCTCAAGATTACAAAGAAGTCCGTTGAGAACATTAATGAAGACGACTTACGAGGCATTGAGGTCGTAATGCACTTAGCCAATGTGGCCAATGATCCGAGCGTTGAGATCAATCCAACATTTTCATGGGAAGTGAATGTATTACATACAACTCAGTTCCTTGAATTGTGCAGACGCTCTGGTTCAGTCAAGAAGTTTATGTATGCCAGCTCCGGAAGTGTTTATGGGGTAAAGAGTGAACCAAATGTCACTGAAGACCTTGCACTTGTTCCAATTTCCGCATACAACAAGACAAAGATGTCGGCAGAACGCGTCAGTCTCAGCTATGTGGATGATTTCGAAGTCTTCTGTATCCGCCCTGCCACTGTTTGTGGAGTCTCGCCTCGCATGCGTTTTGATGTTGTGGTCAATATGTTTGTCATGCAAGCATTTTTGAAGAATCAGATCACGGTTCTTGGGGGTGATCAGGTGCGCCCAAATATTCATATAGAGGATATGGCAGCCGTCTATATTCACTTTTTGAATAACAAAGGATTGAAATCAGGAACTTATAACGCAGGATTTGAGAATATCTCGGTCATGGATATCGCAAAGATGGTCCAGGATAGATTTAAGGTGGGAATTGAAGTCAAACCTTCAAATGACCCTCGCTCATACCGCCAAGATTCAACAAAGTTAGTTAAAACAGGGTTCGAACCCACAAAGAGCGTATCTAATGCAATTGATGAGATTGCTACGAAATTGCAATCCGGTGAGCTCAAGGACGATGATCGTTGGCACACCGTTCGTTGGATGACGTCACAAAATATCGGCGCACAGTGAGAAAACTCGGTCGCGAGATAGACATTCTCGTTAATTACCCGAAGGCAAAGCGAGATTTATCCGCACGGCTTGAATCTAAGTCTGAAGAATCTCGAGCAATAGGCCGTAAATTTGGCTTCGACTATTTCGATGGGGACCGCAACCACGGATATGGTGGGTTTAATTACCTCGAGAGATTTTGGCAACCCGTTATCCCTACCATTATTGAAAACTATCAAATTGGTAATTCCAGTGTAGTTTTGGATGTTGGGTGCGCCAAGGGTTTCTTCCTATATGATCTCAAAGAAGCACTGCCGGGTATTTCTATTAGCGGAATCGATATATCAGAATATGCCATCGAGAATGCAAAGCCGGAAGTCAAAGAAAACTTACAGGTTGCAAGTGCTACAAAACTTCCTTTTAAAGATGATTCTTTTGATTTTGTGATGTCAATTAATACGGTGCACAACCTTAATCGCGAAGATTGTGCTATTTCTTTGCAGGAAATTGAACGAGTTTCCCATGGTGATTCATTTATTACTGTAGATGCATATCGAAATGAAGAGGAAAAAGCTCGTATGGAGGCGTGGAACCTTACGGCACTAACCATGATGGCAGTCGATGAATGGAAGGAATTCTTTCTCGAAATTGGTTACACGGGAGACTTCTACTGGTTTATTCCATGACAACCACGACCAATATATTGCTTGAGTACTACACGCTTGCGCAAAAAATACGTATTGTGGAAGAGCGGATTGCGGCAGAGTACTCCAAAGGTGAAATGCGCTGTCCAGTACATTTGTCGATTGGCCAAGAGGTAGTCAGTGCCGCTGTGGGAATGGCTCAAGAAACATCGGATACCGCAGTAAGTTCACACAGAGCACACGCGCACTACCTTGCCAAAGGTGGAGATTTATACCGGATGATTGCAGAGATATTTGGGCGCGTTACCGGCTGTTGCAAGGGCAGAGGTGGCTCTATGCACCTTGTTGATTTAAGTGTTGGGTTTCTCGGCTCCTCAGCGATTGTAGGAAACAGTATTCCCGTAGGAGTTGGGGCGGGTTTTACGCACAAGTTAGATAAAAGCGGTCAGTTAGCTTTTACCTTCTTTGGTGATGGCGCGACAGAAGAAGGCGCTTTCTACGAGTCCGCGAATTTCGCTGTTGTGAATAGAATCCCAGTGGTTTTTTTGTGTGAAAATAATCTTTACTCGGTTTATACGGACCTTACCCCCAGACAACCAGCTTCCCGCAAAATCCATGAAATGGTAGCTGCGATGGGGCTGAAGTCCTTTGAAATTAATTCTTTAGATCCGATAGTGTGCCTTGAGGAAACTTTGGCGCATGTTTCATGGGCACGCGAAAACCAGATACCTATATTTTTAGAGTATAAGACTTACCGTTGGTTGGAGCACTGTGGTCCAAATGACGACGACGGTCTCCAATACCGCCCAAATGGTGAATTGCAAACTTGGAAATTGCAAGATCCCTTAACAGCTTTGCGGGAATCCCTCGTTGCTAACCGCACCGTTTCTGTTTCTGAACTCGATGCAATTGACTATGATATTACAACCGAAGTAAATCTTGTATTTGAGAAGGTTCGAACCGATCCATTTCCTACGCTCAGCGAATCAATGCAGGATGTATATGCTTAACCAGGAAAATAAAATGACCGACTTCGCCGAACAAATTCGAATTGGCTTGGATGAAGCCCTTGATCAGGATCCGAAACTCATTGTAATGGGGTTGGGAGTCACAGATCCAAAGGGTATTTTCGGAACAACACTTGGGTTACCTCAAAAATATGGCCGTGAAAGAGTTTTAGAGACTCCAACGTCTGAAAATGCCGTTACTGGGATTGGGGTTGGTTTGGCTGTAACTGGCCACAAAACCGTGATGGTTCACCAGCGACTTGATTTCTTTCTCCTTGCTATGGACCAGCTCGTTAATAGTGCGGCCAAGTGGCACTACATGTACGGCGGTCAACAAAGTGTGCCGATAACTATTCGACTCATAACTGGTCGCGGATGGGGTCAAGGACCAACGCATTCACAAAATTTACACTCGTGGTTTACCCATATTCCTGGGCTAAAAGTTGTAATGCCTGCATTTGCGCAAGAGGCAAAAGAACTATTGCGACTTTCAATAGATGATCCAAATCCCGTTCTGTTTCTTGAAGATCGCTGGTGTCATGTACAAAAAGCAGAGCTCTCTGATGTCATCACGCGTGGTTCAATTCAACTTGGCCAGGCAGAGATTCTTGTTCCTGGAGATTCGTTAACTGTTGTTGCAGCAGGATTTAGTGCCGTCGAGAGCCTTAGGGCTGTTTCATTCTTGAAAGAACGAGGAATTAACGCCGAATTAATAAACTTACGAACGCTTAAACCACTTGATACCGCGACAATCTTTTCCTCTGTGAAGAAAACTGGAAGAATTTTGGTAGTTGATTCTGGCGCCGAAATTGCATCATTTGCTTCTGAAGTGATATCTCAAGTTTCTAGGAATTGCTTTGATGCTTTGACTTCTGCTCCGCAAATGATCTGTGCGCCAGATGTTCCTGAGCCAACGAGTCACGGGGTTACAGAGGAGTTTAAGTTTGGTGCAGTAGATATTGCAAAAAAGATTATTGAAATGATGGAGAGCAATATCAACGCTGACTGGACTACTCTTAATAACGTGCCCCATGATGCACCTAATTCAACATATATGGGTCCTTTCTAGAAATGAAACAGGGCGATAAGTTCCCGGCGCTTTTTCTTGATCGCGATGGAATTATCAATTTCGATTCCGGCTTTGTTTGGAAAAAGGAAGAGTTTGTGTTTCAAGACTATATTTTCGAGTTTTGCAGGTACTTCAAAGAAAAGGGCTTCAAATTAGTAACCATAACCAACCAAAGTGGTATTGGTCGAGGCTTATTCTCGATAGAAGATTTCCATAAATTGAATGATTGGATGCTCTCGCGTTTCGCGGAGGAAGATTGTGGAATTGACCTTTTACTAGCCTCGGCTTTAGATCCCACTAATGAAAGTGCTTCGAGTAGGGAGAGGAGCTTTCGAAAGCCAGGCCCCGGCATGATTTTGGCCGCAGAAGAGATTCTCAATCTCGATCTTCAACACTCCCTTCTGATTGGCGATAGAGAATCGGATATTGAAGCTGGCTTAAGTGCTGGTGTTAAGAATCTATTTTTGGTCAATCCTGAGGTAGTTTTAGGTGGCAACCACGAGTCCTTTAAGGACCTGCGTGAATGCTTGGTAAGATTAAAAGAAACATTTTAATAATTCAAGCGAAGCGGGTAATAAAAATGGCTGAGACTTTCAGGGCCGCAGTTCTTGTTGCTCCAAATAGTCCTTTGGAAATCATGGAGCTTCGATTTCCGGAGCTTCAGGAGGGACAGGTTCTCGTAAGAAATATTGCCTCTGGAATTTGCCGAAGCCAATTAATGGAAGTCAAAGGTAAGCGCGGGGAAGATAAGTGGTTGCCGCATTTATTGGGGCACGAGGGCGCTGGTGTAGTCGAAAAAATTGGCCCACAGGTGACAAAGGTTAAAATCGGCGAGAAAGTTATTGTCGGATGGATCGTTGGCCAAGGATTTAGTTCAGTAGCACCACAATTTATAGCAGCGAATGGCACTCCCATAAATTCCGGAACTGCGACGACTTTTAGTGAATATTCAGTTGTTTCGGAAAATCGTGTTTACGTTGCGCCGGAAGGTTTTCCGGATGAGTTCTTAGCGCTTTTTGGTTGCGCCCTCCTTACTGGTGGAGGTATGGCACTAAATCATTTTGATGAGAACCTCCATGAAAACCTTTTAGTTTTGGGATTCGGCGGAGTGGGGTCCTCTGCAGCAGTCGTCTTAGAATCATTTAGCAATACGAGCATGGTCATCCTTGATGAATCGGAGGCACGTCGAAATCAAGCCCGATTAATGGGCTTCAAAAATGTCTACTCTATACAAGAGTTCGAATCTATCAATCCCATCAAGTCGGTTGACAAGTTTGACCTATGTATCGAATCTGCCGGTACTACGGGAACCATAGAGCTTGGCTTCTCTTTACTTAGTAAATCTGGGAGGTTGGTTTTTGCATCCCACCCGGAATCGGGGGCAAGAATCTCACTCGATCCCTTCGAGTTGATAAACGGTAAACTAATTTTCGGATCTTTTGGCGGTGGTTCTAAACCCGAAGAGGACATCGAAATTATTTCGAAACTACTGCGAAAGTCGCGCTTAAACTTGGAGTACATGCTGGGTGATGTCTTCGCACTGGAAGATGTTAATCAAGCCCTGGGACAACTCGAAATGGGTAAACCTGGGAGGCCACTAATCAGAATGTCGAGGACGAGCAATGAATAAACCGCGAGGCAAAGCTCTAGTTTCTGGAAAATTCAAAGTTATCCACTCAGGGCATATTCGACTATTCAAGTTAGCTCGCGAGTTATCCGAAGAGTTGGTAGTTGCCCTTGACATTACTGACTTAGATTTAAGTGATATCGCTTGGCGTATAAAGGCATTAGAAAGTATCGATTTTGTCTCTCGGGTGCTTACTTATGAATCAGATATTGTGCAGATTCTTCAAAGAGAAAAACCGGACACAGTCGTTAAAGGTAGCGAATTTTCCCAAGCATTCAATTTAGAAGAAAAGCTGTTAGCACAGTGGAACGGTCGGTTAATCTTCAGTTCGGGAGATTCTTTTTTCTCTGAAAAAGACATGATTGACTCTCCACAGGAGAATCAAGTAGAAAAAAGTTTTCCGCTACCGCTGGATTTCATGCAGCGGCATAGAATATCAACAGCTCGGCTACTTGAATTGCTTAGCAGCTTTGAAGGGAAAAAGGTTTGCGTAATAGGTGATCTAATTGTTGATGAGTTTATTAATTGCCATCCATTGGGAATGTCTCAAGAGGAGCCAACTATTGTTGTTACACCAATAGATAAGAAGAGGTTTCTTGGTGGTGCCGGGATAGTAGCGGCTCATTGTGCTTCTTTAGGTGCAGATACAACACTAATTACTGTTCGCGGCGATGACGAAGTCGGTGAATGGAGCGTGGAGATGTGTTCAGAGTATGGATTTGAAATGTTCTCATTAATTGATTCCACAAGACCTACAACACACAAGCAGCGTTTTCGAAGTGGTTCTCAAACTCTTTTAAAACTTACACATCTTCGACACGAGGGCATTTCAAGTGAACTTGAATTGGAGCTCCTCGAAAAATGTAGAGCAATCGTTCAGGCATCCGATGTTGTCATTTTCTCAGATTTCTCTTATGGAGTTTTAACTGCAAGAGTTACAAGCGAAATTCTTAAATTAAGTAAAGCAGGGAAAGTCTTTGTTGCAGCTGATAGTCAGTCGTCCTCACAAATGGGTGACCTATCTCGATTTTTATCGTGTGACCTCATTACATCTACGGAAAGAGAGGCCAGGCTCGAGTTAAGAGACGAGAATAGTGGTCTAGTAATTCTTGCCGAAAAATTACGATCATCGTTGGATGCAAAAAGCCTACTCCTAAAACTTGGCGGAGATGGCTTAATCATTCATGGGAAAAATGAAAATGGCGAACTTGTAATAACTGATCAGGTTCCTGCGCTCAATGATTCCTTTATTGACACCTCTGGTGCCGGTGATTCACTTCTCTCTACTGCAGCGTTATGTTTAGCAAGCAAAGCAACTATTTACGAGGCGGCGTTATTGGGCTCAGTTGTGGCAGCCGTCCAAGTAGGTCGACTTGGTAATGTCCCTGTCACTAAATCTCAAGTAATCAAGCTATTGAAAATATGAAGGCTTTAATACTTGCTGCAGGATTTGGAACGAGGTTGGGAAAACTCACTGAGTATAAACCGAAGGCTTTAGTGGAAGTAGGTGGCACGGCAATATTGGATCACAATATTAGGAAACTCTTAAACGCGGGGATTTCTGAAATATTAATAAACACTCACTATTTGTCAGATCAAGTCGAAGACTTTCTTGAAGGTCAGCCATATCGAGAATTAGTGAAAACAGTGTTCGAACCTTCGTTACTCGGTACGGCTGGATCTGTGAAAGCTAGTTGGGATTTCTTTGATGGTAGTGATTTTCTCGTTATGCATGGTGATAATTATTTCGAAGCTGAATTGAAACCTCTCTTAGAAGCCCATTTGAATCGCACAACTGGAACAGTTTTGACCATGGCAACTTTTAATACAACTTCCCCTGAGTTGTGCGGAACCGTGCTTACAGATAATGACGGAATTGTCGTAGATTTCTTTGAAAAAACTATGGAGAAACGATCATTTCGTGCCAATGCAGCCATATATGTTGTTTCAGCAGAGTCCAAAATGACTTTTCTTAGACTTTCTCCACTTGAAAATGATGTTAGCGTTGATGTCATTCCGAGATTACTGGGGAAAATTCAGGAACATTTTTTGCCTGGTGATTTTATTGATATCGGATCACCGGCTGGTTTAGCTGCGGCCGAAATTAGTCATCTTCGAATTTCTCGGGGTATGTAAACTATATTTTGGATAGTACACGTTGGGCAATATGACGCCCAAACGGGATAGCAGCGGTCCAACCTGGACTGACAGCATTTAATACATGGGTGGAATGTTCGTCTCCTTCAACTATGAAATCACTAACTAATTCCCCTGACTTCAAGTCAACTAACTGAGATCGTATTCCGGGAGATAATTTCTCCCACCCTTCTATTTGCCCGACCTGAGGCACTAGTGTGGCAGCATCTCTAACTAGACGTTTGAGAAAAACCTTGGGTAACTCATTTAGGGCAAGTTTTGGTAAATTATGGATATCTCCTCTGAGCATAGCAAATAATCCTGCGGAGCTCGCAGAAACATCTTTTGCACTCCAGCCCTCACGAAATCGATATTGCTCACGATTTAGAAGCGGAATTGCTGTTGGCCCGATCTTAACTTTTCCATCAATCGTTGAGGTCAAGTGAACACCCAGGAATGGATTCGTCGGATCAGGAACCGGATAAACTAAAGTTGAAAGTGGTAACTGTGCATGATTCACTGCACGATAAATTCCCATGAAGGGAATCATGGATAAGTTCTTTCCAAATCCAAAATCGTGTGCAATTCTGTCAGCTTGGCTACCGGCGGTATTGATAATATGTTTAAATTCAATATTCTCTCCATTTATGGAAACCAATGTGGGATCCTGATAGAATGAAACCTGAGCTCCAAGAAGAACATTTGCGCCTAATAATTTGACCGAATTGAGCAGTGCAGTTAGGACTAACTGAGGATTAGACACAGATGTAGTGGGCGACCAGATAAAACTCTCTAAGGTGCGGGCCATGGGTTCATACTTGGATAACTCCGATGCAGGTAAGAGAGACAATTCAACGCCATTCTTAACTCCTCTTTGAAATAGCAATCCCAATTGGGAAACTTCTTCACTCGTTCTAGCAACTACAACCTTACCTATTTCCTTGATTGGAATTCTATAATCCTTACACAGTTGCTTAAGGGACGCGTTACCCTCGCGACAAAATTTTGCCTTTAAGGAGTCTGGTGAATAATAGAATCCGGCATGAATTACGCCGGAGTTCCTACCAGAGGCGTGTTTCCCAATTGACTCTTCCTTATCTACTATGTAGACGCGAAAGGTAGAGTGCGCTTCAAGAAGTGCCCGCGCTACAGATAGGCCAACCACCCCAGCTCCTATGACAAGAATATTTGCTTTCATACAGCTATACCTTTAACCTAGTAATGAGCTTTTCTATTGCAAACAAATTGAGATTTCCTTTAACGTGGACGAACAGCTGGTTCTTATTTGACCATGACAAAATATGATTCTTACTCCGCCCATAAAAATAGCTTTTATCTGGAGACAAAATGAGATAAGGAACTAAACTGAATATCGGAGCAATTCCTATTCCTCCCCCACCCCGCTGAAAATAGAAGTTTGCCGCTAGAACAACCGGAATTGCATTTTGAAATCCTTGAATCGGCTGTGCGAGGAGTTGAATTCCCCCCATCATTAGTGCTTTGGTTTCACGCGATCCTGTCAATGCAAAAAAGGCATCTTCCAATCCAGCAGAGTCACTAATAAGCATTATCGAATAATTGGGGAATCTCATCCGTAGAATTTCGAAGTCCTCTTTAATAGAGGATGAAGTAAAATTCCTCCTACTATCGTAGGAAGCTTTTCTGACATGCCAGGCAATATAAGGAGCACTTGAGTTAGTTGTGCTCACGTTTAAAAGAAATCCTTCAGGTACAGCCCACTTATATTTAGTAATAAGAAGATCTAAAAAATATGGTGAATACGTGTAAAATGATTTCGAATCTAGATTGATATCAGATGATTTCGGAAGATAGTTATTAAGAAGTTCAACTTTTATGGCTTCCGGGAGTAGATATTTTGCTAGATTAAGTAAATCATCTATTCGTTTATTCTGAAGTTCCTCAACGAGATCGTTCCAATCGGACCGCCGGGTAGAATCGACAACTGTTAGCGATACTTGGCACTTAGAGAGTGCAAGAAATCGACAGAGCATGACGACCACCATGAAATCTCCAAAGGTGTACGGGGAATCTGCGAAATTATATATTATGCGGGTATGTCTAATTTTGGAGGAACCTAAATCCCGAACAAAACCCTTGACCATTTTTTGAATATGCTTACGTGTTCGGAATGAAGATAGGGGATTCCTGAGGAAGTTCATAATAGGGACATAAATGAATCGTAGGTGTTTTCGCCGAAAATCAATCCACACCTTAGGCACCTTCCGATTCTTAATTAACCAAACAGAAACTCAACAAATGTCGAACGTTTCAAAAGGGTATATTTCATCAAGTCACTTTTATGAGCCGAGAGTATCGTCAATACCGCCTGAAAGGCTATAATTAGCCTATGAATTCGATTGAGATGTTAGAAGAGAAAATTAAGACCCTTGAATCTCTACTCGCTCAAGTGCAAGAGAAACACAAAGGCAGTTTTGCCGTCAGCGCGAAGATTTTCGCTGACGCTCTAAAAAGCGGTAACACTGTATTTTGGTGCGGAAATGGGGGAAGTGCAGCGGAGAGTTCTCACCTTGCAGTCGAGTTAATTGGCAGATTTAAGAATAATCGTCGGCCACTTCCATCAGTGTCACTCAATGCGGACACTTCTGCACTTACATGCATTGCAAATGATTTTGGATACGACGAGATCTTTGCAAGACAACTAGAAGGTCTAGCCGATAAAGGTGATGTCTTAGTTGTATTATCCACTTCTGGGAAAAGTGAAAATATTCTCAGGGCTTTGCGAAAAGCAAGGGAGATTGGGGTGGTTACTATTGCACTTTTGGGGAAAGGTGGAGGCCCAGCGTTAGATCTAGCTGATCACGCAATTGTGATTGATTCCACAGAAACCGCTCGTATTCAAGAGATTCACCTACTTCTAGGTCACACTTTTTGCGAGTTTGCCGAAATGGATATGGGTTTTGAGTAAAGGGCGATTTCCTCTCGATTCATATCACACAATAGTTTTCGATTTTGATGGAGTTTTTACGAATAATTATGTTTACGTAGATAGCCATGAAAATGAAACAGTTCGTTGTTCAAGGGCTGACAGTTTTGGGATCAACCTTCTAAAGGTGGCGAAAACAAAAACATCAGACCTGTTCGACTTCTTTGTGCTTTCGACAGAAACTAATCCGGTGGTGGCTAGTCGCTGCAAGAAGATGGGACTTGCTTGTTATACGGGCGAGGAGAACAAATGGGAATTCTTGCGAGAATGGCTAAAAAATAACCGCAAGGGTTTACCTTCACCAGAGCTAGGAGTTCTATATTTTGGTAATGACCTCAACGATTTAGAGGTGATGTCTCATGTAGGGGCTTCGATTTGCCCTTCGGATGCGCACCCCGAAGTAAAGAAAATAGCCACTTTTGCCTTGAGTTCCTTAGGAGGGCAAGGATTTGTACGCGAAGGTATAGAGTTCGTATTAGGTTTTCCGCACATGACACCAGGAGAGATACATGAGTTTATTTCTAATCGCTGAAATCGGCATTAATCATAATGGCGATCTTGCAATTGCAAAACAGCTCATAGATGCGGCTGTCGATGCGGGTTTTGACGCAGTCAAGTTTCAAAAAAGAACTATTGATGTTGTCTATACCT
>Ga0209596_1000808_pt1 | contig 28123 bp, 37 predicted proteins | sample M_130807_MF_Meta_FD_187314 | JGI IMG/M metagenome (GOLD analysis project Ga0209596, IMG submission 187314) | Freshwater microbial communities from Lake Montjoie, Canada to study carbon cycling - M_130807_MF_MetaG (SPAdes) (version 2) | ecosystem: Environmental > Aquatic > Freshwater > Lake... | reverse complement strand
AAAATTATCAATACTCTCTCTAAGAGAACTTCCCATCTTCTGCATATTATAACTATTAAGATATAATTTGATTGATTTACTCTCAACAATAAACTCGCTTGAAGCCGGGTATGAAAGTTTCACTACTCCAGTTACTGGACAACCATTGGTAAGAAGAAACGAACATTCATAAGCATTCCACGTATCAAAACCTACAAACGGTAGTGCATTATTTTGGATACCTAAATATGTTCTATTACTTTGCCTAGGTTCAGCAACTAATAATGTCGAATCGTAAGTACTTTTATACTCAGAAGTTTTGCCTAAATGCTTACTGATATTTGTATTATCGTTAATCATATTTTATTTAAATTGTTGTTTACGTTTTTCAATACTATCTTTTAATATATTATATCTCTCATCTACACTACCAGATAACATTACCAGATTAACCGGTTTATAATGTTCAATATATAGATTAAAAAGATTTATAATAGTATTCCTAAAATTTATATCCATACTTCTAACCCCGTCGTCAGTTAAAGGAATCGAAGGGTCAGTATAAAAAATAATATCATATTTATCTACTAATTTTTTACAAGCATAATCTGCATATCTTCCTAACTCTTCATCCACTTTATTTGTATTAACCAAATACGTTGTATATACTAGACTATCTATTGCACACCTATCAAACACGCAGTCTACTTTATAATTTTTTAAATAGTTATCCACATGACTATTAATTGTAATCATTTGAGTAAAATTATCACCCTGCTCGTTTATAACCAAATTATACTTCTCTTTTAATGATCTCGTAATTTCAGGCTCAAATGACCACCCATTAAAGTACACATCTTCTTTCATCTTAGAAAGAAGAGTACTTTTACCTGAAGATTGCGCACCAGTAAACGATATAATCATCTTTTTAATATTTGTTTAAACATTGCCGTATTATATTCTATATTATATAGTTCTTCCTTCGTAACTTTATGATCTATTAAATCAGCTAACTTAACTGATGGCTTATCTTGTAAGCCAAGATCGCCGTTATATCTCAATCCTTTTAACCCTGCAACGACCGGATTAGACGTATCGCAAGATCTAATATTGTATACATTATTGTCTACATAATATTTAAATTCTTTAGCTAACGAGCAACCGAGTAAATGGTGCGGTTTCTTCCAGTCCCACAGCCCGTCTTGAATGAGATCATTAATAAATTTTTGACGGCCATTACACCACCGCTCTAATTTAGTTTTACCTATCCCACTAACAAGGTAATAAGAAAAGTCAAAACTAATTGCAATATAATCTGCATAATCAGACATATATTTGTAACAATCAATTAATTCATCATATGTTTTACCTTGCACAGCACCGATCTTTAATCCTGGTAACCCTTTATACTCATTTGTAAATTTATCAAACCCTTTGACAGTGTTATAACCATCCTCGAGAACATCCGGTACAATATAAAAGGAAGGTTTTAAGATATTAATATAGTCAGCAAACTTCTTACTATCAAACGCTGCACCTAACTCAAATATACTATTATCTAATAGTACTTGCCGCCCTGTTAATAAAGACTCTTTAAAAAACTCTAAGTACTTCGGATACGTTTCGAATAAATGTACTAACGCATAATCATAATCATTATACGCTTTAGATTCGTTTAAAATAGATATAGGAGATTCATGTGAAACAAGTATTTTATGAAGCATATCATATTATAATATAGCTTTGATAAAATCAATAGATGTTTAAATATAATATATGTCTTGTTTAGATAAATTAAAGAATAACCCGGTAGCGGCAAGTTTTGATAAAGCTATACAAGGTATAATACCTTCAAGCTTACAAGATCTTACAACAGGTCAGAAAAAATTAGCTATTAAAGATAGTTTAAAGAGTGTGGCTGGAGATATTAAGAAAAATATTACAAACCAGGTTAATAATATTATAGGTCAAATTACTGGTAAATTTGATGCGACTTTTAACCAGGTTAAAAATTTAAAAAATGTTTTTAGTAGTTTACCATCCGCTTTTAAGAATGCGTTTAATAATGCAGCGAAAGCGTTCTCAACTCAATTAAAAAACGTAAAGGACCTAATAAAATGCGAGGTAACGTCTACTATTGATGGTGTTTCGACTTTATACGAAAATTGTATTTTACAATCAACAATTACCGCGGCCGCAGTAAGTTCTACTGCAGCTGTTTCTAATAATCTTATAAAAAGTTTTTCTGAAAACCCAGTTGCTAAAGATTTATATATAAATTCAATTACAGATAGTACAATTACTAAAGCAAGTGCAGCTGCTTTAGCTGCAAAAACAAATAAAATAATTGTTGTAGAGCAAACGTCAGTTTTAAATAAACTCCAAGCACTTGCCTAATATGGAAAAAATTTACGGCAATTATATAGGAATTGTTATACAAAATAATGATCCTGAATGCGCAGGTAAAATTAAAGTTTTTGTTCCTCATTTAACCGCTACTGTTTATAAAAAATGGGTAGAAGAAAAGAATAATAAACAGTTTAATTTTTTAGGTGCCAATATCGAATCAGATATAACTAAATCACTAGGAGATTTAGGTAAAAATAATACAACTCAAGTTAACGGTATAATAGATGAATTAAAAATAATCTTGCCATGGTGTGATTGTGCTGCGCCATTAATTGGTGAATCTTCAAGCGGTCGTTACAACAGTTATAATAATTTTTCTAGTATATCAGATTCTAATTTTTATTCAACGTTTTCTCAAACAACATCTGCTGCAGATCAAACACCAGGCAAACCTGGTTCAGTATTTGAACAAGAAACGAATCGTTTAACTGACGCGTTTGTTAGTTCAGCTGAAAATATTAATAGGCCAAATCCTTTAGCATTCGAATACGTCCCATCCACATACTCAAACAGGGCTAAAGGCTCATTTAGTATACCAGCTGTTGGTAGCCATGTTTGGGTATTTTTTAGAGAAGGTAACCCGACAATGCCTGTTTATTTTGCGACTGCTTTTGGTGGAAATGATTGGAATGGCATTTACGAAGCATTTAGCGGTAAGGGTATAGATTACCCGGGTACATTTGAAAATAAAAATGCAGCTCAAACAGAGTATAATGCAAACGTAGAAACGTATCGAAATAAATACGTATTGAATCAAAAAGGTGGCAGTATTGAAATTGTCAATACTGATTTAAGTGAAAAGATTAAATTAACTCACTATTCAGGTTCTTTTAAAGAATTTAATAATAATGCTAATATCGAATTAGCTACTAGTAACGATCAAAAGTTAGTTTTAAATGATCAATATGAAACAGTAAGAGGATTTAAAAATGTTTATGTAGGTAAAAATTTAGATGAGAATATTAAGAGAGATAAGTATAAAAAAGTTGGAACTTTAAACGCTGAGTACTTTCAAAAATGGAAAGAAATTATTGCTCCTATACAAGATAATAAGATGTTATTTGAAATACAGAGAGCGATATCTGATAATATAACTGACACGCAAGGTAATATTATTATTAATAGAAACAGCACAATGCAAACTAGAGTGGGTACGTTTGCTATACACCCTGCGTTAAATGGTTTAGATTCGTATACTGTATTAACGAATAATTCGGTTGGGATTCCTCAAGCTATTAGTTTAAACAATCTCAATACTAGTACAAGTGTAGTAGACGGTCCTGCATCTTTAAATATACCAGACTTGCCGCCAGTGCCGCAACCTATATTTGCCCCTGGTGTTGCATTAGATGTTTTAAGATATACTGCTGATACTAATATACAATGGGGTATAGGTGGTGTAGGGTTTAGTACTTCTTCGCAAGACGGTATATGGGCTCTTGACCCTAGAAAAGAATTATTAGGTACGCTGATACAAGCTAATATGCAAGCTTTAACTGATATAGAAAAAGAATTAGGTATCGGTGGTAGTGAAATAATTCAAATTACAAAACATAAAATTGAAACAATTGGAATGGAAATTAATAATTTTGGTAGTTTTAGATATGATTCGGTTGGTAAGATGTTATCAAATGAAATGCTAGTCGATACAAGAGGAACGTTTATTAATTATGAAAAGAGTCCATTAGTAGAATATGTACATGTTCAAGATTTACCAGGTGGTGATTATACTTTAAATGTATGTAACCGTTTTAATGTTATGGTTGGAGCTGGTGGGCTTAATTTAAAGTCTTTAGGAAGCACTAACATAGTAGGTACGATTACGAATGTTGCTGGTGAACAAGTAAATATTGGAAGTGAAAATGAAATAAATATAGATGCAAAGACTATTAATATATCTGCAGAAATATTACGTTTAAGGAATAAACGGCAAAAACAAATATATATTGATGACAATTTAGGGGTAAATAAAAATGTTATAATAGGTGGTGGGTTATCTGTTGAAGGTGAATTATTTGTCCAGCATGTAACAGCTCCGACAGAATATCAAGTTACCGAAGCTACTAAAGTTATAGGAAGTATATTACAAGGGGCAACTATATTTGGAACTGCTTCAATTGGTCCAATATTTCCAGGGTTAACTGTCAATGCCAATACCGGTGTGATCACAGGTACTACAGTTTCGCCTATTGTTATTACATTATCTACACCCTCACTTAACTCTATATTAGTGCCTGAACATTCTCATATATTTAAAAACTTACCATTAACTCTACACGATTCTAACACAACCGTTAGAGATCAAGCTAAGAAATTAAATGACGGTGGTACTCGAGTAGTTGCAACTAAAAGATATCACAAGAAAAAGTAATTTTTTATTTTTTCTTGTGAAAGTTTATAATTTTTTCAATATCTGGACAACAAAGAGTGCATTTTTGGCAGCAAACCATATACCTGTTTAAATCTTCTATAGAATTAATACTCTTAATTTTTTTATTTTTTCTTGTGAAAGTTTATAATTTTTTCAATATCTGGACAACAAAGAGTGCATTTTTGGCAGCAAACCATATACCTGTTTAAATCTTCTATAGAATTAATACTCTTAATGTTTTTGACAACTGATGATATCTCTGAATATGTTATATTAAAACATACGCAATATGTGCCCACTAATTGCTTTGCAAGTTCATCTTCCATTTATTCTAAATGTATTTAGAATAATTTGATACATTAAAACCTCATATTCTTTTTTACAGTAGCAAAAATATCTATTACCATCAGTATCGTAATATCCGTACGGGTCTGTAATACAATGTGTTAATAAGTCGTTCATATAGCACATGCTCCGCCAGCACAAGCTTGCGCACCAAGCGTTGTTGCATCTACATATGTTTCAATTTCTTCAACTACTAGTGACCAATCAATCTCTTTATATTCGCGCTGCAAATCGCACCAGGTCTTCCATAAGGAAACGTGCTTTAAACAGTGACTAGCTTTACGAATATTCCCATTGAAATACCTATCAGCAAATTGCTTTGCTCTTCTATTCCAATCACACTTTAACCATTGTTTATAATCATCACTTTGTTCATGTGGAATAATTAAAAAGTCGAAATCTTTAACTTTTTCACCTACTCCTAAAACACTATCGCAAGCAGCCCAGAGATTATTTTTATACGCATTTAACCCGTCTACAATTAACCCGCTTGCAAATACAGCGGCATCACCATACTCATCAACAATTTCTCTAGCATTTAATACTGTAGCAAACGGTGCTTGCGGATAATCTAAATCGCCTGCTGCTGATAATAGAGATATACCAGCGAACCATTTTTTATTGTTGTAAATATAATCTCTAACTTCATCCCACTCATCATCATTTACGGTTATTGTATTGCTAACATTATGTCTTAATGATTGTAATAAGCAGAGCTCTTTATTAGTGCCTGCTTCGACCCAATTTTGCTGGGTAGTTTTTACTTTTTCTAAAAGCTCTACAGCTCTTAAGTTATTTTTAATAACAGCACCTTTTGGTACTTCGCATAAAAATGATATTACCATATCTGTACCGGATGAGCTCCATACAGATTTTTCAATCGCAATAGGATTGACTTCACTAAACTTTTTAAGAGGATATTCTAAATAGTTAGCCTGTACTCTACGAATATAACGTTTAGCATGATGCGGATGAATGCCTGATGCAGTCCCTAATACACATGAAGTTGATCCTGCCGGTTTAACACATGTTGTTCTTGCTGCAGGGTTTATACCAATTAACTTCGCAATTTTATCATTCATTTTGCGAATTTCTTTAGCACCTTTACGTTGTATTTCTGGATTTAAAAGAATATCAGGGTTGTCCATAATACCCGTAATTGAACATCCAAGAAGAGCTTCTTGATCTGTAATTTCTTTTGTTTCAGGTGATAGATACTTAAAATCTGTATAGCTTGCTTGAAGAGTACCTATAATAGCTGCTGCTCGACATGCTTGGATAAACTTCTCTTCTGTATCACAAAATTTACCATTAATCTCGCACAGGTTACAAAACTGCCAACCAGAACGCCCATCCTTTGTTTGAGGATATAATCCGATTTCTACACAAGGATTGTATCCGCAATCTTCACTATCAGCAAAAACAAACCCAGGTTCACCGAATTGCTTAGTTGATTCGATAATAGTTGAAAATTCTTCTTTTGTAATATCATCTTTAACTAATAAAACAGAATTATTAGAGCGAGCACGTTGAGGGTGGGTCACAAACCAGTTACCTGTCTTTGCTCCCATCATCTCTTTATCTGTCTTGCTAAACAAACAGATAGTTGCGCTTCTACGTACCCCGCCGCTAAGTACAGCATTACTAAAATGCATTATGATATCATAGACATCAATAGCGTGTAATTTTGTTTCACCAGCAGTGAGTCTATTAACAATAACTTCTCTTACCTTTTCTAAAGCGGATTCAAGTCCTTTATGGCCAGGCGCTTTAAATTGACCTGCAATTAAAGATCCTTCTGGTCGGATATTAGAAAAGTTAAATTTAATTTCATGTCCTTTATATTCTGGAAACGTCGCGTCTTTAGTAAAGAAAGAAGACATTAACACTCCAACACAATCAGCCCAACCTTCAATACTATCTTCAGGTTTGAATACTTTTACTCCTTTAGTAGGAGTGGCAATATTTGGTATTTTCTTAATATGTTTAAACTGAACACTAAACCCGACACCGCATCCGCATAGCAGCAAATACATTGTTTCCTGAAAAGCTTTTACTCGATCGAGATATCCAAACGAACAATTAAATACTTTTGCGTTATGTTTTAATATTGGTTCACCACCAAATTGTAAAATACGTTGTGCACCGAGAACTCTTTTCTTCTTAACTTGTTGCTTAGCAAATAAAATATCTGCTTTTAGATCTTCATTTTTAGATATTGCAGATTCAAACCGGTTTAAGTGCATTTGAAATACTCTATCAACCATTTCCTCCCATGATTCACGACGCTTTTTTTCTGGAAGATATCTTGCGTATTTTGCGTAGACGGTATAATCGGACAATGCTTTTAGACTCATAAATTATTGAAAATTATTTAATGAAAGAATTTAAGTTTAAAAGATAAATTATGTTAAAATAAATAATTTTAACGCTGCAAATTTCTGAAAGTCAAAAATACTATCATCGATGCACAGAAGGTGCTGAAATATTTTTTTATCTAAATTAAAATCATCATCGCATACAGATTTCAAATTATTAAAATCTAATGGGTATATGCCTTTTTGAAAATATCCGTATGTCTCTTTGCAACTAAAATTAAATTGCGAGATTAAGTTTTCGTATATAACTAAATTCATATTATTTGATTTCTCTTGATTTGTGATAGATTCGATAACCTTTTTTAAGTTATCGTTTGGTGTAAGAACTATACCGTTTAAAGGTATAACTCCTGACTTAAGAACATGATAAAATTTAACCGGGTTGTATTTACTATTCAATTCAATACGCATATTATCATATTGATTTTTAATAACAAACCCTAAAAACAGTATTGGGTATTGTTTAGGTGGAGTTGGACTAAAATCCTTTTCTTGAATTTCTTCAAATGAATGTTCAATAGTAATCATACGTTATAGATTTTCTGAACTGATCCGTTACGTAAATCATACACGTACACTTTTGTAGTTGTGCCTTTTTTAACGTTTACCGTGCCAGTGCTGCCTGACACGTTTGGGGTACCGATAATAGACCCGTCAACACTTACAATTTTAGTTGTTTGGCCGGTAGTAGCGTTATAAATTGCAAGTGTGTTATCACTTCTTTTGTTCATCGAATATATAAGATTCATAGCTTTAGTATAAGGTTATTTATAAAATTTTCAACATCTAAATCAGATTTATTATATGTAAATGAAGTTAAAGAAGCAATAGAACTAGTCGCATCGTTAGTTTTAAAAGGTGATTTTTGATAACTCGCTTCTAAAGCAGTTATAATTTCTTTTGTAGGTAAATCTTCTTCTTCCGAGACATTTAATATTTTTCTTATATCTATAACATTATACCCTTTTTTAAGCAAACTTTTCACTTCTTTGCAGATATACAAATTTTCTAAAACCTGTTCATTACCAAATTCTTCTATTTTTTTATCTAAATAATCTCCACTTATTGTTACGCTTTTACCTGTAATAATGCAAGTAAGCTTTTTACTGTTATTCATATATCATTATATAAATAATATTATGGAATTCAATCTATTAGTAGATAGTATATTAAAAAAAATTAATGTGCAAGAATCCAGGGTTGCGCCTTATGATAATCGATTTAATGGTAAAAAAAGAGATGCTGCTCAAGGGTCAATGGCTACTACGATGAATGACCAGTCAACTAAAGGTAATATTCATAACACGGCCGTATTAATACCTTTACCGCGAAGAAGAAAGAAAAAAACTAAAGCTTAGCATTCCTAACTATATTAGCTAATTCTGTAGCCCGGTTACCGGTTTGTCTGGCCCATAAACTATCTTTCATTTCTAACGCTGCTTCTTTAAAATCATACTTAATTAAAGCAGCTTTTAAATCTACAAATTTATTCAGTCTATTTATACCTAAATTATATGACATATTAATTAAAGCTGCTTGAACTTGGGTAGGTAATGTTATGAACGTATTTGCGCCTATAAATGATTTTGCATCTTTTACAGCTACATCTAACCGTGCATAGAATAAATTTTCAATTTGAAAGTCATTTAATCCGTTTTTTATATCCTTATTAGTAATGTGTAATTTATTTAAAATTGCCTTATTTGAAGGGTCGGATAAATGAAATCCGATACCTATTGACATCCCAGTTACGTCTGGATATGCTTTCCTTTCAAAACCTTCATGCTTTTTTAGTGTATGGAATAATTCCTTTTTAGTGGGTAGCGGATACGCTCTGGCTTGCTGTTGCTGGGTTAAAATAGGTCTATCTGATTTAAAAGGCACATTAAAGTTATTAGGCGATGCAGCAGCAGATCCAGCAACTGCCCCGGCAAGAGCTAAGGATTTAAGTGTATTCATAACTCCCTCATTTTTAGTGTCACTTTCAATAAACTCTTTAAACGGTATCATCATATCTATTTAAACAAATCTATCAATAAAATACTGCGGTAACTTTGACTTATTTGTTACAACTGCTTGATGAATAGCACCATCTAAGATATACGTTATACAGTAATCATCTTTACTTCTGATACCTCTACCACAAGCTTGTATAAGGTTACCAAGCATTTTATTAGTATACCATACTTTATCATCATCGAACAGCCGTTTTATCCTTAAATCCCCTAAAGGTAAATACCCTGCTTTAACTATTATCTGAAATCTAGCATAATCATCTTTTAAGTCCACACCATGGGTCATCGACGGGCTTACAATCACTGTTGCATCTTTTGATTTATAATGATCTTTTAAAATATTTTCATTTTTAGATTCTGCGTCTCTAAATAAAAATCGACTACCTTTTAATTTTTTTTGCAAATATTTTGTAATTTGCATCGTATGGGTATGTATTAATCCTTTATCACCTTCATGACTTTTGCAAATACTTTCAATTTGATCTACAATTTTAGGTAACATTTTTTCCATATTAATATGGTTTAGCTTATTATTTACCGATACATATATGGGCGCCTTTTTAGCATCAAAAACGCTATCAACTTCAATAAACTTGTAATCTTTAATGCCTAAAGTTTTGGCATAATTTTTATGATCGACAATTGTTGCAGACATTAATAATACATTATCTGCGTAATCAAAAATATATTTTGAAAGGTTATCTACTTTGAAAGGAGTTAATTTTACTGTTTTACCTTCTCTCTGGCATATATATTCACATTTATCCCAAGTTTGATCTATAAGACTTAATGTACGGTGTAAATTACGTAACCAATTAAGCTTAGTTTTATCATTTATATTAAGAGATGTAGACTTATTATTATTCCGATCAATTAATACGTTTATATATTCACTTACAGATACCATTACTTGATTTTGCCACTTTAAAACTTCTTCATGCTCTGTAGTATATAAGTACGGTACTTTAATACCATTAAGTTTAAGCTTGTCTGGGTCAATAAAAACAGTAAATTGCTTTACTAATTCATCTTCTAGTTCAGCAGCTTCGTCGCAAATTATAAAGTTTTTACGTTTAACATGTCCAGGTAAAGATAAAAACATTTTGTAATTTAAAACTGCAAATTCGCTAGTCAACGCTCGGTTCCGAGAATTATAATATGGGCATATATTATTCGACCAGCAATTTTCTTTCATTTTAGGGGTTAATAAGCATGGAGCATTCTCCACATCTACATTAACATCAACAGCACATTGATAATTATTTTTACCTTTTAATAATGTAGTGTCGTCAAATAACTTATGATACTGGTCCTGCAATGACTTAGTTATGGTTAATGCAAATGCTCCTGATGGTGGTTGGTTTAAACAATCCACTTCGTTAATATAATTACCCATATAGTCTTGCCTAAAGGCATCATACGATGTAATTAACTCGTTAAACTCTGTCGAACACTTATTTGATATATTGCCTAAAGTTTTAGCTAAAAAACTCTTACCTGAGCCGGTAGGAGCAGCACATATAACAAATTTATAACCGTCTGCGTATGCTTGTTCGACCCTTTTTATAAGATCGATTTGCTGGCTATTCGGGTCATAATTAGCCGGAAATTTCGAAAGGTATTTACTATACACTACCTATTATATTAGTTTAACGAGGATAAAACAACCATAGAATTATATAATTTATTTTTCTTTTTCGGTTTCAAAATTAATGATTTATAATATAAATCCATATTTTTTTGTGAAAAATCTTCTAACGTATATGAAAAAATTAAACTATTAACTCCTTTAGTTATGCTAAATGGATATGGTATTTCAAAAATTTTATTTACGTTATTATTTTTGAGTATAAAATTAAAATAAAAGTCTTTAAATTTAAAAATTAACAATTTACCAGTTTTTATTGGCTTTTCTTTATTAATAAAGAAAACTACATCTTTTTGTAAAAAGTTATTAATTAATTTTTCTGATTCTTCGGTCATACGTTCATGTAAGTTATTTTTTCTTGTGGTGACATAGTCATTAATGTTTTATTAAAGTACTCCCAAAATTCAGTTCTTTTTATTGTTTTAACTATATCGCAACTATTTAAATTTACCATTCTCCAATCTTGCATTAATATATCCCACACTGGTAATAAATTTTTTGAAACTGCGTTATATGGTAATGGTTGACCAGCTGGTTTAAAGTTTAATGATAGTCTACCGTTAGTACTATTTAAAATATCCTGGTCTAAAGTACACAACATACGTCGCGCTGCAGACTTACCTGCGCGAGGTCTACGTCTTACAATAATTAATTCACAAACGTTTTCTTTTAGAAGCGTTTGTAGATTTTCTAGTGTTGTTATCATGTTGTATATTTTCTGCTAACGAATCTGAGTTTATATTTTTACAAATACCGAATAGTCTTTGTTCATTTAAAAAGACGCCTTTAGTTAATTTACCGTAGCCTTGTATAATTATATTCGAAACTGCTGCTCCTTTATCATTCGGAAAAATTACTATATCTCCTTGCTTGCAATATTTCACGCTAGGACCTACTAAAACAACTTTAGCTTTTCTCCAAGCTTTAATTAAAGCATTAACTGGGACATATAAACCGTTCCTGATTATAACATCCCCTTGAGGGCCATTAGCTTCGTCGATAAACTCAACCAATACTATATCATCAAATATAAACGATAACTCAAAGTCATCACCTAACCCAAAGTTACCTTTACCGTAACTATCAAGGTCAATTAAACTCTTTCTTGTTTCTAATGTGTCTATAGATACTTGTGCCATATATTTTATTTACTAAGCAGTTTTAATAATTCAATGTTATAGTTGTGTTCTTTTTTGCTTATAAAATCAGGAGTTATTTGTGTAATTACTTCCTCCGCATCTTTATCTTTTTTAGTTTTCTTTATATAATTAATACGTTTAAATTTTAACGCAGGTATAATATTATATAAAAAATTATATTGGTCTTGCTTATTATCAAATAGCCCGCTGTATTTATTAGTTGTTTGGTTTATATAATTGACAGTTTCGTTAGAATAAAAAGAAATCCAACGATTAAGCATAAACACACTAAACGTGGAAGCATCATCGCAATTTAGTTCAATTTTTTTCTTAGAAAAAACTATCGAATTAATATATTCAAATATTGTCATTTAATATTAGCATATGACTTTGCTAGTAGCTATAAAAATGTCATCATTTAAAGCATAAAAAAGATCAATTACAGCTTTCATAAGATTATCTACCTGCTCATCAGTAAGCTTAGTACTATAAGCAAAATTAGGAGCTTTACGTCCTGCATTGACATTAATACCTGTATGACCTATCGCTACGTTATTTTTTGAATATGTTATACTAACACTGCACTTGCCTACTTTCTGTAAAGATCCGTCGCTGCCTTCAAATTCATTATGAACTAAAAGATCATCTCCATCTACTTCAATTGGTTTTTTAAGAATTGAAGATAGGATATTAGCAATTTGAGTATTGAATAGTCTTTGCCAAGCAACTGCACCGAATGGATCTAAATTTGGTATCTCCCAGCAAAAGTTAATTGCGTCGTCGCTATATATAAAATCATTCTTTAAGATATCTTCACTATCAATCATACCATTTGCAAGTACATGCATTGGTGCTCTAAATGCAACGATATTGCCTATAGGTAAAGTCTTCTTACGAAAATATGTATAGGCAAATCGCTTATGAATTAACATCCCATCATAAACCGGTACATCTCTAATAATCATACGATATTATAGTTTAAATTTTATAATATCAACTGTTTGACTATAAGGTTTAAACATATTGTTTTAAATTTATTTCTATGAAATAATCTTCTAGATAGTAATTAAATGGTTTGTAGTCTAATACCGGTAATTCAGTTAATTGTTCTGGATGTTTAAAGTTTACAGAATATCCATTATTTAACTCGCTATAACTTAAAACCATATCATTAGTAACTTGTTGTATAGGAATACTGCCTACTTTTAATGCTTCGTAAAATCTTAAATTTAAAAAATCTCCAGTACCGAGCGGGTTAAGTATGTACTTATAACTTGCCAGTAATTTAAGATATTCATTATATGTATATTTTCTGTCTGAATTTATAATTTTTAATGGTAAGTTTTTACTAGTTAAATAATTTAAGACCTCTCTACGTCTTACGTAAACGTGAGGATTTATTTGGCCTATAAAAAGTATTTCGTTAATTTTATCGCCAGGTTCAACTAATATAGTATCTCGTGATAAAAGTTGTTTATTTATAATAGGTCTATTTAAAATTTTGGCATCATTAATATCACTCACCAACTGCACAAGATTTTTAATTCGATCTACATTACGTTGATGGTCTACATTCCATGGAAATAAAGCGTCATAAATTTTTTCAAAATTAAAAATAATTGTTCTTATATTACGGCTGTTTAATTGGTTTATAAATGCATCATTTTTCCAAATATCTACATGCGGCCCAAAATGTTCATCTATTATAAAGAGAATTTCAATGTTGTCTAAATCTTGAACGCTATTAACGTTTTTGAATTCTACATTTAAATAATTTTTTAAAGCAAATCTAAAATTTTGAAATAGCCCATGGCTTACAAATTCTATTTCATCTCTACTAATAATACCAATCATATAATTTTCCTCCAATAATTTATATCTAAAACCGATAGGTCGAATTTTTTACCTATATATTGCGGTATTTTATCTTTTAACATTGGCACCGTTACATCTTGCCAGTTATTTATAAACATAATCGGTAAGTGTTTAAATTGACTAAAACATTCGTTATCTTCAACTATCGGTATAACATTTAATGATAAACATTCCCATATTCGGTGGCAATCAACTCCATTACCTGGAGGCGATATAGCAAATAAATATTTAGATAATTCTTCAATATATCGCGAGAATTCATAATTGGGATTCATATATATACCGTTGTTGTTTGTTATCAGGTTTACATAATTTCTTTTATTGATATTGGTACCTATGTCGAAATTTTTATATATTAAATTATTTTTTAAAGGCTTTGTATCTATAACTCTCTTTAATGCTTGCATATTGCCATGCAGCCATTGACCGTTTGCAATTCCTATAGGTAAGGAAAATAACTTCTGATGTGTGATGTGTCTGTTCTGGCAGAACCATTTGTCAATATTAGGGGATTCAAGATATTTTAAACATGACTCATCGACTCCTATATCTGAATTGTGGGTAATTATAGTTGTGTTGCTTGATAAATGGTCTAAAAATTTACTAAAAAATGCATGTATATCATGAGAATATATAAATATTTTTTGATATTGTTTTATGTTTTCAACCGGAAACTCTTTTATAATATGCACATTTTGCGGCATATGTTTTAATTGATCATTAATAATGCAGTTTTTTTCTGTGCAAAAACTTATTTGTGACAAAGATTGGAATAATTCGCCTGATATCATTTACGTATATTTACTTAATTGTTTACTATGAATGTGTAAGTTATTGAGCTTAATTAACTTGTTATCGTATTTCACGTATGGCAACTTATTCTCAAACACAACTTCGATTGTATTTTTATTTAACATTTGATCTATAGATCTGTGATTATTTTGCGCCGCAACCCAGCCACCTTCTGGTCTATCTGGTGTACCACCCACATGCTGCCCATACGATGACGGGTCAAATAAAGAATTAAATTTATCAAAATTGACTGAAAACTCACCTACTGGGAGTATAGGTAATAAACTTAAACAATTTGTTTCTTTATTTAATTTACTCAGTAATCTCATTTCATTAGGCATAAATCCCTGCCCTGCATATTGATCTAAACTGAAAGAGTCTTTAAAAATTAATTTTTCAAAAAACTCGCAGATGACATCAATATTATCTCTTATATACATAGTACCGCAAACATACTCTTCATTCGAATGCGGAGTTATAGATATATTATTTTGTTGTAAAATATCTATAAACTTCGTATAATCATTGTATATAAGCACGTCATTATCAAAATGTGTTACATTTTTTAAGCTATATTTCTTTATCAATTCATTTATAAAGAAAAACCTAAACAACGAATTTCTAAATAACGAAGCATGGTATGAGTTTTTAAAAAAATTCGATTCAAGCAATTTATAACTATTAAAGTCTGCTACATTAATGGTTTCTACTTTATCGAATGATACTTGTTTGTCTGTTAAGAAATAGATTTTACTATTAGGGGTAAATTGTTGTATATTTCTAATACAGTGTTCAACATGTATTGGAAAGTCTACTCCTATATGAAATAAAACAAAGTTCATTAACTAAGCTTTTTTACCCAATAGTTAAGAAGATCTTGAATAGTTTGGTCTATAGTGTATGTTTGTTTCCAGTCTGTTATTTCAAGCAATTCACTAATATCACCCCACTGATATTGAATATCATATGGTCTATAAATTAATGGGTCGATAACTTTTTCTACATTAGTCAATCCACTAAACTCAATAAGTTTGTCTGTATAAAATCCCATCTCACGAGGTACGTCGCCACCAATATTAAAAATTTTACCATTTGACTTATCTGTCATCATTAATTTATAATATGCATTTACAATATCTCTAACATCTAAAACTACTCTAACCGTTGATAGATTACCTACACGTAATTTATTATTTTGTTTACCAAGCATCATACTTGCAACTTGATATGCGTCTGATGATATAGAAAATGTTTTACCTCGCCTTGGACCTGTATGAGAAAATGCTCTAGTTATAAATCCTGTAATTTTATTGTTTGTAAATCGTTCTTGCAAATATAAATCTGTTGCAGCTTTACTTGCACCGTATGGATTAGCTGGCATTAATGCATCGGTAATTTTAATTTTACGACCATCAATACCAACATTACCATATACTTCTGAAGTACTACAAAACATCAACTTACAAGTCGGTTGATGGTCTTCAATACATTGGATTAAGTTTGCAGAGCCTATTACGTTTTCTTGCATCGTTCCTATAGGGTCTTTAAAGCTAGTTGGTGGGTGAGATTGAGCTGCTAAATGAAATACCCCGTCAAATTTATTTTCTTTAAATACTTGCTGTAAAGACCTTAAATTCGTTAAATCAGCTCTAACAAATTTAATACTTTCGAAATTATTATGTGGTACAATATCTAGTATATCTGTCTCTCTACCATTACTATGCCGAACTAACCCGTATACTTCATGACCTTCCTTAATTAAAAGATTTGCCATGTTAGGGCCAGCAAACCCAGTGATACCAGTAATTAAAAACTTCATAACGATATTATATACGATCCTAATTATTAATCAACAGTGATGTAATTATTATTACTATAAAAATACCCGTTACTCCCAGATTCTTTTAAATACTTCCTATACGTAAAAGTGTATATCTGCGCATCATTCTGAAATTGGTTCTTTATAGTTGAAGCTAAATTAGTCATCCCAGAATTAAGTGTTATAATGTTCTTACAGGAGTAAACAATATCGCTATAAAAAAATAAATCGTTAATATCGATAATGTCAGTAGCAAAATCTAATTTATATTGAGTATTATCAATCTTACTATGCGTTACTATAAAAACATTATCTCGCATGTTATTTTCTATCATCAGCTGTCTAAGTTTATCTTGCAATATATCTTTATCATATCCTACAGATATACTATTAAAATCTATAAATGTAGAGTTTTTATATTCGGGTAAAAATTTAGGAGTATAATAAATTTTAGGATATTCGAAAGATGTATTAAATCCGTAAGTTTTTTGGATTACCTGTACATGATTAAGGCCTTGGTTTTCATACTCTCCACATCTATCAAGCCAAGATAAGTCATGCGTGTCTGGTTGTTCTTTCTCTAAAAACGGATTTGCTTTCCAAATTAAATCATATATTTGTTCATTACGGTAAGCATTATTTTTTGATAAAAAACATTTATAGCCGTTTATATTACAGAGTTCTGGTATAATTGAATGAGCTAAATTATCGCCAAGCCCTCCCCACGGCTGATATATTGTCTTTATATCGCTCATTTATTTTAATATATAAATTTTTGTGATGAACCTAAATCAAAAAATAAATCAATATCATCTTTACCAGGGGTTAAAGGCCATACGCCGCCTTCTTTTTTATACGGAAAAATAATTTTATCATGGTCGCTAAGAAAAGCAGCCCACCAAGAAAACGATGATTGAGATATAGCAATATTTTTACTTTGAACTAATAAATCAAAATCAGACATAGCTCTTGAATCACTAATATGTTCGAACTTATTAACATTTCCTTCTGAGTTTAATTTACAACCTTCAGATAATAAACGTTGAACTGTATCACATCCAGAATTGTCTGTAACTATAATTACATTAGTATAACCTGAATCAGTAATAAGCTTTTTATAATATTCATATCCTAAGAAACTATTAATTAATGTATAATCTGTTTCTCGTATATGCACCACTAAGCTATCGTTGCCTGTCATATAATTATTAGGTAATAATTTGTTCCTTAGCAACTGTCTATGTGGTATATAATATGCTGCTTTTTGTACAAATGAATCTACAATAATATCGCCGTCATGATTAAGTAAAAAATCCATATCCACGGTTTGATTGCCGAAAGATTTTGTTGTGAATACGTTTGAAGAATAAAAATTACATTCTTTATTAATAATATTAAAATTAGGTAATTCTGGTTGATATAATTCTGCATTCTTTAATTTTGATAAAATTAACCCAAACGCATACTGAAAGAGTCTATTACCCATTCTACCATAAGGATCATATTTGACTATAATTTTCATTTTAAATATATACTACCAATAACAAGCGCCTTCTACTAAATTTCTCTTTTCTGGTTTTTCTGATTCAAGTGGGTCTGTCCAGTGCTCATTAAAAAACGGTTGAAATTCTTTTATATCTCTCCATCTCTGACCTTTAATACCGAAAAGTATTTGAGTTGCACCGCCTAAATGTATACCGGCTTTACCCATTTTTTTTGCTTCAGCTGCTAATAATAATGATGTATACCCTGTACCAGTTATACATACATCAAATTTTTCTTGTTGTAACGCATTAAAATAGTATCTATAAACAGCATCAGAAGTAGTAAAATTACTATTAGGTGATATTTTTAACGCAAATGGATATTTTAATACCTTTAATGTAAAGTTTGATTTTATTTTACCGTTCCAAATTTTATCTAAATTTTTATAATTGCGTTCAATAGATTCTGCAAACGGGCTTATAACTAATACCGTTTTACCTTCAAGCTGATCGGTCCAAGGTTTATCAAAAAAATATGGTTCAAGATGTTGTAGGTCTGTAATATATGCATTTTTACAGTAATTGTCAAATATAAATTTTTCAAACATTGGATGTACTCTATTCCATTTAGGTATAAGATCTAAAGTTACAAGCCGTTCAAGCATATCTTGCGCAAACTGTGTTGTTGTATCTTTATTGTAAGGATATAACCCTGCAATATCTTCAGCTTCATGCTGTAAATGTGGAAGAAATTTACCTGCATTAACTAAATTATGGTGGCAATAAAGTAAATTAAGTTCTGTAACGCCTATTTTACCTGCACATAAAGGTAGATTGTTTTTTAAGAAATGAGATATAACATTATTACCATCAACAATCATCTGTATATTTTATAACAGTATTTGTAAAGCTCCACCAGACATCAGGTCCTAACAACTCTTTTATAGGTAATATATTAGTATTACTTTGAATATTATTCCAGCGTTCATATAATCCTTGATAGCCTCCGTAATATGCTTCTTTAAATATTACATCTTCTTTATAGTAATATGCAAAGTGATTAAACCTTTGCGGTAATAATAGCCCGGGTCCGTTTTTACCTTCAAGCTTAGGTGGTTCATGAGATGCAAACTTTTCACCTTTCCAATTCCATAGCCTCCTATACGGCTCATGTTTACCTTCCCCCCAATCACCTAAAGCAATTTGGTTTTTTCCAACATAGTAATTGCATAAGAAACATCCAGTTTTGCCATTGTTCTTACGTAACATCTCTTCAGCTTCATGCAATTGCTTGGCTGTCCACTTTTCATCTATATCAACTTGCCATAACATACACTCGTTAGTAATACTTTTAATAACGTCAATAGCTGCATTAACTTGCTCGTCTTTGTTCTCCCATGGTTTATCTTTGCATCTTACAATGGTAACCTTATTAGACTTCATTGTATCTAAAAACTCAGTTGTACCGTCGTTTGAAAGGTAATTATTATGGAAATTAGTTGATAATTCTTTGCACCATGATGTTGATCCCGTAGGCCTTGATACGCCTTCAACTATGACCCAGTGATCAAACTGAGTTGTCATAAATTGGTAATAATTAGCATGTTTTAAATGCTGTATACCGTTTAAAATAATCGTAAAAGCAATTCTCACGGTACGGATTGAATCATCCAAGTATTTTTAAAAACTGGCGTAGGTTGTCCAGGTTTTCTCAATAGTATTTTTCTATTAGGTAAATTTAATTGCTCAACTAAATTTGCCATGGCACTGTCTACTAAAGCCAAACATTTTGCATTTTCAAGAACTTTTCTCCAATGAAATATATTATAATCTTCATTAACTTTAACGATATCAAGTTTGCTAACAAATTTTACATTTACTTCTCCGCGAGAATGTTTTGTTGATACCACATCATATTTTAAAGTTTTAACCATTGTATCATATACTTTTTGCTCTAAATTTAAATTACGGTTATATTCTAACTTCCATTTTAAATCAAAAGGTACCTTACATAGCCTATATTTAAATTGATCAAATTTTTCATCTCCAAACCCGTCCCCGAGTTTAACATATTCGTCAGTGCATTTACTTCCTGGAAATGTAGCAGCTATATCAAATAATTTAGTAGGTTTATTTATTTTAAAATAATTATACGCATCAGGTACACATTGATATACATTATTCGATATTGGAATATAATTAACATAATCAACTACTTCAGACATCATCGATACAAAGTTATGAAAAATTGGCCAAGACACTTCATATCCTTTATCATAATAATATTTTGCAATGGGTAAGCAAATAATTAAATCGCCTAGCTTGCCAGGTTGTATAATACCTATTGTTTTCTTTTTCATTTGCGTTTAAAAATAGCCCAGCCGTTTCTTGTATGTTTATCCCCAGCAATTGCCTCCCAATTAATATCTGTATTAAGTTCATCTGCAATTTGACGAGTCTTAAAAGCTTTGTAATAATCATCAAGAATAAAGAACTTAGATTTATTTCTTAAAAGCTTAAACTCACTATAACCGGAAAACTCCCCACCATCAATTAACACTGCATCGTAAGTTTCATCTGGATGGTCTTCAATATACCCAGATTTAAACTTATTCATCATCTCGATATCTTGTTTAAACCATTCAGATACAATTGGCTTAGTACTACCATTACCATCTTCTTTAGGTATAAAGTTATATGGGGAATCCCAGATATTATCAAAGTTCTTATATATCATATTACCATAGCTAATTGATGATTGATTATAACATTCCACCCAACTATGTTTTGCGGTATTGCTACATAGTTGTTTAAATCTGTCCATATATACTTCTAAACATATTAAACGTTTGTTGTCGAAGTCTTCCATTCCTTCAATAAAACATTGAGTAGAGCCTGTACCGTCCCAAGACCCTATTTCAAGCACGGTTTGTATATTATATTTTTTTACTGTTGATATAATAGCTTGCCCAAATTTATCTAAGTTTGTTATCTCTCCCATTATATTTTCCCCCCAGCAGTATCAACCTTACTCCAATCTGGTAAAATATTTAAATATTTTGATATTTTATTAACATCGTTAATTCTTTCTTGAACTAAATCATGCCATAATTTATCGCTAATTTTATCTTTGTCTGCAACTGCCATTCTATCAGCAACACTGTCTCTTGTATCTTTACCTAACACCCAATGCCGGTGCTCAATCATTATATCTCCGCGATACGTCAAACGGTTAAAAGCTGAAAATTCTTGATGAAGCCATTGGTCCACCCAATTTATTTTAAATTCTTCTCTCATAAATCTACCCATTATTTGTGCATATTTGCGATTACAAAATAAATTAACGGCTAACTTACTACCATGGCAACCATCATTACAATGGACAGCTTTAATATTATCTGCAGGTGCATTTTTAAACTCTTCAATTATCATTTCATCCCATCCAGGAGTTGCAAAAACCATATCATCTCCTATCATAGAAATAATTTCTTCAGTTGAATTGTCTGTGCAGATATTCCACATTTTTCCTAAACCAATAAATTTGCCGTTATTTTTTATATCAACAATTTTAACACACGGTATAGCTGCAGCAATTTTTTTAATTCTATCTCTCGTTGGATCATCTTCATCTACACCTAGATAAATATTAACGTTATTAATATCTTTAACTGATGTTAAAATAGACATCAACATGGTTAGACGTCTATTCATTCTTTCTCTTGATGGTACTAGTATTGCAATTTTCATATTATTGTTTAATTAAGCATGTTTGACGACCTTTAAATACTACAGTATATCCGTTTTTTATAAGATAAGGGATAACTACTGATCCTTTACCACCCATACTGTCCTCGTCATTATGAAATCCTCTTTCTGCAGTATGATTAATATCTGTATCGTCTATTAAGATTATGTGTCGTTTGTTTAACTTTGGTTCTGCTGCTTTATATGCTTCAAGATGATTTTCTGCATAATTATTAACTCCAATATCCCAAGCGTCTAAAAATAATAAATCTATCACCCCTTTAAATTCTTTTAAAAATTTAATACCGTCACCATTATATACATTCCAATTATTTGTTATGTTTAAAGCTTTTAATGCTTTGTGGGTTATTTTTGAAGTTGGCATATCTATATCAACTGTGTGAAATTCTTGACTACTTAAAGCAAATAGCATACTGCTGTGCCCTTCCATACAGCATTCATGGCTATAATCGTGTATATCATGCAATGCAGGTTTACGCATTGAACCGACTTCTACTATAACTTTACCGTTTATAGACTTAAAAAGTTCTATAGCTTTTATTAACGACGGGTAAGGTTTTTTTCTAATCTCCCAATCTACATAGTTATATTGCATTACAAGTCACCTCCATGCTTATACGGTATATCAAAAAGATATATATTCTCTTCACTAATAAGATTATTAACTCCTTGATATTTAATTGGTGCATCTCCCCATCTTTTAATATAGATGTTGCCCGTCTTTTGTATACTATTATAATAATCCATATATAGAGGATCTTTAAACCATTGCACATCTACTAATTCAAAATGCGTATCATACGTAGTATGGATATCAGCTCCTTTAAATTTTCCTTTAAAATACTGTTTGCAGTGATCTTCAAACCCTTCTATAACATAATCCATTTCATTTACTTTCGAACCTACAGACCCGTAAATTGCTTTATTTGTCTGCATTATTTCAAAAATATCTTTATTTATTTTGCCTGTAATATACGAATCACAATCTAACCTTAATAGATATTTAACTTTTGAAAAGAATTCTTGTGTATACATATCTCCAGAAAAGAAATTACACATATGTCTATAACCAAGAGAGAAAAAAGCATTTTCATCCCAATGACCTTTAAATTTTTCCGGTATTTTAGATAATATATCTTTAGAATAATCCGGCGTTTTAAATTTAACGTTATAAAAATAATGGTTCGTGGGAGCCTTTATTTTAATAGCATCAATAATATCTTGTGATATGCCTTCATGCCCAAATACAACTGGGTATGGGTAGTCGTTTAAAAAATTTTCTTTTAAACAGTCTAGACTATTATAAAGCCTACTCAAATGAATAGGATTATTATTAACTAAATAAAATATACAACTATTTTTTACCATTGGATTTAAGTGTTTTAATTATTGAAATGACTTCGTCTTTAGATACAAATGGGGGTTGGTTTGGATAATGGCCATGCTTTTTTAAGTATATCTCTCTGCCACCGTATACATTTTTTTCCCATTGCTCAGTTTTATTAGCTATAGATGAATTGTCGATTGCTCCCGGGGCTTCAGTTAAATATTTATCACTATCTGCTATATCTGCAAACCACCAAAATGGTGGATGATACCCAGCTTTAATAATACGGTACGTATGATCAACGTGTTCCCAAGCATTGAAAAATTCTTCATCAATATACCCAACCTTTTCTATTACGTGTCTTGTAAAGAATGAAAACATCGCAACAGTATGTTCATATAACGCAATCTTTATATCGTTACCATAATCTATTATAATTTTAGGGTTCGGTTGGGTGTGCTGGTCCAATAAATGTCTATTATGTAGATCAAAGTTTTTAATTGTCTGAACTCTATTAAACGGTGAGCCTGGCCCGTAATTAAAATGATGTATACCGGACTTTAAATAGGCCTGTATATATCTGTCAAATATCGTAATGTCTTTAATTAACATATCATCTTCAATTATAAAAATATAATCACATCCTGCATCATATAAATGCTTTATAGCTTTATTTTTTGATTTACCTACCCCTAAATTAACTGAGTTAAGTATGTATTTACAAGGGTAATCTTTAAGGCAACTTGGTAGATCGATGTCTTTACCATCATTAATCACAACAAGTTCATTAATTGCCTTTAAAGGCAGCGTGTTTACCAAATTTTCTAAATAATTAGGTCTGTTACAAGTTATAATTCCAACTCCGATTTTAACCATAACATATTATAATAAATAATTGATATATGTCAAGTGCAAAAATTAATATATCTCAATTACCCACCGCAGATGAAGTTAAGAGTGGTGACTTTTTTATTATTGATGATGTTACAGTAACTAAAAAAATTGATTTTAATAATATAATTTTTGGGCTGAATAACGTAACTTTTGCATCAACTATATCATCGCATTCTACAGAAATTCAAACTATATCTGCAGATGTTATAGCATTATCTGCGCAAGAAAGCACAGATTATACATATTTAGTTGGGTTAATTAGAACATCCGTTCAATCTGCAACTGCAGCATTTATTAATATTTTATACCCTATTGATAGTATCAAGTATACTGCAACTAATGTTAATCCGAGTACCACTATTATCGGTACTACCTGGACTAGTATTGCAGAAGGTTTATTTGTTGGTGGTGTAGGTACTGTGGCGGGTGGTGATAAAAATAATGATTATTTATCAATTTACTCAGAATGGACTTCAAATAAGCCTAATACTGAATTCAATCATTCATTAACTCTTACCGAATTACCTGCGCATAATCACCAGCCACCCGATGCTCCTACAGCAGGTGGTACTAATTATGGCTTTTTACCAACATCAAGCTCTTTAACAACTGGTAATCAAACAGCTGGTTCATTGGACAATAAAGATCAAGGGACTGAACCTAATATACATAACCCGCCAGTCCCACCTTTAACAGTTGGTTCAGGTTCTTTAGCTGCTCCTCTCGGTATTAAACATAACAACACTCCACCGGTGTATGGTATGTATGTTTGGAAGCGTACAGCTTAACGTTTCGTCTTTTTAACGAAATCTTTTATCTTTTTAAGTTCTGTCTTATAAGACACTTCTTTGTTTAAATCTTGTTTTTGTGTCTTTAATAAATCTGCCATCGCTTCAAGATTTTGTGGGTTAAAAAGATTACTCGGGTCATTAACATCCCCACCAACTAACTCACCATCTTTATTGAGATACCATTTAATCATTTGAACACGTTCGAATGGTGATCCTAAAATTTCAATAATACCCGGGCAATCTTCTGCAGGAAAAAATGGAGTTTTGCCTAAATTATGTTTATATTGAATATTTAAACTCTTAAAAAGAGAGTCTATTTCATTAACATATATACTATCTGTTTCACGGGTACCATTTTCAATTATAGATACTGGTGCAGCTTTTGTTATAGGTAAGAAAAATATAATATCCAGAAACTTTAAACTTTCACGAACTAATGGTATACATTTATCTATAAATTCTTTATCTATATTTGAAGTTTGTTTATCAAAACTCCAAAGAGAATACACTAAATTATCTAATGTGCATCTATCAAATATAACATTATCTTTAGATGTATATTTTTGCATTTCATCTAATATACAATTAAGAATCTTCCATTGAGATTCTTTAGTAGTCGATTTACTGTGCGGTATTTTTTCTTTATCGATTAATTCTCTATAATTATTGCCTACAAACTTATACGTAGGCCACTCGAGTAAAAAATCTCTAATTAAAGTAGACTTACCTTGATTTGATGTACCAGAAATTGCAATCCTCATTTAAAAGATTTAATCTATTTTAATAATTAAATCAACTATAATTAATTATAGTTTACTAACTTTTTATTTTTTTGCTACTGTTTTAGGTGCTACTTTAGCAGCTGCTTTATCTGCTGCTATTTTTTTAGGACTTGGTGTTGGTGGTGTCTTTGGTTTAAATAACCCTGCAATTTTATCTGTATTTTCTATACCTCTTTTAGGCTGCGCTGCTGGAGCGGTTGGAGCGGCCGCAGTAGTCGCGACAGGTGGTACAGCCGCCGGTGCAGTTGCAGCAACTGGGGTAGTCGGAGCGGCCGCTGGGGCAGTTGCAGCAACTGGGGCAGTTGCAGCAACTGGGGCTGTACCAGCTGCCGGAGTAGTTGCAACTTTATCAATTATACTATCAACAGCAGCTTGCATATTTTTTGCAAAATTATCTGCTTGATTAGGTATACCTAATTTTGTAAAATCATCAGAAATTTCTTTAGCTAATTTTTGTATTTTATTATTAGCTATATTTTTCATATACGTTATTTTGGTAGTTTGTTTATCAGCACCAACTACACTACCTAATGCACCCATCACTCTTGCACCAGCCCTATTAAGCATACCTTCATTAACTAGCTGGTTATCAGCTGATTGATGTTTATAAGCTTCAAAAATTGACCGTGCATCGTTATTCATATATATTATTTATAGTTTTTCTAGTTTAGAAACCATGTCTCCTATATCCATTTTCTGAAATTTTAAAAATGCAGCAATTGCTCCTGGACCACCTAACGCCATCAATTCGTTAGGTATTAATGAGGTTAATTGCAATAATAAAGGCTGCAGAGCTGGTATAGGTATTAAGCTCGGTGAATTTTTTAATAACATTAATGTGCCAAACGCAACAATAACCATAAATCCTTTACTTTTAACAATATTCATCTTACTTACCGTATCTTTACACCTTTGGTTGTGTACTTTCATTAACGTTAAGGGAATAGATGGATGAGCTATTACTAATTTATTAAAAGCATCCTTATTAAACAAAGCTATTTTAGTATCGGTAGTTGCAGTTAAAGTGGCATTTCTAGGTGAGCCTGAAACACATGCCCCTTCGCCTAAAAATACACCTGAACCTAAACTGGCTAATTTAATGTTTTTTTCACCTTTGGTAACGTCAATATTACCGCTTATAATTATAAGCATACTATCGCCGGTATCATTCTCTTTAAATATTACCGTGTTTTGCGGCACAATTTGGCCTATGCAATACGTTGCAATTTTTTTAATTACTTTATCAGGTATACCTACAAATAATGGGCTGTTTTTAATTTCTTGATATTTTACTTTAATCTTTTTAGGCATAGTTAACTAGCTAGTGTGGTGTGCCAGTTGTATATATTTATTAGATACATATACGCGCTTTATACCTTTAATATTATTATCGGTAATTATTGAAATCGAACCAATTTCAAATTAAGTAAGTAATCCTTTATTATTTCTTAGACACCTATATATACTGCAAAAGTATGATCACCTGGAGCATTATTAACTATATACCAACTACTAATATCTTTTACTTCCATCCCTAATACATCCCTTGCATCCTCTCCTTGTATGATAGTTGCTTTGGTCCAGTTATTGGACATGTTCATAATCATACCTTCTGGTTGAAGTTGTTTATAAGGTTTTGTTTGATAGAGTTCGTTTGTATCTACAAAGTATATATAACGGCCTTTTACTGGTTGCAAAGGCAATGCTTCTGCTTCAGTAATAACTTGATTATCACGTAATTTAAGAACATCAATTACACCTTCATGTACGATCTCTTGTTTAGCTGATTTATTCTTATATTTTTCAAAAATTGAATACCCGTCTTTGTTCATATTAATTATTTAATAGGGTGCTGCAAAAGTCTTAGTCAATAACTTATATCTATTAAATACTTTTATGCGTTATACGCCATTTATACTTTTAATGTTGCTAACCTCTAGTTGTTCAATGATACCTGGATTAAAAATGCCTGAACAATGGAAGAGCTTAATTAACGGTAGCACAGGCTCGGTAGTTGCAGCTCAAAAGGTAAATGAAAACGTTAAACAAATAACCGATGCTGATAAAAAAGTAGATGAAGCTCGTAAAAAGTTAGAACTAGATTATGCTAAATTTAGAGAAGATTTACAGAAAGTGTATGATGATAAAACTAAAAAAGATAATGAAAATTTTAATGTTATCAGCCAATTAAATTATGGTATATATGAAATAACTCAAGAAAAGAAAAAAATAGATATTAATACTACTATTGCTCATTTACGCTCTAAAGAAATTATGCTTCGGGGAGATAAACTTACAGAAGAACAAAAA
>Ga0209596_1000807_pt1 | contig 28145 bp, 44 predicted proteins | sample M_130807_MF_Meta_FD_187314 | JGI IMG/M metagenome (GOLD analysis project Ga0209596, IMG submission 187314) | Freshwater microbial communities from Lake Montjoie, Canada to study carbon cycling - M_130807_MF_MetaG (SPAdes) (version 2) | ecosystem: Environmental > Aquatic > Freshwater > Lake... | reverse complement strand
GTGTAAATAAACTCACGAATAAAGAAAAGATTAAATTTTTCATATGATTTTTATTTTAATGATAGGGATTTAAATCCACAAAGAAAATAGGTTTTACAAATAAAAATTAAATTTCTAATATTTTCCACTTACCGTTAAAATCCTCCACAAGACATGTTGAGTTCTCACAGAAGTCCCCACTATTCATATAGTCCACATCTAGTTTAGGTTGATGAATATGTCCACATACCGCAACATCAAATCCTTTGTATGTTTTCTTGTAGGTTCATTAATCTTTATTCTGATCAAAATTACTTTTTATTTTTTCATAGGTTTGTGGTGAAGGAACCCAATTAATATCTTCCTGAACATCCTCAGGTAATTCTTCTTCAATTTTTTTATTAATTTCAGTATTATTGTAATTTTTGATATTATCAATAGAAAACCATTTAATATCATCTTCATTAAAGTTTGAAGTCATTCCATAAAGAATGTCCATCTTTTGATTTTTTGGTAATCCCTCAACGTTTGGTATATCAATATATTGTGATGTTAGATTATCTATAAGTTTACCGACTTCATCACATCTTTCTTTTTTGGTTTGGCAGTATTTTAATATTTTAGAGACTTCATCTTCATCCAAATCATCAGGATAACTGTATTTTTTTGACAAATTTGTCCCATATTTTTGATCGAAACGCAAAGATGGTTTATAATTTAAATCGATCCCCCAACTTGGCACATCATCTGGCACATCATCTTTTGATGTTGTAAATAAATTTGATATAAAATCAAACATACCCTCATTTAACCCCATTAACTGACGATTTCTTTTTAATTCTTCATTTAAGTTCATATCAATTTCTTTTTAATTCTTCATTTAAGTTCATATCAGGCATATCCACCATTTCTTTAATCCTATGTGTGTTCTCTTGTAGGTTCATATTGATAAATACTTTTTACATATGAATTATTTTCCACTTACCGTTAAAATCCTCCACAAGACATGTTGAGTTTTCACAGAAGTCTCCTGAATTCATATAATCCACATCTAATTTAGGTTGATGGATGTGTCCACATACCGCAACATCACATCCTTTTTGTTTTGATAAACCTTTTGCGTTCTCCTCAAAATCAGATACAAAGTTGATTGCTCCCTTTACAGATTGTTTAATATCATTTGCCAAGGAATGGTATGGTAAGTTAAACTTTCTCCTAATATAGTTGTATATTGTATTTAATCTAATAACTAAATCATATGACCATCCACCAAGAACTGCCAACCATCTTACTTTCATAATAACGAAGTCTAATACATCCCCATGAAAACAATAGTAACTTCTTCCGTCGGCACCTATGTGTGTGTATTTTCTAACAATCTCAATGTTGTTTAATAAGAATGGAACAAATGGTTTTAAAAAGTCATCGTGATTTCCCCTGATATACACTACCTTTGTTCCTTCTTCTGATCGTTTCATAAAACGTCTGAATATCTTTGAACAATCTTTTTTCCATTTACCACCACCCTTTAATGCCCATCCATCAATAATATCACCATTTAATATTAATGTTTCAGATTCATTTTGTTCTAAGAACTTAATTATCTTATCTGTTTGTGATTGTCTAGCACCTAAATGCAAATCACTCATTATTATTGTTCTCCACTTTTTCATTTCCAATAATCTTTATCGTTTGTGAAATATTCTTTATTGTTGTTATTGAAGAATGATGATAACATAAGTCTTAACATATACATCACACCTTTATTCTCAAATCGTCTTGGTGGTGTAAATACAATATTGTTTATTCTCCCGAACTTCTTTGGTTTGATTTGTTTTGAGAACATATAGTCTTCAGCAACTTTAATCTCTTCATCAAAACCTCCGATTGATTTAAAAGTCTCTGAACGAACTAACATATATCCACCTAAACAGAATGGTGTTGACCACTTGGAAAGTGCTTGTATTAAGTCAAACGCCTTATACACGTAATTATATTTTCCATTGTCTGAACGGAACTTTGTTGTTACTAGATCTAAATTGTATTTTTTTATCTTTATTAACGATCTTATTAATACCTTTGGATCTAATAAGAATACATCGGAATCCATAAATAATACGTATGGTGTTGTCACAAGTTTGAATCCTTTGTTTCTTGCTATTGATGGAAGTCCGCCCTCAGTTAAATGTAAATCAAACATATCTGAATTATGTTCATATTCTAATCTACCCAATAGGTTAAGTTTTGTTACACCATCAGTTGATGCATCGCATACAACAACTTTAACATTATGTATATCAACCTGATAGTTTAATAGGTCCAACGTTTTTAATATAATATCCTTTTCGTTTTTACAAGGTATTACAATTGTTACGAGATTTGATAACTCCATATTTTTTTTTATACTTAAAATAATCTTTACGATCTTTTAAAATTATTAAAACTAAAGACAACACTACTAATAAAATTAAAACCACAATTATTTTTATTAATAGATAGTTATAAATTTACTTAAACATATTTTTAGAATCAAACTTAACTTTTTGGTAACATAAAAAATTACAATATATTATTTAAGCCGTTTTCATCCCATCAGGATTTTGAAGGTCCGCTATTACTTTACTTTGGTTTAATCCAGTATCTAATCTTGATTGGATGGCAACATCTACTAATTCTTTATCGGATTTTCCATCTTTTACTGCGTCTTCTAATTTTCTTCCAAATTTTTTAAAGAATCCAGGTCCATTCCAACTTGCGTATGACATATGCACTAATAATGCTTTATTTCCCCTAATTTTTTCTTTGGTCTTAGGGTCTTTAATATACTTATCCATATTTTTATTAAAGTATTTTTCCATAATTTCAGTTGCAAGATCTTCTAATTTTTCTTTTTTATCTCCACCTCTATATAGCCATTTCCATTTTTTACAAAAATTACCCATGTTTGTCCATTTCATGTCTTTACCTTCACCACTAGATGTAGCCCCAGCCGCTATTTTTTCATCGTCTATAATCTTAAAAAATTCTTTTCCTTTATCAGTGCTTTCAATATTACCATTATACCTATCCAAACCAAACATGGTCTCAGTTGATTTACCCATACGACTAGTTGGGTGCGGACAAAATGGATTCCAATATCCTCCTTCAAAATTTGCAATTACTTTTTTTGTCATTGTTTTAAAATTGGAATCTGTAGTTGTGTTACTACTTGTTGTACCACTACTTGTTGTGTCATTAGTTGTTGTGTTACCACTTGTTGTGTTTGTTTTGTTTTTGAATAATTTTCCTTTAATTTTGTCTAAAATACCTTTTATACCAAATAAATCATTTTCTGATGAGTTTGTTGTTAAAGATGTATTAGTGTCACTGACATTCAAACCACCTTTAGTTGGGTGAGACGGATATTTATTTGGGTCTGTATATTTGAAAAAGTATTGGTGAATTTTATTACCAGATGGATTTACAAAATGGTCTTTTCCGTCAAAAGTTATTGGTGTTATGTCTTGATATCCTTTTGAACTTAATTGTTGTTTTAAAGGACCTACTTGATCTAAAGCTCGTTTTTCTGAACTACCACCAGTAGATCCTCTTGTTGAAATTCCCATGTATGCTTTACCATCAGCACTAGGACCAATAGTTGCACTCCACGTTACCGTAGAGTTTTTAGAATCTACATTTAACTTTAAATCAGTTATGTCAGGGTTAATTCCAGTATCATAAAGTTCTTTTAGTTTTTCCTCAATTTGGGTTCCAATAAGAGCCCCTTGTTTGTCAGATTTTCGTCTTTCAAATGCATGAAGTAAATCGGCGTCTCCTGGAATTGGTGATTTCCAAGTAGCCCCAAATGTTTCTTCTTTTATTAATATTTTTTTTATTGCTTTGTAATTAATCTGACTTGGAATTAAATCTTTTTTTCTAATTAAGTTGTAATTTTCATTAACATTATTAGTTTCTTTAATTTTTTCTTTAAGAATTCTTGCAAATTCATTTTGTATCATTTTAGTAAATTTAACATATGGAGAGTCATCAGATTCAGAATTATATTTATATTTACCTTCAGGTGGTCGTTTAGATCTACCTAAATAAGACAATCCTGAAATATTGGTAATACATTTATGTCCCCCACTATTTGATTTAATTAAATCCCAAGCGTTTACACTAATTGAGTCCAACATTTTCATTTCGTTTTGTGTCAATTCATTAAATGGTTTTTTCATTACAACATCAATATCGTTTAATATTTTTTCACCATCATCCATTCTTTTAAATTCTTTTCCATACAAAGCATTAAAGTCTTTAAATGTAAAACCAACAGATTCTTCATTAAAACTTTTTCCTGATTCAGATATCCATTTAATTGTGGACAAAGGAATGTCTTTATTTTGTAATTGTGATTTCCACTTGTTTAAAACCTCATCTTTAATCTCACCTAAGTTTACACCTTTAAGTGCTCTTTCTTTCTTAAATGGATTACAAGACGCTTGTACCAACCCTAAGGGCCAAGCAATAACCAAGAAGTCAGCATCAGGATTATTTCTGAATGGAGTATATCTATCATATGATCCTGGTTTCATCATGCTACCACCACCATATTGAACTATTATCCCATCATCAACTTTAACATTCTTATTTATCTTCATTGATTGGACATACATCTCTTTATTTTTTTCTAATGTGTCCACATCAGCATATCCACTGTCTTTAATTTGAGATTTAATATACATCAAAATACTTAATAGTGATGGATTTGCATTCATTACGATATTTTCTAAAAATTTTGGTTTGTTTTTAAATGCCAATAATAATTTATTGGTTACCATTCCCATAACCATTTTGTTTTTTTGTAGTGATTGATCTTTATCTACCTTAAACAAATAATTCATTACCTCTTCTGGTGTTATATCGTATTGTGCGTAGTTCGCTGAATCAACAGTAGAAATTAAAGTTATATCGTCTGATGGAAAAATGTCGTTTGGTGATACGGTTTGAGATATCGTCTCAACGTTTGATCTTGACGCTTTAAAATTAGTTGATGTTCCTTGTTCTACCCCAGCTTGTGTATCGTGGTGGTCAGTATGTATAACAAACATTGGTTTACCATGAGCAAAATCAACTAACACCGGCATAACATCACCTTCGGCATCTAATTTTTTAATTGCAAATTCCTTATCACCATATTGAATAATTTCAGAGTCAACCACTTTGATTCCATTTTGTTCTAAGTAGTTTTTCATACCTAAAGCGGTAGTAACACCATCCAAATCCTGATGAAAATATATTTTTGCCTTAGGATATCTTTTAGATAATTCTTTTATGTTTCTAATGCCAGACTCAAAAATTAATTTTTTTGATTCTTCTGTTAATATTTGTATTACAAGATCTTTCATATTATATAAATACTTTAAAAAAAATTAAATATATAATAGTTGGTTTAAAAAATATTTGTATATTTGTAACATGATGATGAAAAAAATTAATGACCGAGTTTATGAGTTCTTTGATCTTAAACCAGAAGATGAGAACAACGAAATAACTAATGTAATACCTTCTAACTCTGAAGATAATATTTATTGGTTATACGACGAATTAAAAACCGCCGATTTAGATATTAGTTCGTGGATGAACGATTTAGTTGACGATGACGATAATGACGACGATTATGATGATTATGAGGATGTCCAAGTAATAACAAAACCTAAATCAAAGAGAGATGAATTAGTTGATAGTTTAAACTATCTTAAATCTAAAGAATTTAAAACTAAACAAGATCGTGAGTCCATCTATACTTTAGAAGTGATTTTAAAAAATATGTAATTAATTTTAAATTTTTATTTAAAATTAACATAAAAAATCACTATATTTGTATTATGATTACAGACAAACTTTTAAACATACCCCAATCTAGTGGCTGTTACCTTTTCAAAAACGAGAAGGGTCAGATCATATATGTAGGTAAGTCAAAGTTTTTACCTAAACGAGTTAAGTCTTACTTTCAAAAAAACCACAAAGATAAAAAGACAACTTTCTTGGTAAATGAGATTCGTGATGTTGAGTTCATGACAACTTATGATGAGTCTCAAGCTCTTTTGTTGGAAGACGAACTTATCAAATCACACAAACCAAAATACAATATCAAAGCAAAAGATGATCGTTCTCGTCGTTGGTTTATTACTTTGAGTTCGGATGAGTTCCCAAGACTTTTGGTTTGTAACCCTTCTAATTTTATTGGTGAGGTTCTTTTGGAATCTACAAGTTCCAACTCTTGTTATGAGATCTATGAAATGGTTCATGACATTTTCAATCTTAGATCTTGTTCTTATAACTTGACTGAAGAAAATATTCAAAATGAAAAGTTCAAAACTTGTTTGGAATTTCATCTTGGTCGTTGTAATGCTCCTTGTGTTTCCTCAATTCAGAAGTTTTCTTACTTAAAGATTGTAAGTGAGATGAGAGATGTATTTTCTTTTCAGTTTGACAAGGTTCGAAATCGTTTGAGGAAGTTTATGAAGTATCATTCTGAACAAATGGAGTTTGAGATTTCTCAGAACTTAAAAAACAGAATGGATGTTGTTGATTTGTTAGAGAAAAAACTTGAGTCGTTTCGTGTTAGAAAGTATTGTGGTATTTCAAGATCTTTCAAAGAACAATTTGGTTTATTGAATGTTCCTACTTTGATTGAGGCGTTTGATAACTCTCACACCGCCGGTGACTGTCAGGTATCTGCTCTTGTTCGTTACAAGAATGGTAAGACCGATAAGTCAAACTATCGTAAGTTCAATATCAAAACTGTTGAGGGTCCTGATGACTACGCATCATTTACTGAGGTATTAAATCGTCGTTTCAAAAGACTTTTGGATGAGAAACAAGAGTTACCTTCACTTGTTGTTATTGATGGCGGTAAAGGTCAGTTGGGTGTTGCAAAAAAAGTATTTGAGTCTCTTGGGTTGTTATCTTCTATTGATTTGATCTCCATTTCTAAAAACGACAAACACCAGTCTCAAACAATTCACAAGATTGATGGGTCAAGTTTTGATATTCCAAGAAGTGAGTTTGGGTTTTTGTTGGCTGAGATTCAAAATGAAGTTCACCGATTCGTGATTACTTTTCACCGACAAAAAAGATCAAAGAAAGTTATTGGATAAACTTTGTATCGTAATAAGTCGCAATATAATCTGCATTTAAAAGTGGATGTTTGGTAATTATCGAATCTATTTTTTTATAATATTCTTCTGACTCATAGTAAGTTTCCACTTTAGGTAAAAACTCATCTATATATTCGTAAATAGCCTCACTCACATCAACATTTTCGCCATTTTTTGTTGCAGATATTGGAACAACCTTGTTTTGGAGATAAAATGATTCAAGATCAAAATGTTTATTGTTAAAACCAATTGAATTTATTTCAATAACATATTCTTTATATCCAACATCTAAATTTCCTGTTGTAAATTTAATTTCTTTTACAGAGTCAAAAACTTTTTGTATTTTGTTTCTTGTTTCGTCGTTAAGATAAAATTTTGGTTGTGAGTCCTCCCATATTATATTTGGTCTTAGTTTAATACTAATATATTGAGTAAATTCTTCTGATAATTCTAATAACTCTTCATAAATTATTGCATAAAAATAAGAAACATTATTTGGATTTTTTATTTTAAAGTGAATTTGATGATATGGATTTGGATTCCATCCGGTACCCATAATAGAATTATGTGAACCATATTCACCAACCCCAACAGGAATACATTGAAGTCCAAAAATGTTTACCTCTTCACCCACAAAGTTTTTAAATAATTTTAATATTTTTTCTTTATTCATGATGTAAACATTTTATATTCCCTCATTCTTCTTGTTTCAAGACCAGGGAATTTTTTAAACATGTTTGAACTTGTCGTTAATATTTGTTCTGCCGCCAAATATGTATTACCCGATTTTAAAGATTTAATAAAATCACTTTTTGCAATACCAGGACCCATATTATATGCCATTGATACCATAGCATTATACATTCCTTGACTAACCTTAATTTTAATACCTTCTGTTTCCCATTTATTAAGAATTTTATTTATTATTGCTTCGGAATCACTAATATCGTCTTTAAGTAATATCTCCGCTTGATCTTTAGTTATTTTAGTCCTACCTGGTATTATTTTATTATAATTCGGTAGGAATTCATACCCTTCATTTTCACCTCTAAATATTGCGTGACCATAACCAATAGTGTATGCCCCATCACCAAGATTATAGGCAACCAAAACAGGTTCTCCTTTTTTTGTTATGGAACCTTCTTCATATCTCATGTGTTCATATAGTTCCGGACTTGATTTTCTAATTCTTAGTGAAATAATTTTTTCGATTGTTTCTTTCTCAATTTGATCAGCCTTTTTTACAACTGGTTCAACCATTTTATTTAGTTGTTTAATTGAAAGTAATCCAATAAAAGAATATATTACATATTTTAAGATTTTTTTTCTTAATTCAGGTGGAATATTTTTAATTTTATCCACAACACTTTCAACGTATTGGATCGCATCTTCTTTTGTTTTAACCCATAACTTTGATTTATCTATATCTTTTTTAACATTGGTGAAATCCCACTCCATGTCAGGTTCGGTTTTACCGTCCTCAACAATTAAAGATATTTTGAAAACCATGTCGTCCAAAATACCTTCATAAATAAGTCTATTATTGAATGATCTAAGTTGTTCTTCTGTTAATGACACTTTCATATCAATAAATATAAAAGAACTCTAAACATATTGAATCTTTGACACGCAAATGTTTTCAATTCCAAAAAACTGTAATTCGTCTTGTAGTAATTTCTCATTAGTCCAGTTTCTAACTCGATTATTAATACCCCTTTTATTGTTGTTAACCCAAGATTCAGAAACACCAAATTCATCTGTAAATTTAACTTTAACATCTAACTCATAACAGTAACGCACAATCTCTTTGCTTAAGTAATATCCTTGTCTGTATTTTCTGACATTAGTTATTTCAATTTGAATTTTTTTGCCCCAAACTTTACCATCACATTTAATTAATTTTTTCTTAAAAAGTTTTTTAACTTTTTTGATGTGATCATCCTTTATTACATGTCCTATTTTGTTTGTGTTGTTCATAGAACAAATATAAGCAAAAAAATCTTAACGACGGTGATTTTTTTTAATATTTTCTAATTTAGCCTTTTTTAATGCGTTGTTTAAATTAGAGGACAACATATGATTGGTGTTTTTATTTATTTGAGTATAATCTATTTGTTTTTGTGTTGATCTTAACTTAGTTTCTTTGGGATCATTAGAAAAAACATCAGAAATTGATTGGTGTTTTATTTTTTTTTCTTCATACTCACTTTTAATTTCATCAGTAACAATTTCTTCATAAGACAACGAAAGATTTTGTTTTATTAAATCAACAATTTTATATTCCGATTTTAAAAATTCTTTGTTTGAATAATCTTTTATAGTTTTTCTTTTACTTTTATTAAAATATCCGGCCCTAAGAAATGACGATAATCCAGTTTCTGGATGAATAGTTAATGAATTTGGGTGAATTCTTCTGTGAAAAAGAATATGTGATGTATGTAATATTTTCTTATTTGTCTTATACAATCTACCCATAAAATCTGAATCAGCAGCAACTTTCCATCCTTCAAACCCATTCATTTCTAAAAACAATGTTTTTTTAATCCCAAAAACCCCCTCTCCAAAAGTCGCATTTTTTCCAACAAATTCTTTAACACCATCTTTTTCTACAAAATCGATATACTTAGGTTTAATAACATCATAATTATTTAGTTGAAGATTTACTTCTCTTAATAAATCCGGCATCATTATATCGTCAGAATCAAAAAAAAAGAGTTTATCGTATTTTGATAATTCTGTTAATGTATTTTTCATCAAATAAGGCCCTTTATTTTCCAAAAAAAAGAAAAAATTAAAATTATTAGGAAATTCATTTTCATATATATATTTCAAAGTGTCTTTACAAGAATCAATTCCAATTAAAACTTCATATTCTCCATCAAAATTACTTTTTTTTATTGAGTCAAATAATTCTGACAGAAATTCAACATTATTAAATGTTGGTATAATAACACTTAGACTCATCTTTTTTTCTTTTTTGGAAACATTTTTGAATGAGTACTTGTGTTTAATTTTAAATTTATAATTTGTTTTTCTTGTTTTTCTTTTGAAACAATATTTGGGTTATTAAAATTAAAAATAGAATTTATTTTTTCGTAATTTATTTTTTTTTGAGTTTTCTCTAAAGTTTTTATAATTTTTACCTGTTCGTGTGGTGGTGTAATTGGCGTATTGGTAGTTTGTTCAAAAACTTTTAAATTTTTTAAATCTTCAAGATTTATTTTAGAATCAAAAATATAATTTAAAACTTGTGTTTGTATTAAATCGTTTTTTTGGTGTATACTGTATATAGATTCGTTAATATCTTGTTGTATCACATCTTTTGATGTGTGTTTGACACAAGTTATTGGTATTGATTTTTTTTTTGCAATAGCCGCAATCCATATATCTGCCATGTTTGGTTTCTCAAAAAAATTAATATCTACTTTGAATAATTCAGTATGAAAAGCCATGACACCTGTACCCCCAACATTTACGTTTAAATCTTTATCGAGTTGATTGGAAAAATGATAAACTTTAGTGGTGTCATTATAATAGGATCTGATTGGAAATTTCTTAAAGGATCTTCCGTGTAATGTTATGATGTTTTTTCTACCATATTTTTCTACATTATCTACCATATTTTTTACATAATCTTGACAATAAACCAAATCATCGTCCATTGTAAAAAAATAACCGTTTGAATTTGTTAAGTCTATAAATTTGTATGCATCTCCTTTTTCATTATTTGTTATAAAAATATTAATTTTGTTATCATATAACTCCTGAGGTATTTCATCATAATTGTTTAACGCAACGTTTATTACATCACATTGGTCGTAAATTGATTCAATAGTTTTAATCAAAGTTTTTTTTCTATTAAAACTAGATACATTACAATATATTTTATCCATTATTGTCAATTTTACTTATTAATTTTTCTTTTTTTCTAAGTTCATAAAAAAGTTTTGATTCTAACATACCGTGAGATATAAGTGAATTTTTAACATGATACATTGAAAATCCCATTTTGTTTAATCTTGTGGATAATTGATGACCAACTCCAGTGCTTAAATTTGGATTTTTTTTCCATCTCGATTCATTTATTGGATCTACCGTAAAATTCAAAGTTTTAAAAAAATCATACTTACAAATAAAATCTAACTCAACCCATTGAGTTTTAATATAATCCCCCATTGGTATTGGTTCAAAGTTTGTCCAATTACTTCTTGTAGTTCTTGAGTCCGTTCTCAATTCTAAGGAGATTTTTTTTGGGTCGATTATGTTTTCAAATTTTTCCATGCTTTTTTTAAAAAAAAAATCACTTATTCTTTGATCATCTTGAAGAAACACAAAATATTCACTTTTAATGTTTTTACAGTAATTAAAGATTTTATCAACCATCATCCAAAACTTTTTTTTGCCATGGTTATTTAAAAATTTAACATATTTTAGGTTATAATCAGAAAGGTCATAAATTTTATCACTACCATCATCAAAAACCAAAACTAAAATATTATATGGATTATTTAAAAAAATATCGTTTAATAATTTTTTTAATTCCTGTTCTCTATTGTAGGTTGTTATAACAACACAAAAATCATAATTATTTTTTTCCATAAATTATACATTAATAAATATATTTTGATTTTTTAAATATTCTCTAATTTCACTCTTATTTTGTTTACCTAATCTGTTTAAAGTAGTGTTAGGATGTTTAGACCTATAAATATATATAGGTTCTTTTATAACCGCCACCTCATCTTTATTACATTGTTCTAAACATGGAAAACTATATGCTAAATCAGTGCAATTTTTAAAAAAATCACCATTATATTTTAATATTTCTTCAGGAATGGAATCTAATAATGTTTTTCTAAATGTGTTTAATGCGGTTGCCCTCCATTTTGATTTTCTAAATAATTTATTAACAAAAACATCGTTAGAATATTCTTGAATGTTATTAACTAAATTACTATCATAATCAATCCAATTACCATATGACATTTTAATATTTTTTTTATAATATAAGTTTAAAACTTCCAAAGCATTTGGGGATAGTAAATCATCTAAACCAACAAAAGAAATAATTTCTCCAGTTGCAATTTTATTTAAATTAAATCTACCAAATAAAGCGCCTCTATTTACTTTGTTATTGAATATTTTTATTTTGGGGTTGTTTTCAAATTTTTTGAGGATTTCTAATGTTTTATCATCACTACCATCATTATAAATTAATATTTCAAACGACTGATATGTTTGCGATAATAATGAATTAATGCACTCTTCAACATATAAATCACAATTATATCCGGTTACAATAATTGAATGCTTCATAATAAATAATTTTCTATATGTTTATTCCACTCATCTTTTTTAGAATATTTTGTGTTTTTTCCTGGATTTTGATTTTTAACAAACGGAGTATCTTTCCATAAAATTAAAATATCTTTATTCATTGCGCCAGCACAATGAGATAAACCTGTGTCATTAGATATTATTTTTTCGGCATCTCTAACTAATGATAAAGATTTTCTAATATCACCAATTTCAATTTTATCACATATTTTTTTAACCCAAGGATTTTGTTTGATATCTGATTCAGATCCGGTAAAATAGATTGGAAGTTTACTGAATTTTTTAATATTATAAAAAATTTCTTCTGTCATTTCTTTTTTACCATACCATTTTGGTTTAGGATCATTATCATTTAATGATAGTCCTCCCAAACCATTTAAAAGTAAAAGATATTTTTCTTCATGTTTTGGGATTTCTTTTACGATATCAACATATGTGTGATATTTTTCACTCCAATCTTCTCCATTCATTTTATTAAACATAAATTTATAGTCAGGAATCTCTCTGTTGACCATTTTTGATGAAAAAGATGGTTTTTCATATAATAAATCCACATGATTTATAAATTCACAATCCATAAAACATTCTTTAACATAAGGAATTGTAAAATATACGTCTATTTTATTATTAATTTTTTCAGAAAGTCTTTTTATGCCAGGAGTTAACATAATAAAATTACCTAAAGCATAATTAACATTCTGTTCTATCAACATATATTCTATTTTTAATAATCATAATCTAACAATATTTTTTATAAACACAAATTAATGTCTAATGTTGTAATATATTTCCGGGGTTATAAAAAAATTCTTTGTTTGTTTTTGTAGATTGTTTACAAATTCAAAATCTTCATGATCTCCATTGTTTTTAAACAATTTATCCTCAATTATACGTTTAAATGAAATTGATATACCAACTTTATCTATCAAAAGTTCATTTATAGATACATCTGGATAAATTTTTCCTTTTTTGTTTTTCATTCTCCAAACCACAAAATCAAAATTTGAGTATTTTTCAAATAATGTGTGAACGTAATTTGAATCTATAGTGTCATCATCGTCTAGAAATGCGATCCATTCTGTTTCAATAATTTTTATTGCTTCATTTCTAACCAAACCTGCGTTTCCATGACCCTCACCTTTTTTACCAATTTTTTTGATTTTCATTGTTTTAATTCTTTCATCGTCAAATTCAGGACCTTCAACTCCATCATAAACAATAATACATTCCCAATTTGGGTTAGTTTGATTTAATAATGATTTTATAGAATTTACTAGTGAAGGTCTGTTTATTGATGGTATTATAAAAGTAATTTTATTCATAATTATTATTTTTTTTGAATTTATTATAAAACTCAATATTTTTATCAAGATTGTGGTCCATTGTCCATCCAAGTTTTACGCATTTTTCCCTATTATCAAAATGAACCGGATATCTTTCAGATATAAAATGAATTTTTATATTATTATTAATTAACAAATTATAAACATATTTTTCCATCTTATTTTTTTTATTATAAATTTTAAAAGTATTATTTTTCATAATTTCAAAAATATTACCAAATCTTGTGTCCACAAACATAATATCTGTTGATATATCTTGATTATCAGGATTCCAAAATTGTCCCGCATATCCAAGTTTTTTTTTCTCCATGTCATTAAAAATATTTAAAATTTTTTCTTCATCCAATAACCATGAATCAACAGATAATTTTATCCATCTATGTGAGATTGGGGTTAAAGATTCATAACCTTTAATAATACAATCATATTCACCTAATTGGTGTCCTCTATTTTCTCCTACATGAACCGCAGGAAATTCATTATCCACACCATTATAAGTAATAATGTAATTTGATTCTATAGATTTATAATTATCAAGAATGTGTTTAAGATATTTCCAATAATCTTCTCTGTTAAAACAGGTGATTATGAAATTAACTTTTTCTTTTTTTTCTACCTTCACAATGAGCTCTTTGACTAAAACCTTTTGGGTTATTACAATTTATTGACTTTTTATACTCTTTTGACCATTTTTCGTCAATTGGTTCTTTGGATAATTTATTTTTCCAAAACTTGAATAGGTTTTCTTTATCGTAATCATCTTTTTTTTGATCCCAACCACAATCATGACAAAGATATGGATGTGAATCATCATCTTCTTTTTTCCAAGAGTGTTCACACTTCTTACATTCAATTTTGTCGTTGAATATTCTATCTGCCTGTTTTTCTGTTAATAATATTTTCATTACTCGCAATCATCACTTATGTCATTATATATTTCAACCAAATAGTCGTAATATTTTTTTTGTATATATTCTTCAACCTCATCTCTAACTTCTACCATTGCTGGTGATGGTTTTACATAATCTTCATCATCTTCATCACAATAACCTTCATCACAGTAATAAAAACGAAGTGCTTGTCCCATACAAAAATCGGCATAATCTTCTTCATCATCAAGATCACAAGGGTCTTGTATTTCTGTTTGATATTCTATCATATCACCAATCTTTTCTAACTCTACTCCTCGTCTAAGTAATCTATTAGGTATTTCTTGATTCACAACTGAATTTTTTCTTTAGTTTTATTATCATAAATAGTGAAAGGTGTTGCAATTATTATCCAATCAACATATTTGTAATCTTGGTCATATGCTTTTTCACTAGCTTTTATTTGAATTGTTTTGGTTCCAAAATCAGGATGTGACATAATTAAATCTGTTCCAAAGACCATATCAATTAAATCTCCATTACCACCTTCATATTCCACTTTGAATCCTTTGTCTTGTAAATGCTCTTTAACTCTTTGTTCAGCACTTTCTCCAATGGCAGTAGTTCTTTGTATATTCTTGGTATAGTTTAAAAGTTCTCCAACATCTTTAAAGTATTTTGCTAATAATTTTTCCAAATATGGTTTAATTTTTGTCAAAGCATTGTTTGGGTCATTTATAATTTCTCGAATTATGTCTTTTGATCTATCACCACCTTTATAAATAAGATCTGTAAGTAGTTCAGCTAAATCATAATAGTTTGTGTTCAACTTATTAATTGGTTGCCAATCACCATTTAAATAAACCAATCTACCACCTTTAACTCTTTTATCAATAAAATTGTTTTTTTCTGTTTCTGATATTTTACCTAACGATTGTAATAATTCGGATCCTTCAATAAATTTAGTTTGTAAGTCCTTTGGGATTTCGGTTCCTAATTCATAAATTTTTCTATTTATTATCTTTTTTAATCCAATACCTTCGTCTTTATGAAGATTACTTTTTAATGTTCCAATTTTTTTACAAAGCAACATTTTTTGTTTATTTCCTGCAAATCTTTCACAAAAGTTATATCCAGATTTATCATCAGACTCAATCATTAAACTTTTAATTCTTTCTATATTTTCTCTTATTAATTTATCCATTATTAAAATTTTAAGGTCATGTAATGTTCTAATTCCGTTGATTCAACATTTTGGTAATGTGTCATCATCACTTTTTGTTCTTGGAAATTATAATTAATTGATCCGCTAGATCCTTCATTTATTTCCCAACCACCATAATAAAGTTCAAGTAAATCGTATGATATGGTTTCTAAATTTGTCTCAATCCCATCAACATCATCATCTGTTTCTTTTTTAATTTTTGTAATTCCATTTTCAGTTTCAATTTCATCTTCAATCCAACCACTATCACCACCCCCATCATATCTTAATTTACAAAAACTACTATATTGTTTAATTAATTCATTAACAACATTTTGGTTTGTTAAAGTTTTTACTGCTCTTTCCTCACCTCTCCAACCAGCCGTTACATTTGAGAAATCTGAAAAGTTTTTTTCTATGTTACTCTCTTCAGTAATCATGTCATAATAATCATAGTTGATTATAATTTCTTTTTTTTCGGCATTAAGTATAAAAGTTAAAGTTCCGTTTTCATTATCATAGTATTCATTGTAGAAGTTACCCGTATCAAAATTTTCTTTTATTTCTTCAAATAATTCCCCTATTGATCCAGGTAAAAAATTTAACTCAGAACTTACATCTCTATTATTATAATATGGCCCCATAGGTTCATCATCTTCCCACTCGCCATAATACCTATAAGACCATTCAACACCATCTTCCATGTTTAATGAATTCAAGATTAGTGAAAAACTATTAAGATCCTTTTTTTGTTTTTCTGTTAGTTCCATGTAAACTTTTATTTAATAAATACCTTTAATCTTCAAACTCTAACTTTTTTGTTCTAGTTACCCATGTTGGTCTTTCACCAGATATTAATATCTTCATCCAATCTGACGCTGATGGTATGATTCCATCACAATCTTCTTTAACATGTTGTTCACCGGCATATCTTGTATAAACGGTTTTCCCGTCACTGTTTTTAAACTCTGAACCGAATCTTTGTTCCATCTCAAATATTCCTTCTGAATGGTGTCTGAATGCTCTATGTAATGAATGTCCATACCATCCTTTGGTTTCGTCTAACCAGTTATGAATATGGATATAATCTTCCCACTTTCCACCAAATTTTTTGGCAGAACTTTTTGCATGTAAAATTGGATGCGCCATACTATTGTTTAATTGATAATTTTTTATTGTATTATTACTAAAAATAAACTATTTATTTTAAAAAAGAAATTAATAATGGATCCAAATAAAATTCTTTTACTTTTAAAATTTACTAAGCAACTTCACAAGGCGTTAAAAGACTCCAACAAATCTGATTTATTTGACCATGTTTATCAAATTAAAAGAGAAATACATAATGACGATTTTTTAAGACCATATCTTTCTAAATTAAATGGTTCTGAAGAATTATATTTGTTTTTTTCAATATTTTATTATCACAAAACAAATGATGCCGTTAAATCGTTAGAGTATGTTTTAAAAAATCTAAAAGGTTATCAATTCTACGTATTTGATCAAAGCGGATATATTACTGATGAATGTCCTGATTGTAATGGTAGTGGAAGGGAAGAATGTGATAGTTGTGGTGGAGATGGTAATGTAAGTTGTCGAACATGTGGTGGAAATGGCAGTGAAGATTGTGGCGATTGTGGTGGTTCAGGTGAAGACGAGGAAGGAAACGCTTGTTATAGTTGTGATGGCGATGGTACTCAAGATTGTTCTGAATGTAGTGGTAGTGGTAATGAAATGTGTAATCAGTGTGATGGAGACGGATATTACGATTGTGATTACTGCAATGGTAATGGAGATATTGAAACTGATATTATGGAGTATGAGGAAAATAAACATAACATATATACCACAAACAAATTTGATAAACTAATTTCTAATTCTCCTTTTGAATTGTCCAAATATGAATCAGTTGTTTTAAAACAGCCCTTTTTTATAGAATCAGATTATGTTGCAACTAATACTATAGAAGATTTCTTTTACAACTTGGATCTAGATGTCGAATTGGACAGGTTTAAAAATGGTTTTGTTATATACAGTCGTGAATTATCACTGTAAGAATTTCAACTTATACATAGTTGAATAAATCAACTCCTGAACAGTATCAATTTGATTTTGAATATAACTATCGTCACAACAATCTCTTTTTTCTTCAATAGTATTCAATAAACTTGTAAAGTATTTTAATACTTGGTTTTTGTTTTTATAAGATTGATTCTTAAATGATTTGTAATTAGTTAAAAGACCGTATTTACCTTGATAAGATTCAATAATACCGTCAATAAGTTCGTCTATTTCACTATAATAACCATTAAGGGCCATGTGTTCTGCAAATGACTTTGTTCCTAAATGAAAAATGTGAGCTTGTTTTTGAGAGTGTAATATTTGACAAGCCATATCACAGAAATCTTCGTTATGATTGGAAGATTCAGTATCTTCTTCGTTGTCGTCATCCTCTTCATTGTCATTATCGTCCTCATCATCATCGTCCTCATCATCATCGTCCTCATCATCATCGTCCTCATCATCATCTTGTTCCCAAAGATTTCTTTTTTTTAATTCTTCTTTTAATTTTTCGGTAAGATTAAAATTGCCCATAATTTATAGTTTTATTATTATAAATATACCATAACTAACATTAACTCAATAATTGTTAATTTGTTGTTGTATTCTTTGTTTTATATCCTCATTTAGAATTGTTTCGTTAATTAGTATTTGTTCTAACAAGTCTTTAATTTCTAATTTAGATTTTTCTTTTGATTTGTATCTATTCAATAACTCAACATTATATAAATGATATGAAACCTCATCAACTTTTTTTAGTTTTAAAAAGTATTTTTCAACCCTTTGGTCTAATTTTCTTTTTCTTTCTAAATTTGTGATCGTTGGTAATGCTTTATGTAATTCATCTATCCTACCTTTGAGGTATTGAATTTCTCCGTATTTTATAATTTCTTGGTCTGTCATTTTATTATTTTTATATCTAAATAAAATTGGTAAAATGGTATTGCCCCCATAACGTAAATATATTTATTTTCATAGGATATGACAATCCCTAACCCAACACCAGGAAAAAAATTCCCAATAAAATTAACTCTTTTTTCTTTCATTTTTTTAATTTTAATAAAACATATTTTAATAATTTGTATTTTAATTTGTAAAACATTTTAATCTATTTTAATCCATTTATTGTCGTGATTATATTTAAAAGACCCAATGTGTTCACGATTCCATTCATTTGGTCCTATTAAGGATAGAAAAATTTTTTTGTTTAATCCATAGTAAAGATGATATATTTTTCCAATCACAGGTTCAAAACTAAACTTTGCCTTATAAACCAAGTCATTCCACTTGTATTCGTCAATTAGTTTTTGATATTCATTCTTTAATTCCTCAACTTTATCTTGGAATTGTTGGTTAACGTGAATCACTCTTGGTTGTTTCCAACTTTCCATATTAGGAACATGTATTGCAGGTGCCCCAATGTTACTCCCATAAGTTAGAAGAGATGCGTTTTCAACATAACTATCAGGTTTTTTATTTGACATTAATTTATAATTTATTAATACCTAAAAAGTATAAATAATTTAAATTATTAAATCAACTATGGTTTTGATTATTAAAACCAATTCTTTGGATTCCATTTTGATTTTTTAGCGTCTTCTGCGGCTCTATTTAACGCATCTTGAGCGTCTCTTGCCTGTCTATCAAGTTCATCTTGTGCCGCTCTCGCTTGTCTATTAAGTTCATCTTGTGCCGCTCTTGCTTGTCTGTCAAGTTCTTCTTGTGCCGCTCTTGCTTGTCTGTCAAGTTCTTCCTGTGCAATTCTTGCCAATCTATCACTTTCTTCTTTAGCCGCTTTGGATTGTCTGTCAAGTTCTTCTTGAGCTTCTCTCGCCTTTCTTTCAGTTTCTTCTTGGGCTATTTTTGCAAGTCGTTCAGATTCTCTTTGTGTCGATTCAGCCAATTCTTTCGCTTCTGCCGCAGCACGTTCTGATTGTTCAGCCGCCAGTCTTGCGTCTTCAGCGATTTGATTCGTATCAACACTAACGCTTAGATCAACATCAACACCAAGTAAAACTGCCACTTCACCACTAACTCCGACAGTTGCGACACCATCCACATAAGTAGCTTCACCACCACCACCAACACCAACTTGTTCTCCAACTGATACACCGGCACCTGCGGTTACTGAACCTTCTCTTAAATCTAAAGTTCCTTCACCATCGACACCAACTGAACTTCCTGCCGATACACTTCCATTTGCAACCACTCCTTCATCACCAGCCCTTACTTCTAAACTTGCTTCATTTCCTGTTTTAGCGTAAGCATCTACAGTACCACTAACTCCGAATCCTTCTGCGTTAGCCTGACCTTCTACTGTTACATGAACTTCAGTTGTATCTGAATAACTGGCCTCCACATAAACGTTATTACCATCTAATCCACCATCTACTGATGCCTCTGTTCCAGTTTTAGCGGACGCTTCAATACCAATTGAGGCATTTTCATCTCCTGTTTCTATTCCTGCGGATGCAGTAGTTGTATTATCAAATGATGCGCCACCTGAATTTTCATCAGAATGTGTTTCGGCGGTTTCGTTGTGTTTGATGTGTGCGTGTTTTTTCATTTTTAATTTATTTATCTTTTAATTCATTTATTGCATCCTCAACATATTTGTCTCTTTGATCTTGGAGATAGTTTATTCTTTGTAAGAGTATTTCTTTATCTTCTTTGGCAGTTTTATCTATAAGTTGATCTTTTTCTTCGTATTGTACTTGCCAAAATGAAACTCTTTCTTCCATCATACGATGTTGATAATAAATTACACCTAACATAAGTAAAATTACAAAAGATTGTTCTTTTAATTTAGATAAGAATGTGTCCGCAAATCCCGATATTGGGGTTGTATTCTCTGCCATAATATTTGTTTATATATAAATACTAACTAACCTTTAATAATGTATTTAGTAAAGTCAGTAGATAAAGGTTTTTTATTTTTTTGTTAAAAATTTTTGTCAATCCCTATGTTAAAACTTTGTACTCGGTCATATCCTAAACCACTTTGGTAACTGTAACTAAGGTTAAGTGAGTAATCATTTTTAAGGAATATGTTTGTGTTTAAATCATACTCAAAAAGTAAATCTTTATATGTATAAAAATAATTAACCCCACCACTTAAAGAAAATGAATAACCCTCTCTTGATAAAAGAGGATATGTGATTTTAACGCCATTATAAGCATTTCCTTTAGCCAATGACCAGTATCCAAAATTAACTCCTAAAGAAATTCCAGACTTAAAGTATCTTCCATATTCAACAGAAGCTCCTAAAAGTTGTTGCCAATCTTTTATTGGTGAGTTAAAATTCGCACCAGTTCCTACAGAAATATAATTATGATTCTGTGTAGTGTCTTGTGCTGATATAGTGAATGCAAATAAAAATGCAAATGATATTAAAAAATTCTTCATTTTTTATCTTCGTCTATTTCATCTTTACTGTTTGATTGGTTACTTGCAAATTGGTATCCAAATACAACAAGGACAATGTTTTTAATTAAGTCAAATAAGTCATGTCGCATACCATCATCCATAAGCTGGACATCCCAACTTACCAGCATGTCAACTATAAAAACACCGAGCAACGCAGCAAGAATAAGGGCAACATATCTAGTTAACCACTCTCTTTTTTTTAAGTATTTAGGAATTTGATTATTAACATACCATACAATTCCACCAATAACTATAAGAGAGATTATCACACCAACAACCATTAAAATTCCACCACTTTTATACATAATATATTTTATTTATTAATGGTTGATTACTCTTCTGTTTTATCGTTATCTTTTTTACCCCAAATTTTATCTACAGATGCTAATCCTAAACATCCAAACGCTAACATTGCCACGGCATTTACTAAAGTGTCTGCAGGTTTTATATCTCCGTGAGTATAGCTGTTTGCATATAAAGTAACACATAAGGTAATACCACACAATATACCAATAAATCTTTTAGACGATGGGGATCCTTTTTCGTCCTTAAATAACCCATTTATCCAATGAAACATTTTTTTAAACATAACTTTATTTTTTTTATTTATTTATTTATTTATTTAATATCTAAACTTTCAATTAACGTATATGTAAATGAATTACCGTGAATGTCACGAGACTTTCTACATATTTTCATAAAAGATTCAAAGTCTGCGGATTTTTTAAATACTTGACATCCTTCAGACCAATTTTCCACATATGTAGAATCGGCACCTGCTTTATGAATGTTTATTCCAAATACCCCTTCTTGAATTAGTTTTTCGTCATATACCATATCACGGTTTGCATCTCTATAAACTTTAACTGGTTTGTTTTGTCCTAACGCTTCGTATTTTCCTCCATGTAATCTAATAATGTGAGAACCTCTATATTGTCCTTCAACAAGTCTAGCAACTCCAGCTTTATTACCAAATTGTTTAACACCCTTTGTTCCTGGATCTGTAGTTGCCAACCATTCGTGATATTGCCAAACACCTTTTTCGTCTTTATAGCTTAAGGTTAATAAATCGTCAAAAACATTTGTAACTTTGTCTCCAACAGATGAGTTTCTGATTCCAACAATGTTTACATCATATCCTTTATTGTTTGTGTCTTCAAACCAAACATAACCTTTAGTCTTTACGGTAGATTCAACCTGTTCTTTAGTGTATTTCATAATTTTTTTATTAATAAATATATGATAATATTTAAAATGACATTTTTTTTATAAAACTATTTACTTTTAATTTACTATTATATTTATAATAAACTTATATATTATGTTATTAAAAAATGGATCTAAAGGAGAGGATGTAAAAAAACTCCAAACAAAATTAGGACTTACCGCTGACGGAGCATTTGGACCTGGTACAGAAAATAAAGTAAAAGAATGGCAATCAGCTAATGGATTAACCGCAGATGGTATTGTTGGTGATGGAACATGGTCAAAAATGTTCGGATCTACCCAAGTAATCAAAGAAGATGTTGTAATTCCTTCAGGCGGATCACTAAATATTGAAAAATTAAAGGGTCATATACCTGATGCAGTAATTGCACAGATACCTGACACTGCAAAAAAATTCAATATTACAAATAACCTACGTTTGGCTCATTTTTTAGCCCAATGTGGTCACGAATCAGGAGGTTTTAAGGCGGTTTCTGAGAATTTAAATTATTCTGCGGATGGTTTGAAAAAGATATTCGGAAAATACTTCCCTGGTAACTTAAATGAGTCATACGCAAAACAACCTGAAAAGATTGCATCCCGTGTTTATGGTGGTAGAATGGGTAATGGTGACGAAGCTTCAAAAGAAGGTTATAAATTTAGAGGTAGAGGTTTTATTCAATTAACAGGTAAGGCAAACTATACAAACTTTACAAAATTTATTGGTGAAGATTGTATTTCAAATCCTGATTTAGTTTCAACCAAATATCCTTTGGCTTCGGCAGCGTTCTTTTTTGACTCAAATAAACTTTGGTCTATATGTGATAAGGGATCTGACGATGCAACGGTAACTGCTGTAACTAAACGAGTAAATGGCGGGATTATTGGCTTAACCGATAGAATCAAACACTTTAAAGAGTATTACAACTTACTTAAGTAAAACAGAAAACCCCGATTACTCGGGGTTTTTTTATGATATAATATTTATTTCACTTTCTGTTTCTATTACAACTCTTGCTCCACAACTGAGTAATGGTTTTTGATCTCCACTCCCACAATATATAATTCTACTTGGTCCAAGTATTTCAACCTCATTACAATATGTGTTCTTTCTACCTTGTTTTATTGTAATCACAGGTAGATCTGTTTTTTTAGTTTTATTTGACCTTATGTGATGTTGGTTCACATGGATTTTGGTTTTCACACTACTTTAAATTTTTAATTTCGTAATCACCACAAACTCTTGTTGGTGTTCCAACATTATTATTATTATACCCTGGTTTATCATTAAATAAGATACAATCATCACCCGTTTTATTATAAAAATTACACAAGTAATATTGACCCTTATGATCTGTAATTAAGTATTTGTATTTTGAAGTGCAGGATGTCATTAACACTATAAGACCTATTAATATTGTTTTTTTCATTTTATAATTTATGTGATTTTATTTCATTATTTTCTATCCATTTCCAACCTAAAAATAGTTCCATACATTTTCTATGTAACCAATTTGGTTTTTTCTCCAAATAGATATGGAATCCTTTTCCAGTGCCCATAAAATAACTACCAACATTTTTATTTGTTATTAGTTTTTTGTATTCCAAATATGGTTTTTTTGAATTAACTACCTTATCAATTTTATTTCCAATTTTAGGAACGTCAATTTCTAAAATTTCTCTTTTTATTTTTGGTTTATAATATTTTTTCTTTGGGGTTGTTTCTTTTTTAATTTCTTGTTCTTTCATTTTTTTATTTTTAATTTGATAATGGTGCTTTAATTTTTTCGTGTGACTGATAACCTTTTAATGTGAAATCACCTACCACATAAGATTCTATTGATGGTCTTGACCCTTCATAAGTTGGGAACTGATTTAAGGTTGGTAATGGAAACGGTTCTCTACCAATCTGTTCTTTTGCTTGTTCTACATGATTACCATACAAATGAGTATCACCCAAGTTTCCAATCAATTCGTCAGGAACCATATTTACTTCTTTTGCCAATATTTCTAATAACAGTCCATATGAAGCGATATTGAATGGGATTCCCAAAAAAATATCACACGATCTTTGGTTCCACATTAAAGAGATTGATCTGGTTGGGACATTAAATTTATTGATTTCAGAATGAGATAAAGTATCAGGTCCTCCCCCATTATAGATTCGATTAAACATTTCTTGACTGACTAATGATCTTCTTTCTTCTAAACTCAACTCTCTTGTATAAACTTGAAATCCATAATGACAAGGTGGAAGAACCATTTGGTCTAATTCACCCACATTCCAAGCATTAACCATTAATCGTCTTGAGTTTGGGTTTGTTTTAAGGTCGTTGATTAGGTTAGTGATTTGGTCTATTGTCTCATTTTCTCTGTAATCTGTAGTGTAATCATCTTTTGGTAATTTTCTATAGGTTTTCCAACTTCTCCATTGCTTACCGTAGATTTGCCCCATATCAAACATTGAATCGTGAAAAGAATGATTACCATCTTTTACTTTCTGTTTAACCTCTTCTATTGTATATGGTTCTGAACAAGTAGTTTTGTAATTTTTTTCCCAATCACCGTCCCATATTTTACAATTATTTTCCCATAAAAACCTAATATCTGAATCACCACGAAGGAACCATAGTAATTCTGTTGTGATTGTTTTGAATGGCATTTTCTTTGTTGTAAGCAATGGAAACCCCTCACTCATTTTATGTCTAATCTGTCTACCAAATACTGAAAGTGTTCCGCCATTTCTTGTTTCTTTTGTTACTCCATTTTCAAGAATATCCTGTAATAAATCTGTGTATTGTTTATCTAGGTTATTCATTTTACAATCGCCTTTGTTAATTGATTAATAAGTCCCTGAACTTCACCAAATTCTGTAAATCTAATTGGTGGGTTAGTATTAAAAAATTCAACATACCATTCATTATTTTTTATTTCTTCGTTTGTAGGCGTAATAAAAGTTATCCCATCAACAATATCAATTACATAGTAATAGGATTCGTCAGTATCATATTCTTCTACTTTTTCTTGTTTAAACCCTAAAAGTGTTAATTCTTTTTCTGTCATTTGTCTTTTGTTTTTATTTAGTTTTAATTTGCGATTTATATGAAAAATTCATACTTTTCGCAATAAAAAACTATATCATTTTAATCGTGTAAATTTAAACCATAACCTTCAAGAGTCTCTCTGATTTCATCTCTGATTTTTTGACAAATATCTATTTCCTCACTTGACGCTTCTTCGTTTGAATAAAACTTAATTCCGTGTTTGGTTGTTGACCTTAACTTTTGGTCAAGATCCCACATTGACATCTTCCACTTCATAGCATCAAGCGCCACTCTTGCATCTTGTGACTCTTCTACCGAATCAAATTCTATTGTTATTTTTCCCATAAAACAAATTTACAATTTTTTTTATAATAAATCAAGAAACTCGTTGAATTTTACTTTAGATGGTGGTCTTCCATCAATATCACAACAGGTATTGTAATAATTTCTGACTTTGTCAATTACATCCCCAACTTTAATTTCTTTAAGTCCGTCCATTAATGTATTGTCCCATAATTTTATTTCGTCTTCGTCCATATAAAAATCACCATCCGACCCTATGTAAGGTGTTATTTTTTCACTCATAAGATTTTTAATTCAATTCTATATTTCTTTATTTTCAAATTGAGATAACAAAGCAACCACACTTTCATCAACCAAACTAACGTTATGTAATTCTTTCGATGTTTTATAATCGGAAACATTAATTTTTGATTTTATTTTTTTTTCTCCATCTGTAATGGTAATTTTAATCTCAAAATTTTGTTCCGGTTTTGTTTTCTTATCTACCGGTGGTTTGTAACCAAATTCTTTTTCTTGTCTTATTTCGTTGAGTGTTCTTTTTTTCACGTTTTATGTTTTTAGTAATTTATTTGTTATTTAATACCGTCCTCAAATTCTTTCTCCGCAAGAATACTACCCAAAAACTCTGTTTCATTTTCTAAGAAAACTATATAATTGTTTAATAGATTAATAGAATCTTTTTTACTTTTAATTTGGGTTTCAAGAGAGTCTATCCCATTATTTAATTTTTGGGTATAAGCATCACAATTAGATTTTGTCTTACATGAAGTCATGATAAATAACATAACGATCACAGGTAATAATAATTTTTTCATATTTTTAATTTGTTTTTATATTTTTAATATAATCAGTTTTTATTGTAATGTCAACTCCGTCATAGGTATTAACCTACTAAAACATCTATAAAAAGTCTATTTCATTGGTTATTGGATTCCAATCAATATTCCAAGGTTTGTGGGAATAAAGATATTGCTCGTTTAACGCAGACGCATTGAAGTAATGTGTGTTACCATCATAGTAATGTCCGTGTCCGCTATGGATGTGTCCGCAAATATGGATTTTAGGTTTGATTTGTTTGATTTTCTCTGCAAGTAATTCACAACCCAAGTGAACATTGCGGTTACCTTCAACATCATCTAATATTCCCCAAGCCGGTCCGTGAGTAATTAAGATATCAATTCCTTCAGGAATCATATCCCATTTTGCTTTTAACTCTTTACCGTTTTTAGGTAAGTTAAACGCCCAATTGTAGAACTCAGGTTGCCAAGGAGAACCCCAAATTTTAATCTCAGGTCCATCACCATCTTGGATGGTTATTAACTCATCTTGAATATATTCAATAGTTTTGTAACCCGTTAAGATACCTTTGACTTTCTCAACGTTGTTTTGAAAACCCCAATCGTGGTTACCCGCAATGAATACTTTATGATCATAGGTTACGATTTTATCATACCAACCCGCAAACTGAGTAATCTCGTGTTCGTAACCCATAGAACTTATGTCTCCGGCGTGGATTAACAAATCGCCACCAGGTAAATCACCTGTAACGTGCTTATGCTTATTATGCGTATCGCTAAATATTGAAATTTTCATAATACAAATATAATAAAATAATTTAAATTAAATTCAATTCTATTCTATATTTTTTGATTTTATCTCTAGTTTTTTGATATTCGTCTTGGTCAATAGATTTGTGACCATTAATAATTGCTCTTGTTATTATTAATTCATTTTTTAAAATAAAAGACATTTTTTCTTGATTGGTTAATTCGTAGGGAACAACTTCTGTCCTGATAAACTCTCTAATCATTCCTCTAATATTTTCAATGTGTTCTTTTGGATTTTCTTTTGATCCGTGTACCATAACAGATTTTTGGTAGATTGTTCTACTTAAATCTAATATTTTTTTATCAAACCCCATTTAATTTTTTTATTTAAGATATGTTAATATTCAGAACTTTATTTTATAAAGTTTCGTGTTCTATTTTTTTTATTTTTACAAAATAATTCTTAACCATTTGTTCTTTGGTTTTACAATACTCACCCGTTATAATAAAATCAAATAAAACTTCAATATCTTCTTTTATGAATTTTTTAACTTCAGGTTTTTCTGACCATTTTTGGGTTTCAGGACAAAAAGGATATAACTTTAAAATACCATTATCGTCGTATTTTACCATCCAATCATCATTATGTTTTATTAAATGTCCGACCATAATTTTACATATAA
>Ga0209596_1000805_pt1 | contig 28185 bp, 29 predicted proteins | sample M_130807_MF_Meta_FD_187314 | JGI IMG/M metagenome (GOLD analysis project Ga0209596, IMG submission 187314) | Freshwater microbial communities from Lake Montjoie, Canada to study carbon cycling - M_130807_MF_MetaG (SPAdes) (version 2) | ecosystem: Environmental > Aquatic > Freshwater > Lake... | reverse complement strand
TTGGGGTTTTCATCTTTTGCACCCACATTATAAATAACATTAAGTACAGCCATTGGGGTGCTTTTATCTTCATGTACTACTACTTTTAAACCATTAGATAAGGTAAAACTTTCAAAATTAATCATAAGGCAAAGGTAAGGGTAAGCGTTAGGATGTACATTACCTTTTAACGATGCCCATTGTATAGGCAATGCTGTAAAAACCGGTGTTAGTATAGTTCCTTTTTTGAGATAGGATGTTTTCTTACTTTACTTGTAGTGGAGAAAAAATTTCTTAACCAACAACATTAAAGCCTCTTAAAAAGGCAAATAGAATAAAGCAACTAATCTTCATGTAGTAGTTATTCGAATATACAACCTAATGGATGTACTTTTGTTGTTAATTACATAAATGAAAGAAATGGAGTTAACACACGTATTATCAAAAGCTTTAAACTTTGAGTTTTTATTGGTAGAAGAAGGGATATTTTTGTTTGAAAACGCACCTTTAACCGAGTTAATGTATGTAGCTAACGAGTTACGTAAAAAGCAGGTACCACATGGTAAAGTAACCTGGCAAATAGATAGAAACGTAAATACTACTAATGTGTGTATTGCCAATTGCAAGTTTTGCAATTTTTATCGCATTCCCGGCCATGCCGAAGCCTATATTACCGATATTGAAACCTACAAACAAAAAATTGAAGAAACCATAAAATTTGGGGGAGATCAATTATTGCTACAAGGTGGCCACCACCCAGAGCTAGGCTTATCTTTTTATGTAAATTTATTTAAGGAGTTAAAAACGCTTTATCCAAACATAAAATTACATACCCTTGGCCCACCGGAAATTGCACACATTACTAAATTAGAAAAAAGTACACACCGAGAAGTGTTGATGGCGTTAAAAGAAGCCGGCATGGACAGCCTGCCAGGTGCAGGTGCAGAAATATTAACAGATAGGGTTAGGCGCTTAATAAGTAAAGGAAAATGTGGTGCACAAGAGTGGTTAGATATTATGCATGAAGCCCATAAACTAAATATTACAACTAGTGCTACCATGATGTTTGGCCATGTAGAAACCTTACAAGAACGTTTTGAGCATTTGGTACAACTACGAGAAGTGCAAAGCCGCAAGCCAATAGATGCAAAAGGCTTTTTAGCCTTTATTCCATGGACGTTTCAAGATGTTGATACCCTACTTACCAGAATACGTGGCGTACATAATTTAACTACAAGTGAAGAGTATATTCGTATGATTGCCCTTAGCAGAATAATGTTACCCAATGTAAAAAATATACAAGCTAGTTGGTTAACTGTTGGTAAGCAAGTAGCGCAACTTTGCTTACAAGCTGGAGCAAACGATTTTGGAAGTATTATGATAGAAGAAAATGTGGTAAGTGCTGCAGGTGCTCCACATCGTTTTACTAGCACTACCATACAACATGCTATTAAAGAAGCTGGTTTTGAACCCCAATTGCGTAACCAACAATACGAGTGGAGGGAAGTGCCAGAACGTATTGTAGAACAAGTAATAAATTATTAAACATCCCCATTTTGAAAGATTTTATTGTATGAATAAAAAAACACTACACCGCTTTAGAATGATTGGCATTGCCGAAGGAATTTCTTTTTTAGTTTTGCTTTTAATTGCAATGCCCTTAAAATATTTTCTTAATTTTCCGCAGGCTGTAAAATATGTTGGTTGGCTACATGGCGCTTTGTTTGTAGCCTATATTTATTTTGCTTTGACCGTTTTTACTGTTTTAAAAAAGTCTTTTTTATGGTTGGTAAAAGCTGGTATTGCCGCCTTTGTACCATTAGGAACATTTATTTTTGATAGAGAATTAAAGAAAGAGGAATTAGGAATGGGTAGTTAGTGGAGAGCAGTTGGCAGTTAGCTAATTTTTTCTTTTTATCGAATAGCTTTGTTATCTACTAATAAATTCGTTGTTTCTGTGGCAAACAAATCAGCGATATTTGCGACATCAGCAGTACAAAAAACTTAAAATATGAGCAACATTAAATCGCAATTTTTATTAAGAGATGATGTTACGTTTTTAAACTTTGGCAGCTTTGGCGCTTGCCCTAAACCTATTTTTGAGCGTTACCAACAATACCAACTAGAGTTAGAGCAAGAGCCTGTGCAATTTATTACCGTAACCGGTTTGCAGTATTTAAAACAGTCCAGAGAGGCTTTAGCTGCTTATATAAATTGCCCTGCAGATGATGTGGTGTATGTTACCAACCCATCTTACGCTGTAAATATTATTGCAAAAAGTTTTAACCTGCAAAAAGATGATGAAATATTAACCACCAATTTAGAATATGGTGCTTGTGATAGAGCTTGGAATTATTATTGCAAAAAAGTGGGTGCAAAATATATTCGACAGCCAATAACATTACCCATACCATCAAAAGAAGATTTAGTAAATGAATTTTTTAAAGGGTTAACTAGCAAAACAAAACTAGTTTTTATTAGTCACCTTACCAGTAGCACAGGCTTACGTATGCCCGTAGAAGAAATTTGTGCTATTGCTAAACAAAAAGGTATTTTAACTTTTGTAGATGGTGCCCATGCCCCGGGGCAACTTCCGTTAAACTTGCAAACCCTACAAGCCGATATTTACACAGGTGCATGCCACAAATGGATGATGACACCAAAAGGAAGTTCATTTTTGTATGTAAAAAATGAGCATCAACACTTGTTTGATCCGTTGATAGTTAGTTGGGGTTATCAAAGTACAGCACCCTCTCAATCACAATTTTTAGATTATCATCAAATGCAGGGCACCAGAGATTTTTCGGCCTTTTTGTGCATACCCAATGCAATAGAATTTATGCAACAAAATAATTGGAGTGCCGTTAGTAAAACGTGTAAAGAAATGGTGCAACAAAATGCTCCAAGGTTTTGCAAGTTGCTAAAAGCTACACCAACTGCACCTATAACAGATGATTTTATTTGTCAGTTATATAGTACACCAATAAAAACTAAACAACCGTTAGAGTTGCATCGTCATTTTTTTAACCAGTATAAAATTGAAGTGCCAGTAATGCCACATGGCGACAATGTTTTTCTTCGTTATTCCATACAAGCGTTTAACACACAAAACGATTTAGATAAATTGTATAATGCGGTAGAAGATATTATTAAAACAACAAGTTTTATAGAGGTGTAATTATTTCAACAACAATTTTACAAACTTTTTTACTTCATCAATTTCGGCAATAGTTATTGGCTCGTTTTTAATGTACTTGCTTTGCAAAAAAAGCACTCGTTTGTGTTGAGGGTATTTTACCAAAATTTCAGTTAACATGTTTCCAAGTGCTTCATCTTTTTGTATTACTTCGGCAGTTAGGGTTGGCTTAGTTCTATCTCTAGTAATTTTTTTTAAAATAATAGCTTCTAGTGTGGCAATTTTTCCTTGGGCTATTTCCGGTGTTTTTTGGGCTTTATCTAACAAGCCTTCTAGTTGTTTTTTACTTAAGCCTCCCCTTATACAATATTGATTATACAAACTAGTTATAAAGGTAGATGTAGGATGCACCGCCTTCATTTTTGTAAGTATATCAAAAACAATATTTATATCTGCCATTGGGGTAAAGCTACCAAAAGAAATGATAGTGGGTAATATTTAGTTGCCTCTTTATCGGCTGGTCGAAGACCAAGCCTCGGCTGTGCTGAGTGGGCGGCTAACAAAGACTGCGGAGGAGTATAATGTTTTTTTTCCTTGGGTGGAATAAAATGATTTATTAAATAATTGTTCTATATTGTAATATCTTATACATGTAAATCTCGTAACCTATTGCAATTTTAACGTAATATTTTTATTTACAATTCCTTTAAATCTCAATCATTTTACTCACTTATTTAATCATTGAAATAGATTATAAACTATTTCTAAAAAAACATTTATGAAAAATATTTTATCAGCTTTACTATTATCAGCAACCTTATTTGCTTGCAATAATTCTGAGAATGCAAAAAACGCAAATGAAACTGCAAAAACAAGTACAATTAATAAAACCGAAATAGAAGCGAAGCTTTTAGGAATGGAAGAGGCTTGGAATAACTCGAATATGGAAAAAGACCATGGTTTAAAGTTTCAAACTGAAATTTTGGCTGACGATTTTATTTCTCACAATAATAAAGGGGAAGTTGAAAATAAAGAAGCAGTTCTGACATCTATAAAAAAGGGAGATTATACAGTTTCAGAAGTAAAAAATGGTCCAATGATTGTAAAAATTTATGCTACAAATTTTGCAGTAGTAGTTGGTGAGCATCAACTGAAAATGAAAGATAAAAGTGGGCTTGAATATTCTAATAAATATTATTGGACAGATACATGGATGGAGAGAGGTGGAAAATGGCAAGCAATATCATCTGGTAGTGTATCCGTTGCTGATAAGAAATAATTAGATATTACCTGTATTTGAAGGGTTTATGAAGTAAAATTCATAGACCCTTTTTCATTTGAAGTATGTCAGTTAGTGGTAGACATAACTTGGTTTTTTATACTCCCTTTTAATATCTGATGGAGGATTACCAAGTTCTTTTCATGATGGTTAACAAGATTTCTCAAAATGGTTAACAGGATTGCTACTTATAAGGGTAACAAAAAAGCTTATAAACATTGCTGTCTATAAGCTTTCTTCATTCCAAGTGGGCCCACCTGGGCTCGAACCAGGGACCCCCTGATTATGAGTCAGGTGCTCTAACCAGCTGAGCTATAGGCCCTTTCTTCAAGTATTTTGAAGATTGAGGTTGCAAATATAATCAAACTCTTATTAATTTTAACGCTTCATTAAATTATTTGCCGTTATTTTGCACCTTACAAAATTTATTATGAAGAAAATAGTACTTGCAGCATTTACCCTTATTTGTGTTTCTGTTGCTTTTGGGCAAGCGAAAAAAACAAACAAACAGCTTATAAACCGTTCCGGAGATCATTTAATGGTTCAACTATCTGCCGACTTTTGGAACGGTACACCAGATAGCATTAGTAGTAGAATGAAAACCATTGGACGTGGTGGTAATATTTATGTAATGATGAATAAGCCCTTTAAAACTAATCCTAAACTAAGTATTGGTTTTGGTGTAGGTGTAGGTACTAGCAGTATGTATTTTAAAAAATTAGGCATTAATGTTTCTTCTAATGCCGCTAAATTACCATTTGTAAATCAGGATAGTTTAGACCGTTTTAAAAAATATAAACTAACTACAGCATATGTAGAAGTTCCCTTAGAATTTAGGTTTACTGCTAAACCAGATAATGATAAAAAAAGCATAAAAGCTGCTATAGGAGTAAAAGTGGGTACACTCGTTAATATACATACTAAGGGCAAAACGTTACAAAATAAAAATGACGGTGCTATTAACTCATCTACCGTTAAGGAAAGCAATAAAAAGTTTTTAAATACAACAAGGCTAGCCCTTACTGGACGAGTTGGTTATGGCAATTTTTCTTTATTTGCTAGTTATCAAATAAATAATTTATTTAAAGATGGTGTAGCGCCAGAAATAAAACCATTTCAAATTGGCTTATGTTTAAGTGGGTTGTAGGCTATTAAATATAAAAATACATTGATCCCAACTTTTATAGTTGGGATTTTTATTTGTAGCTGTTTTACAATACACTAACTTTGCACCTCACTCCACAAAAATGAGCGACGAAATAAAACATGAATGTGGGCTAGCCCTTATTCGTCTACGCAAACCGTTTAGTTACTATCAACAACAATATGGTACAGTATTGTATGGCTTAAATAAGCTATACCTGCTAATGGAAAAACAGCATAACCGAGGGCAAGATGGTGCTGGTATTGCTGCTGTAAAATTAAATACTGAGCCTGGTTATCCGTTTATGCATCGCTTGCGTAGTTGTGCTAATCAACCCATTGCCGATATTTTTGCACAAGTAGGTAAAGAAATTACAGAGCTTGAAAAATATCAACCCGATATTAAAAACCACCCAGGTTTAATGAAGGGGCATTTAAATTATTTGGGCGAACTGTTGCTTGGGCACTTACGCTATGGTACGCAAGGAAAAAATAATGCAGATTTTTGTCATCCGTTTATAAAGCGGCACACCATTCCATTAAGAAATTTAGCCCTTGCTGGTAATTTTAATTTAGTAAATACCGAAGAGCTTTTTGGCTTAGTAAATATTGACCCAGGTGAGTTTCAGCGCCAAAGCGATTTAGCTGCTATGATGGAGGTTTTACATCATTTTATTATTAAGGCAGATGAAGCTTTTCCGGGGGCATTAGATATTGTAAAAGTGCTAAAAAAAGCCGTTCCACTTTTTGATGGTGGGTTTAATTTTAGCGGTATTCTAGGAAATGGTGATGCCTTTATTATGAGAGATGCACATGGTATACGCCCCTCTTACTATTACATAAATGATGAGGTTATTGTGGGTGCTAGCGAACGTGCCGCTATTCGTACAACCTTTAACGTTGGCGAAAACGAAGTGTTAGAATTAATGCCCGGCAATGCTTTAATTATAAAAGCCGATGGCAGTTACAGCATTGAACAAATTTTAGAACCTAAAGAAAGAAAGGCCTGTAGTTTTGAGCGTATTTATTTTAGCCGTGGTAGCGATGAAAAAATTTATAGAGAACGTATTGCATTGGGATATAATTTAAGTGCAACGGTATTAAAAGCTATTGATTACGATTTAAGAAATACTATTTTTTCGTTTATACCCAATACGGCCGAAACTGCTTTTTATGGTTTAATAAAAGGCGCTGAAGATTACTTAAAAAAAATAAAAATAGAACGTATTTTAAGTTGGAATAAAGAATTTGATGAGGAGAAGTTAGCCGAAATGATTAACCGCAAAATACGCATTGAAAAAATTGCCATTAAAGATGTAAAATTACGAACGTTTATAACGGAAGATAGTAGCCGAAACGAAATGGTGCAACACGTTTACGATATTACCTATGGTACTGTTAGAAAAAATGAAGACGCCCTTGTTGTAATTGACGATAGTATTGTAAGAGGTACTACCCTTAAAGAAAGTATTATACGAATGTTATCTAGGCTACAGCCTAAAAAAATTATTGTAGTTTCATCGGCCCCTCAAATACGTTACCCCGATTGTTATGGAATAGATATGAGTAAATTAGGCGATTTTATTGCGTTTAAAGCTGCTATTGAATTACTTAAAGAGACTAAGCAAACGCATATTTTAAACGAAATGCTTTTAGAGTGTAAAGAGTTGTTACGTAACAATCAGTTACATACACAAAACGTTGTTCGAAAAATGTACAAACCATTTACACTTCAACAAATATCTGATAAAATAGCACAGCTAATTACTCCTGAAGGATTAACTATTCCTGTAGAGGTTATTTATCAAACCATTGAAACATTGCATGAAAGTTGCCCTACCAACCTAGGCGATTGGTATTTTACTGGTAATTACCCTACTCCTGGGGGTAACAGGGTGTGTAACAAAGCCTTTATGAATTATATGGAAGGAAAGGATGTGAGAGGGTATTAAGTTACCCCTCAATAAACAAAATAGCTCCAGTCTTTTTTAAACTTTATAAAGCCCTATAAAACTTTGTAAAAATTTAAACCTGCTTATCTGTGCTAATATCTGTAATCTGTGGCCTTTTATTTTTACTTTTATCTAATGAAATCTCTATTCATTATTCGGCATGCAAAAAGTAATCAAAGTTTTTTAGGTAACGATTTTGAGCGCCCCTTAAACGAAAGAGGTTTAAGAGATGCTCCTGAAATGGCAAAACGATTAGTAAATAAAGTATCAACGATAGATGCATTTATTAGTAGCCCAGCCCTACGAGCAAAAACTACTGCTGAATTTTTTGTAAAAGAGTATGCTGTTTTAACTGATGAAATTATTTTTATTACATCGCTTTACCATTCCCCAGCCGAAAATTTTTACGCTGTTTTAAAACAACTACCTAATGAACTAAATAGTGTTGCCCTTTTTGCACATAACCCCGGCATTACTTACTTTGCAAATGAATTAATAAAAAATGTACAGATTGACAATATGCCTACTTGTGGCATTTTTGCAGTTACCATAGATTATAAAAATTGGACAAATTTTGCAACAGCTAAAAAACAATTTTTATTTTTTGATTACCCAAAAGCTATATAGTTTACAACACTAATTTCATATACACTACATCGTTGTTAGGGTTTTTATAATAGGCCTCAGTTTCAATAAAATTATATTTTTTGTATAATTTAATAGCTGGCTGTAAACGTTTTAAGGTATCTAAAAGTATTTCTTTGTAGTTTAATTTTTTTGCAAGCGCTATACATTCTTTCAAAAGCGTTTCGCCAATACCTAGTTTTTGATAAGGTAATTGCACCCACATTCTTTTTAGTTCACAACTAGTTGTATCAATTTTGCGTATGGCGGAGCACCCTATAAAATCATTATTTTTTTTACACAATACTATGCCTCCATTAGTTGCTGCATACATTATACTCAACTGCTGTAATTCTTTATCGAAGTTTTGAAAACACAAATCTATATTTAGCCATTGGGCATATTCGTTAAATAAAAGTTGTGCAGCCTCATACTCCAGTTGGCTATTTGCTAAAATATATTCAGACATTTTTTGTAGTGCTTTTTGTAGTTAAAAATACACCAGTAAAAATTAAAATCGCTGCTAGTATTTTATATCTGTCTAACACTTCTCCCAAAAAAATATTAGCAATAATAGCTGCAAATACGGGTTGTGTATAGATATAGGCTCCGGTAATACCTGCACCTAATGTTTTAAGTCCGTAAATGTTAAAAAAGTAAGCAAAGAATGTTCCGGCAACCACAACCAACAAAATACACATCCATTCTAATGATGAAAATGCAACAAAATCAACTTGTGTTACTTGATTAAACCCCAAGGGTAACAACATAAAAAAACCTATAGTAAATACCCAACGTATTACATGTAAAGGGTTATATTCTTGCATTAAAGGTTTTACTAAAATAAAATATACTGCATATACAATTGCATTTAAAATGATGAGTACATCGCCCAGAAAAATATCTTTTGCATAGCCTCCTGTATTTTTTGCAGTAATTAAAATAACTGCACCAGTAATACCTAAGGTTAACCCAAGTATTTTATATATAGATAATTTTTCTTTTAAGATATAAACGGCAGCTAACGAAATTAATATTGGAGTAATTAATAAAAGCAATGCTGCATGTGTTGGCAGAGTAAGCGATAATCCTTTTATAAAAAACGTTTGATTAAGTGAAATACCACATAACGCACACAAAACAAATTTACCCCAATGTTGTTTTTTTATTAGATATTTTTTATCGGGTGAAAAAAACAATAAGCTCCAAAATAAAAATGCACTTACCCCTGCTCGTAAAAGATTTATTGCAAAGGGTTGTATAAAATTATTTGTAGTAAGATGTTTAACAGCACTAATATTTATGGCAAAAAATAAATTGGCTAATAGTATGCCAATATGTGCTTTTTGTTTTGAGGTCAACAGTAAATTTTTATAAAGGTAAAATATTTTTACCCTATTGGTGTTTTGTTCCTAAATAGAACCTAAAATATTTCTCTACATTACATAAAAAACCGCTTTGAAAAAATCAAAGCGGTGTATTTACCAACCCAGTAAATATTTATTTTAGTGCTTACTTTTAAGTTGCTTGTAGTTCCTTTAACTTCTCTCTTATTTTAGCTTCAATTTCGTTTGATAATTCAGGATTATCCAACATTAATTGCTTAACCGATTCTCTACCTTGTCCTAATTTATCATTATTATAACTGAACCAGCTACCGCTTTTTTGCACAATACCTAATTCAACCCCCATATCAATTATTTCACCAGCTTTAGAAATTCCTAAGCCGTAAATAATATCAAACTCTACTTGACGGAAAGGTGGTGCTACTTTATTTTTTACGACTTTAACTTTTACATGATTACCTACAGCTTCATCGCCATCTTTAATTTGTGTCATTCTTCTAATATCCAAACGAACACTAGCATAAAACTTTAAGGCGTTACCACCGGTTGTTGTTTCGGGGTTACCAAACATTACACCAATTTTTTCTCTTAATTGATTAATGAAAATACAAACTGTATTTGTTTTATGAATAGTTGCCGTTAGTTTGCGTAAAGCCTGACTCATTAACCTTGCTTGTAAACCCATTTTACTATCGCCCATTTCGCCTTCAAGCTCACCTTTTGGTACTAAGGCAGCAACAGAGTCAATTACCACTACATCTAATGCGCCAGATAAAATTAACCTATCGGCAATTTCCAAAGCTTGCTCACCATAATCTGGTTGAGAGATAAGTAAATTATCAATATCAACACCTAAGCGTTGTGCATATACACTATCAAATGCATGCTCTGCATCTATAAAGGCACACATTCCGCCTTTTTTTTGCGCCTCCGCTATTACATGAATAGCCAAGGTTGTTTTACCGCTACTTTCTGGCCCGTAAATTTCAATTACTCTTCCTTTAGGTAAACCGCCAATTCCTAAAGCACTATCTAAACCAATTGACCCTGTTGAAATTACCTCAATTGCCATATCGGTTTTTTCATTCATCATCATTACCGATCCTTTACCAAAGTCTTTATCAATTTTGTCCATTGTAAGCTTTAGTGCCTTTAATTTTTCTGCGTTGCTCATGTGTTTTGTTTTTTTAAGTGATGTATCTAATTTTTGCGTTGTAAATGTATTCTTGAAAACAAAGATAAGAGATATTTTTTTATAAACACTAATTATTTTAGTATTTTTTTGATAATTTTTTTAGTTTATTTAAATGAAGTTGTCGTTTAAGCTTAAGAAAAATCAATTGGTTTGATTTTTAATTTTTTCAGGGAACCGAGCTATTAACGGGCCAGCAATGAATTAATTTCAAAGCAGTTACAAATTGAACACTCTTTTTTGAAACAACCAATACCACAAATAGGGGATATGCTACTAAAGCAACGTTTTTTAGTTAATTTTGCTATATAAAATAAAAAAGTATGAAAAAAATATTTGTAATTGCTTCATTATTAGTTGGTTTTGTTTGTACAGCACAAATTAAACCTGCTGCCATAGGTGTTACTTATGGTGTTAAAACAACTGCGAAAGGTGCCATTGAAGTACCCGTATTAGAAGAAAAATTAGTTACTGCCGCAAAATTTACCGGAAAAATTAAAGGCACAATACAAGAAGTTTGTACCACTAAAGGTTGTTGGATGAAGTTAGCTACCACCGAAGGCGATGGTATAATGGTACGTTTTAAAGATTATAAATTTTTTATGCCGTTAGATATTGTTGGTAAGGAAGTAGTATTAGATGGTGTGGCAAAAATTACCACTACATCGGTAGAGGATTTAAAGCATTATGCCGAAGATGGTGGAAAAAGTAAAGAAGAAATTGAGAAAATTACACAGGCTAAAAAAGAAATAGAATTTATAGCAAAGGGTGTTCTTGTTATTAAATAATTAATTTAGAAATACTCTATATTCAACTAATAAAGGTACATGGCAACTCATTACGTGCTTTAATAAAATTTTATACCTGGTATTAATAGTATAAAAAAGGGGAGTTGTTTATTTATCATTCAAAATATAAATCTAAAATTATACAATAAAAATATTGTTAGGCACTCAGAGAGAAGAGGAGCCTCATCTGGGATGATGAGGCTCTTCGCATATAAAAGAGTTTATTTTTTTAATTACAAAACCACAATCGCTGCCACAAATTGACTTAATAACCCTGCTATTAATCCTATATAAATCTCCTTTGTGCTATGGTCGCTTATAAGCAGCCTTGCCGTACAAACCAAGCCTGTAATAGCTATTGCTATACAAAGTGGCCATGTCATTAGCATAGTATTACTTTTCATTATTAATAAAAAAATACCTAACAAACCTCCTACGCCTGTAGCATGCATACTTATTTTAAAATAAATATTTGCTAACAAGGCAGCACTACTTGCTAAAAAAACACCTAATAAAAAACTACTTAAAATTAAAGGGTAATTAGTTTGATTTTTAAAAACTAAATAGGCCCAAAAAAAGAAAATGCCACAAGCCATGTAAGGTATAATTCTATCTTTTTGTGTTTTTAAAAAAATAGATTGTATAAAGCCTACGGCTTTTAAAAGTACTACTGCTAATATGGGAAAAGCTACTGCGTTGATAAATACAATTAACAGTGTTTGCTTTTTTGCAGCCATGCTAAAGCCACTAAAATAACTAGGGTGTATAAATACTAAAAACGCCACCGCATATAGCGGAATAAAAATGGGGTGAAAAAGGTAGGAGAATAAATGTGCTAGTATTTTGACTACCGACCATGGACTACCGACCACTAAGGTACTATTAATGGCAGTTGTCTGCTGTCTATCGTCCGTTGTGTGTTGTGTGTTGTCTGCTATCATAACTCCTTTCTTAATCTTGCTACCGAAATATTTAATTGCTCTCTATACTTTGCAACAGTACGCCTTGCAATGTTGTAGCCTTTTTCTTGTAACAGCTCTGTTAGGCGTTCGTCACTTAATGGATGTTTTTTACTTTCGGCCTCTATTAAATCGCTTAATATTTTTTTAACCTCTCTAGTACTTACTTCTTCGCCACTGTCAGTTTGTAAGCTTTCGCTAAAAAAGAATTTTAGTCTATACGTGCCAAATTCTGTTTGTACAAATTTGCTATTGGCTACACGGCTTATGGTACTAATATCTAAATTAGTTTCTTCTGCAATGTATTTTAAAATCATTGGTCGTAACTCCGTTTCATCACCAGTTAAAAAAAAGTTTTGTTGATACTTCATTATAGCCTGCATAGTTCCTGTTAATGTATTGTGGCGTTGCTTAATTGCATCTATAAACCACTTAGCACTATCAATTTTTTGCTTTATAAAAAGTACAGCTTCTTTTTGACGTTTATCTTTTTTGCTCCCTCGTTCATAGTCTTTAAGCATATCTCTATACCCTTCGCTAATACGTAGGTCAGGAGCGTTTTTACTATTTAACGTAAGTTCTAATTTTCCAGCATTATTAAAAATAAAAAAATCTGGAATTACATAGGTTTCTGCTTTGTTTACAGCGCCAATATTTGCGCCCGGCTTAGGATTTAATTTAATTATTTGGTTAATAACTTCTTTAAGTTGTTCATCTGTTATGCCTAACCCTCGTTGAATTTTTTCGTAATGCTTTTTAGTAAACTCTTCAAAGTATTTTTCCAATACTTTCATAGCTAGTTGCACTGCTTTACTTTCCTCTTTTTTTCGTTCTAACTGCAACAGTAAACATTCTTGCAAATTTCTTGCAGCAATGCCAGGGGGCTCAAATTGTTGAATTTGCAAAACCAATTTTCCTATTTCCTCGTCAGTAGTTATTATGTTTTGCCTAAACGCTAAATCATCTACAATACTGCTAATGGCTCTTCGTAAATAACCATCATCATCTAAATTTCCAATAATTTGTTCAGCAACTTTATGGTTATGCTCATCTAAATTAAGCATGCCCAATTGCTCTACCATTAATTCGTTAAAACCAGTTTCCACTTTATGTGGGCTTTGCCTTATTTCATCTTCCTCTGGATAATTATCATCTCTTAATTTATAATCGCCTACATCATCATCGCCTTCTTTTACATATTCGCTAATATCAATATTATCGTATTCTTCTGCACTGCCGTCTGGCTCAAAGTCATCTTCATCTTTATCTTTAAACTCATCATTCACTTCGCTATATTCATCTTCGTGGCCCTCTTCATCTTCTTCTAATGCAGGGTTTTCTTCAATTTCTTCTTTAATACGTTCTTCTAAATTGGCCGTAGGAATTTGCAACAACTTCATTAACTGAATTTGCTGTGGCGATAGCTTTTGCAGCTGCTTTTGATATAATCCTTGGCTTAAAGACATTTACCCCAAACCCCTTGAGGAGCTTTACTTATATTTTGTTGTTATTAAGTTGGTTACTAGCATTAGTTTTACGTGGCATTAATATATATTTAACTCATCATTACCACTTGCCTCTATTAAACTTTTATTTAAGTGTAAAATTTAACACCTATAAAAACTAAATAGCCTTTTAAAGTGTAAATTTACTTACAAACTTTGTGGTATAATGAAACAAAAAGCTAAATTTTTAATTTTTTGCATGATTTTTGTAGTGAATGGCATTTGGGGGCAAAAAACAACCAGCCTAGTAACCTTTAAACCTAGCGTTACTAAAAAATCAACTACTTTTTTGGGAAGCCAAACCAATACTATACTACCTAAAGAATTTAACGATATTTCCATTAGTTGTTTAGCCATTAATAAATTTATTATGACAGCCTCATCCAATAGTAAAACATTTATTCCAGCTAATTTTTACACCCAAAACTTTGGATTTTTTTGTAAGAAAGAAGTACAACTACAAAAAGTTATTAAAGTGCCTTTTGTATTTAGATTAGGTAGTGTAGAAATGTGTGATAGGTTAGAGGGGAAGGGGAAATACTAGTTTTTAATTCCTCACTTCTTCGTATGTTTTATCATAATCTTCCCTAACTGTACCCATCCATCTATCCCATACTAAGGTGTATAAACCATAGTTACCTTTAAATAATTTGTGGTGTTGGTTATGGGCTGTGCCTGTATTTATCCATTTACCAATTTTTGTTTTGTTAAAGCCTTTGGGATAGAGTTCGTAACCTAAATGCCCATACACATTATACACAATTTGAAATAGCATAAAAATAAAAAAAGCCGTTTTGTGTACAGGTAAAGTAAATGCCACTAGGGGTATAATGCCACTTTCTAAAACTGCCTCTAAGGGGTGAAAAGCATAGGCAGTCCATGGGGATGGATTGGTAGATTTATGGTGAATTAAATGTACCGATTTAAACAAGGCTGGCTGGTGCATTAAGCGATGTATCCAATAAAAATAAGTATCATGCAAAATAAACATCCACACAAAACTTAAAGCATAAAAAAAATAGTTTTTAATAGGGCCATAGTTAATGTTATTGTATGGCTTTAATACAGCAATACTAATATATGCAGTAGTGGCAAATAGTAACATAGAGATTATAGAGAAAAAAACATCTCTGTAATAATGTGTAGGCTTAGGGAAAAGTTTTTGAATTTTTATTTTTTGAAAAGCCTTAGGAAATAAAATATAAAAAACAATAAACGCTACGCCTGCTAAAATAAAGTACCGCCCCGAAATTTTTTTAATGGCAGTAAACCAAGGTTCAAAATCCATAAAATTTTTATTTCTTTTTTTAAATAAACTTCTTTACCGCCGCTACAATTTTTTCTCCCTTTTCTTTAATCTGCTCCTCTGTCCACAACAAACTAACTGCGGTGCTAATACAACGACTCATAACAGTATCGCTTACACTAAAATCTTTTGTAGCATGATGTATTACTTTTTCTTTAAGCTCTGGGCTAAGGCTGCTAAGTGTTTTTGCATTTTTTAAATGATCCCACTTGCGTATATAATGCCAATTATTATTGTACCAGTAAAAATTACCGGCTAAAATTCCTTGTGCTTTTAATTCTTCTACAACAGCATTAGCAATTTCGCCATTGGGTAAAAACCAACTTAAAAAAGAGCAGCTATCACCAGCCTCGTCTGGCACTCGTCTAAAACTTATTTGCGGCACGGTACTTAAAATAGCTTTTAAAGCTGCTTGATTTTTCCGTTGAATAGCTAAAAATTCATTTACTCTACCAATTTGTGCTAAACCTACGGCAGCATGTAATTCGCTTATCCTATAATTATATCCAATAATGGGGTGTAAGTCTGCTCCTCTATCTACTCCTTTATGATCATGACCATGATCGCTATAACCATCGCAACTAATATAAACATCTTCTCTGTTCGTCATAACTACACCGCCTTCGCCACAAGTCATGGTTTTTACATAATCAAAACTAAAGGTACCGGCATCTCCAATGGTGCCCAATTTTTTTCCATGGTATGTGCCACCAATTGCCTGGCAAGCATCTTCTACTAATACTAGATTATGTTCGGTACATATTGCTTGTAAAGCATCCAAATCGGCCATGCTACCGCACATATGTACGGGCATTATGCATTTTGTTTTTGATGTAATGGCTGCTTTTACTGCCGCAGGGCTTAGGGTTAAGGTGTCATCAACATCAACCAAAACGGGCACAGCGCCTACGCTAATTACGGCTTCAAAACTTGCTACAAATGTAAACGTTGGTATAATCACCTCATCGCCATAACCTACGCCCAACGCTAATAACGCTAAAGTAACAGCAGCTGTTCCATTACTTACTAGTTGCGAATATTTACAACCGTAATAATCGTTTATTGCCGCTTCTAATTCTTTGGCTTTCCAATGACCATTTCTATTTCCATCAAAACCATAACGCATAAGCACACCGTTTTGTACCACATCATTTAAATGCTTACGTTCTACATCGCTCCAAAGTTCGAAACCGGGCATAGTAATTTAATTAAAATTGAAAAAATATTAAGTTACAAAGATAAATTATTTTGAGAAGCACTCTAATGCCTTATTTTATTTTAGGTATTTTTGCAGGTTCTTTAAAATAATTCAATTGCAAACTATCATTCCATCCATTAGGATTTTTATTGAAGGATTTGCTACTAAAAAAAATCATGCCATTTATGTTAGGTTTATTACGCAATGCCTCAATCATACGAGGCAATTGTGTTTTATCTTTCCAACTAGTATTACTTCCTGCTCTGTAATAACCTAAACCAATGTAACAATTTTTACTATAGGTATGTTCGTTCCACCAATCAACTAAAATTTGAAAAGGTGCGGCTTTGTGCTCAAACTCCCAATAAAGTTGTGGCGCTACATAATCTATCCAATCGTTTTTTAGCCATAATAAAATATCTGCATATAAATCATCGTAATTGGTTTGTCCAGCTTTTGTGTTACTGCCGTTAATACTATCCTTATCTATATTACGCCATACCCCAAATGGGCTTATTCCAAATTGACAGGATGGGTTTTCATTTTTTATTGCTCTGGATAGCATAACTATTATAGAATCCGTATTGCTTCTTCGCCAATCATCCTTATTCATTCCATTACCATACTTTAGGTAGTTGGCATTATCTGGAAACTCTTTACCAGTAATGCGATAGGGATAAAAATAATCATCAAAATGTATGGCATCAATGGCGTATCTACTCACTACATCTTTTACCACATTGGTTACATATTGTTGTACTTCTTTATTGCCTGGGTCAAAATATTTTTTATCACCATAAGTTAAAAACCAATTTGGGTAAAGCTTTGTAACATGTGTTGCTGCTATCGATGCTTTATTAATATTAAAATTTGCTCGGTAGGGGTTCATCCATGCATGAAACTCCATTTTTCGTTTATGCGTTTCTGTTAACATAAATTGTAAGGGGTCGTAATAAGGGCTTGGTGGCAATCCTTGAGTTCCTGTAAGCCACTCACTCCAAGGTTCGTAAGGTGATGGATAAAAAGCATCGGTCGATGGTCGAATTTGCATTACAATAGCATTCATACCATTTGCTTTATGCATATCTAACAACTTAATAAATTCATTTTTTTGGGCTTCGGAACTAAGGTTTTTGCTAGATGGCCAATCAATATTATCGACCGTAGCCACCCAAACTCCTCTAAACTCTGGTTTTGGTTGTGCACTAATAGCATAAGATATCAAGCAATAGGCAAAGGGTACTAAGCAATACTTAAAAAGTTTTTTCATTTATTTTTCTTCTCTAATTTTATTTAATAATTTATTTAGAATAACTGCATCAGCATTGGATAACCTACCAAGTACACCATCTAATTCACTTTGCCGTAAATCTATTTTGGCTAAAAGTTTTTTACCCTTGTCTGTAATTGAAATATCTACCAACCGCTTATCTGCTTTACATACTACTTTTTTTACCAAATCTTTAATAACCAACCTATCAACAATACGGCTGGTATCACTCATTTTATCTAACATACGTTGCCTTATTTGTAAAGTAGATAATGGCTGCCCTGCACCTCTTAAAATTCGGAGTATATTAAATTGCTGTTGCGTTATTTCATGTAAATCAAAAAAAGTTTTCATTCTTTCATTCATCCAATTATAGGTATAAATAAAATTGATACCTGCTTTTTGTTGAATGTTTCTAAACTTTTTTTGATTGATGTCTTGCTCAATTCCCATATTTAAAAAATTAATCTTGCCAAACGCTTGCGCCTTCGCTGCAATTGGCACAAATATCTATATTTTTTCGGCTTTGTTTAAGTTCGTATCTAAATTGTTTGTACTTATCATTATGCCAAATTTGCTTAAAGCTTTGTGTTTTTAAATTTCCTAGTTGGTGTGTAGCATCTTTATCAAAACAACAAGGCACTACTAAGCCATCCCAAGTAATTACATTGGCATGTTGTAATTTCCAACATCGATTGGCTAATTTATTTTTTGGAGTGTACGTGCCATCACTATTTTTTTTATAGCGACTAAATTTATCTGTTGTTGGAATTAATTGGTTGGGATCGTTTTCAAAATCATACACTTGTGCCGTTTTAAAACGAACTTCATCTACACCTACTTCTTTTGCCAATCGTTTTATATCTTCTATTTGATGTTCGTTTGGCTTGACTACCAAAAACTGAAAAAACACAAACGGAGTTTTACTATTCAATTCTTTTTTCCATTTTACAATATTTTTTGCTCCCTCAATTACTTTATCCAACTTGCCACCAACCCTATATTGTTCATAAACATTTTGTGTTGTACCATCAATAGAAATTATTAATCTATCTAAACCGCTTTCAATGGTTCGTTTTGCATTTGCGTCGGTTAAATAATGTGCATTGGTACTTGTGGCTGTATATATTTTTTTTGAGGCTGCATATTTTACCATATCTAAAAAATCAGGGTTTAAATAAGGCTCCCCTTGAAAATAAAAAATTAGATACAATAATTCTTTATGAATTTCATCTATAGTAGTAGTAAAAAAATCTTTTTGCAACATGCCCGTAGGCCTAGTAAATTCTCGTAAACCACTTGGGCACTCGGGGCAACGTAGGTTACAGCTTGTAGTAGGCTCAAACGAAATAGAGACTGGATACCCCCATTGGATAGGCTTTTTGGTTAAACGGCTTACATAAAAACTGCTTAAAACTTTTACCCCATTCCAAAAACGGCTAAGGGTAATTTTGCTAAATAAGTTTTTACTATCGTTCCAGTTTACTTGAGGCATTAGTATAAAAATAATGTATAATACATTGCTAATAGGGGTTAAGTTTTTTCTGCAGCAAGCAGCATTTTTATCTCTCCATAACTTATACTTTTTGGCAAATTATCTATTAATGTTTTATGGCTAAGAGCGCCATGTATTGCCACAGCATCTTTTATTTTTTGTTGCTTTTCTTTTGTTATTAAATCATTAATATCTAAATCGCCCAAGCCAATATAGTATGCTAAATGCCCTTCAATAGTAGCAACAGTAAAATTTCTTTCTTTTGCAATTTCATCCGTGCTTTTGCCTTGTTTGTATAAATCGTACGTTACTTTTTTAGTATCAACTTTTAGCTCTGTGGTTTTTGGTTTTCTTTCTTTTTTGAGGTTGCCTAATTTTGCAGCCATATTTGTTTCAATATTATTACTGCTGCAATAGCTTTCTACGGCATCAATAATATCATCACCATACTTATCAACTTTTGCTTTGCCAAAACCAGTTATTTGCAATAAGTCTTTTTTAGATAAGGGCAGATACGTACTTATTTCTTTTAACGTAGCTTGATTGGCTACCATATAAATTGCTAAGCCCTCGTCCTTTATAGTTATATCTCTCCAACGGCGTAAGGTATCATATAACTCAGCATTTGGTATGTTGGTTGATTTTATAGTTGCATTACCACTAGCATAGCAAGTAAAGGTATATTTAGGTGTAACATATTTTAATTTGTGTTGCAAAAATGCAGTTATAGAAAAAGCATTTTTACAATACTGCAAATAATAATGGGTGGTATAAATGGCTAAAGCTAATTCGTTTAATTTTTCATTTATTGGGGTAGCTGTTTCTTTATGCTCGGTAAGTAACGGATGGTTTTTTATATGATTAAAATACCCATCTAACTTTGGAATAAAATGATTAGCAGCATCGGTAATTCTTTGTTGAAGTAAGCTATTTTTTTCAATCGTTGCTTCTTCTTTCATTAATTGTGCTACAAGGCTGCTAAATTTTAAACCTACAGCTTTATCATTAGCAATCTTTAAACGTACATTTTCTATCCAACCCACAGCGGTATTATCGCCATCAACAGCCATAGTTAATAATAATTTTTCTTTATGTTGATTAATGTGAAAAGCTAATACGCCAACCGCAGTTTCTATTTCTTCAAACGAAAAAATATGTTCTACTAATTGTTGCGTAAAAATTTGCCTAGCTCCTTCAAAACGCTCCGCCAACGAGCCTTTTACTGTTAGCGATTGTTGGCCCTTAACTACATTATCGTTACTTGTAATAGCACTGCTGGGTATTTTACTTAATAAAATAATACCCTCCAAACTTGTACAACGGCTAAGCGCTACATACACTTGGCCGCTACTAAATGCGGCACCAGCATCTATCATTACTTTTTCAAATGTAAGGCCCTGGCTTTTGTGTATGGTAATTGCCCAAGCTAGGCGTAGTGGGTATTGCTCAAATGTTCCCATGGTTTCTTGCTCTAGCTTTCCATCGTTTCTGTTTAAAGTGTATTTACTATTTTCCCATATTTCTTTGCCTACTGTTATTTGCTCACCATCACAATCCACTACTACTTTTTCATCATCTAAACGTTGCACTACACCAATTTTTCCATTAAAATATCGTTTTGCAATAGCATCATTTTTTAAAAACATTACTTGTGCACCTTCTTTTAAAACAAGTTCGGCTTCTGCTGGGTAAATATGTTCAGGAAAATCACCAACTACTTCTGCTTTATAGGTAAATGAAGCTTCGTTTAAACGTTGTAGTTTTTGTTGGTTAATTAAATCGGCTTGGTTATTATGGCTGGTAAGTGTAATATATTTTTCATATGCCGAAGGCGAAAAGTTTGGATTATAACGAACATGCAAATCTTCAAAATCATCCGCATCCATACTATTTGTACGTACCTTATTTAAAAGATTTACAAAACTTTGCTCTTTTTGTCGGTAAATTTTATTCAGCTCAATTAGTAAAGGTGTTTGCTCTTTTATGGCATGACTATCAAAAAAGAAAGGCGAAGCATAATATTCATTTAATATATTCCATTCCTCATTTTTAGCCACGGGTTGTAGTTGATGTAAATCGCCAATACATAATAATTGTACCCCTCCAAAGGGCGTATTGTAATTGCGGCGTACACTTCTTAAAACAGTATCAATAGCATCCATTACATCGCACCGTACCATACTTATTTCATCAATTACCAACAACTCCATTTTACGTAAAATTTGTAAGCGGTTGTTGTTGTGCCGTATTTTTGCCAATAGCTCATCTTTATTGTTTTTTGTGGGTAAAAATGGATGAAAGGGTAATTGAAATAAGCTATGCAGCGTAACGCCGCCAGCATTTATTGCAGCTACACCTGTGGGTGCTGCTATTACAATATTTTTGGTAGCATTCTCTTTTAAATATTTTAAAAAAGTAGTTTTCCCTGTGCCAGCTTTACCTGTTAAAAAAATATTTTCGTTGGTTTCGGTTACAAAGCGATATGCTAGCTCGAAGATTTCGTTCCGTTCTATAGTTGCCATTAGTATTTCGAATGTTGAATTTGTAAATTTCGAATATTTTTTAGGTTATAAACTTTTTATTTTTGACACAGCTATTTATATATTTTGCTTTGCTGTTTTTCCTTGAGCTGTAAATATTGCTGTTAATTCTTTTGCTTCATTTGTTAAAGAAGCTATTTTTTCTGGCTTAACAATTTCAGCCTCTGTCATTAATTCTAGCCAAAAATAAGATTCATCTGCTTCTTCTTCAATAATAGCTAATTTATAAATAAAGTCTTTTTTAGATTTTGCTTTTAAAGCAGCCCTATAATTTGCTGCCACGGAGGTTGCGCTTCTTATTAATTGTTTGAGTAATAATTTATCAACATCATCAGCCTTAATTACTTTCCCCATTTTTATAATACGTAATGCAAAAAGCTTTGTTCGTTTTTTTAAATCTTCCTTAGTCATTTCAAAAAAGTATGTTATAAAAAAAATTTGTGAATTTTAGAGTGTTATATACATTCAAAATTCACAAATTCGAAATTCAAAATTATTCTTATGCTGCTGGCTTTTCTCCACCAATCATCAGCAACTCATTTACTTGTACCTCGGTAATGTATTTTTTTACACCATCCTTGTCGGTATAGCTGCGGTTTATTAATTTACCTTCAAGGGCAATTTCTTTTCCTTTAGTTAAAAATTTTTCTGCAATTTCTGCAACGTTACCCCATGCAACAATGTTGTGCCATGTTGTTTCTTTTTCTTTACGGCCTGTTCGCCCTGTGTAGGTTTCGTTAGTTGCTACACTAAACTTGGCTAGCTTTTTACCATTTTCGGTTGTAATTACTTGAGGTGCGTTACCTAAGTTACCAATCAATTGTACTTTGTTTCTTAATGCATTCATAATTTTTGTTTTTGTGCCGTGCTAATGTTTTTGTTGCCGTGCTGTTAGTTAATTTGTTATGCCAACCCATTTTGTGATTGACAGTGCAAAGATGCGGTGGTAAAAAAGCGTTAGTCGGAGATTAAACTTTTACTTACCTTTATAACCGTATGTATACGGATAAGCAATTTAGTCTTTCGTTAAAACCCATGCTAGCATTATGTTACAGAAAAAAGAGCCTACTTTATGTTTAAGCTGCGAAAAGCCAGTAAAAGGACGAAGCGATAAAAAATTTTGTGATGATTACTGTAGAGCAGCCTTTAATAACGACTTAAAAAGCGCTAGTAACAACTTAGTACGAAACGTAAATAATGCCCTTGGAAAAAATAGACGCATTTTAGAAAGCCTATTACCGCAAGGTGATGCAACAGCAAAAACGAATCATGATAAATTAATTGAAAAGGGTTTTCAATTTAAATACCATACACATATATATAACACCAAAACCGAGAAGACTTATTTTTACTGTTATGAGTATGGTTATTTACCGCTGGAGAATAACTGGTATTTGATTGTAAAGAAAAATGAAGAATAACAGAAGCCGGGCAACTATATATTCCTATTCCCCATCTGAGTTTATATCGGTATAATGAAGTAATTTTACAGGCTTAATTAATGGATGTGCGATTGTTTTCAAATAGAACTTTACAGGTTGTCATAATTTTTGTTTGTACATGTTGTACCTGGCAAAAAACAAATGCACAATGCGCCACCCCTATCAATATCTTTCCGTACACCGAGGGATTTGAAACAACTAATGGCAACTTCACAACCGGCGGTACCTTTAGCGACTGGGCCTGGGGTACACCATCCAAACCTGTTATTACCGGAGCAGCTACCGGCACCAAATGCTGGATAGTTGGTGGCCTTACTGGCAGCAGTTATAACGATGCCGAAAGATCCTGGCTGCAAAGCCCCTGTTTTGATTTTACAGGATTACAACATCCCTATATATCATTTGCTGTCTTTTGGGAGATGGAACAACGCTTTGATGGCGCCGGCTTTCAATACTCAACCAACCTGGGAGTTACCTGGACAAATGTGGGCAGTGTATCGGACCCGGTAAACTGCTTAAATGGCAACTGGTTTAATTTTTCGCCCATTACCAACATGAATGGCCTTGCAACTATAAGAGACGGCTGGTCAGGCAATATACAGCCTACAGCAGCACCCTGTCTGGGAGGAAACGGAAGCGGCCAATGGGTGAATGCACAACATACCATGCCCAGCCTGGCCGGTGTGCCCAACGTTATTTTCCGTTTTATTTTTGGTGCAGGAACAACCTGCAATAATTATGATGGATTTGCTGTGGATGATATTATGATTGGAGAAGCGCCGCCAAACAACCCATCCTTTACCTACTCCTGTACCAACAATAATACAGTAGCTTTTACAAATACATCTGCCCTTTGCCCATCGCTGGCCTGGGATTTTGGAGACCCGGCATCGGGGCCAAATAATACATCCACCCTTGCAAATCCAATCCATACTTTTTCGGCACCAGGCCAATATGCTATTACCTTAACTGCAACCGGCCCGGATAATGGAAGTGCTGTTACTCCACCGCAAATAATAAATATTCTTGGCGTAACAACATCTGTAACAAACAACAATTGTTTTGGCAATAATATCGGCTCGGCAACGGTTAATGTTATTCCTGTTTCTGCGGCGCCGTTCTTTTACAGCTGGAACACAATACCTGCGCAAATCACACAAACCATTACCGGTCTTGCCGGCGGAACTTATACTGTAACAGTTAATGCAATCAACAGCTGCCAAACCACCACTACTGCAATTATTACAACACCGGCTGCATTGGCACATACGGTAAATATTGTACAACCAGGATGTGCAGTTGCAACCGGCACTGCAAGCATTAGTGCAACCGGAGGAACAGCGCCATATACTTATTCCTGGGCTCCATCGGGAGGCACCGGCTCCACTGCCAGCGGGCTGGCGCCGGGTAATTATACTGTAACTGTTACCGACAGTAAAGCCTGTTTTGAAAATATTAATGTTGTTATTGCAAACTCAAACACCCCAAACATTGGCATCACCAGCAAAAAAGATGCAACCTGTTTTGGAGATAAAGATGGCAACGCAACCGCTGTGGCAACAGGCGGTAATGCGCCTTATATGTATAGCTGGAACACCCTTCCTGCACAAAATACTGCAACCGCTATCAACCTGGCTGCCGGATTGTACACCGTAACCGTAACAGATAATAACGGATGTTCAGCCTCAACATCGGTACAAATTACCGAACCACCACAGGGCAGTTGCGGCGATGTGTTTTTCCCCAATGCATTTACACCCAATGGCGACGCCCTCAACCCCGATTTTGGTGCCCTTGGAAATGTGGCCGCCATCAGAAATTATCTGTTGCATATTTACAACCGCTATGGCGAACTTGTTTTTTACACCCGTAACCCTTTTGTAAGATGGAATGGTTTGTACAAAGGCAAACAGCTTAGCGGCAGTTATGTGTGGGTTGCCAGCTTTATATACAAGGGTACTATTAAAAGAGAAGAAAAGGGATCAGTTATGATCATCAGGTAATTTTATACCTTAAGAAAAGTTTATTTTAACAGTTTTTCAGCCTCGGTTATTTTTTAAAATTCAAAAATTTGCATCAGCATTCAAATCTAAAAACATAATGAAAACCACAATCTTCTCTATCCTCTTTACTTTTATAGTGTGCAACGCATTTGCACAAACTGAAACCCCGATTTATAAAACCGTTGCAGATAAATTTGCACAGCATTATAACAATGAGAATTTCGATTCTATATTTTCAATGTTTGATATTGTTATGCAAAAAGCCTTACCGCTTTAGAAAACAATTGGTATTTAGTTGTAAAGAGAGAAGAGGATTAATTTACAACATTACCACTACATCAATAACTTGCAACAAATCGTTACTATGCCATCTATATCTTACTACATAACCATTAGCGGAAGCTGTTTTTAAACGGTAAGGTATTTTTACAAAAGAATTTACGGTACTTCCTTCCATCGTTCCTTTTACCTCTTTTAATAACATATCGGTAGTTTTTATTGCATTTAAATTTTTATCGTATACCCAAAATTCTTCTTTCCCTTCTAAAATTCCTACAAAGCTACTGCCATCTATTTTTTGAATATCTAAAGCTAAGTAAGCCATTTTAGGATTTTTTGTTACCGCCGTATCAACCGTAGCTTTTACGCCAGCAACTATAATATCATTTATTAAAGCAGTAATATTGGTTGGTGCTTTTACGGACTTAGCAATTTTACTGAGCAATAAAGCTTCTCCTGGTCTGGTAATGTTTACAGGAAACTCTACTCTAAGTTGGTTTTTGCCTTTTAAATCGTACAAACGTATTTTAATTGTTGCGGTAGTATTTGCTTTAATTAGTTGAGTTGTTATTGCACATTTTATTACGGGTGTTATAAAATCTTTAGGTATAAACCCAGTAGTAGCTTTTGCACTAAATGCATTTGGAGTTGTAAAAAGCACTTCGCCTTTTGCCGATACTATGCTTACTTCTGCAGCAGCAAATACAACTTTTTTTGCATCGGTCGTAAACCCTTTGGGTTGTTGTACATAAATTTCAATTTCCTTGTTTAACGGAACTCTATTCTGTAACAACGTCATTCCATTAAGTTTTACCTCAATGCCTTTTATGGTAACCCCTTCTTGAAAGTATTTTATACCTGTAAATGGTGCAATACTATTTTGTGCAATACTCTGTTGGTTTACACATAAAAAAATAAGCATGAACAATACTATAGTGTTGGGTACAACATTGATTACTTTCATAAAGATTTTAATTTTCTTTTTAACATTTTTTACTTGCTTTTATCACTTGATGCCTTTTGCAAGTTATTTACAAACATATGTAAACCTTTACAGTAAACTAAAATATAGTGCAATTGAAGTGCATATAAACAAGAGTAGTTGGTGTGGTAAGTATAAAAGGGAAGAAGGGCTAACTTGAATCTGTGTTTCGGTTAGTGGAAATAAGAACCTAGGCGGAGTTAGCTCCTATTTATCAATGCAAAAAAAGATTGGCCTATGCTTTAGCAGAACCTAAGGCAACAGGTGTGTCAAAGTCAGGTATACGAAAAACAGGACTGGTAAGCTACCATGCAAGTTTTAGAGAAATATTACTTAACTTTAAAAAGTAGATTTCCTAATCTATTGCAATTCTAACGCAATAGCTCTAGTTTACAATTCTTATAATCTCTATCATTCCTAAGACTCTTATTTTAATCATTGAGATAGGCTATACCCTATTTCTAAATCAACAAAAATGAAAAAACTAATTATTATGTTTTCTTGTATCAGCATCATTGCTTGTACAATCCAAGAAACAAAAACAGCTCCTACAGATGTAATAGATGATGGTGCTGGTACAATAACTTCATTAGATGCTAAATCCATAGCATTGAGAAAGGGATTTGAAGCTTATATGAATAATGATTCAACTAATTCATATTCTTTTGCAGATAGTGTGAAGCTATATGATGCTATTTCAGATTATGTTGAAAATGGAGAAATAAAACCTCATTTTGTTGGGTTAAAAGCAGTGATTAATGGGCTAAATATGGACCATAAATTATTTAACAATATTAAATTGACAACAGATAATATCAAAACTGTAGTATTTAAAAATGGCAGTGTATATTCTTCTTGTTGGACTATTTGGACTGGGACTGGTAATATTACTAAAACTAAAATTACTGCACCTGTGTATATAGTATATAAATGGGATGGTGATAAAATTGCAACTATGACTAAAATATTTGATCCTACGACTTATAAATTAGAAATAGCTGCGGCATCTAAAAAAAATAATTAATTTAAATTAAACAAACAAAAATGAAAAAACTAATATTATGTTTTCTTGTATCAGCATCATTGATTGCTTGTACAAACCAAGAAACAAAAACTGTAGAAAATGCAACAATGGCTTCAAATAATGTTAAACCTGATTTGGTTTCAATAAAAGCAGAAATTCAAGCCTTAGAAACATTTTGGGATTCTGCATCAAATGCAGGTGATTTTAAAGCGTTAATGACTATCTATAGCGATGACGTTATTGAACTTAGCAACTATAAAACGAGAACTCAAGGGAAAGTGAATGCACAAAAAGCTATGGAATTAAGTTTTGAACCAGGTAAGATAGGTCATTCTAAAACTACTGAAGTTTTTGGTGATGGCGATATCATAACAGAAATTGGGGAAGGTTCAAGTACAGATTCAAAAGGTAAAACAACTACATCTAAATACATATGTGTTTGGAAAAAGCAAAATGGTAAATATTTAATTATTGCTGAAATTAGTAACTCAGATGTAAAACCTAATTAGATTGGTTTGTCTTTAAGTTTGAAAAATACGGCTGAGACCTCTAGCAATAGGGGTCTCTTTTTTTTCGAAACTTCACGCAAAAACAACAAAAGACCCAAGATTTAACGTAAGCTTATAGTGAAAGCCAATGCAAGGTATTGAGCACAAATTGTTTCCAATCGTACCCTGAAACTTGCATACCTGCCGAGAGTTTATACCCTCCTGATTTTATAAACATGGCAGTAAATCCGTTGA
>Ga0209596_1000803_pt1 | contig 28252 bp, 40 predicted proteins | sample M_130807_MF_Meta_FD_187314 | JGI IMG/M metagenome (GOLD analysis project Ga0209596, IMG submission 187314) | Freshwater microbial communities from Lake Montjoie, Canada to study carbon cycling - M_130807_MF_MetaG (SPAdes) (version 2) | ecosystem: Environmental > Aquatic > Freshwater > Lake... | reverse complement strand
AAGTGCATTCGATGCCGGTATCTTCTATTGCCCATACGTTCCTCTCCAGATGGTTCGTGCAGTAGACCAGGGTTCATTCCAGCCAAAGATTGGCTTCAAGACCCGCTATGGTATCGTAGCCAATCCATTTGCACAGGGAACAACTGCTGGCCTAGGTGCAATTGCTGAAGATGTTAACCTATACTATCGCAGAGTGCTAGTTACCAACCTAATGTAAGATTAGGTAATTGTAACGTAAGAAGGGGACTTGCGTCCCCTTCTTTTTATAATAAGAATAAAGCTTCTATATAATTAGGGAGAACGCAATGTTCTCCTTTGTTTTTATAAATATTGAAAAAGGAGAATCATTATGTCAGCGACTGATAATCAACCTTCAAACAAGAATTTCCTATCTCCATTTGGTTATAAGTTTTCTATTAAGAAGACACCAAACATGAATTGGTTTATTCAAGCAGTGAGCATGCCTAGTGTTTCTCTGGCCAGAACAGACGTATCAAACCCATTCGTTGTGTTTCCTGTAGGTGGTGATCACCTTCGATTTGATAATTTATCAATCACATTTAGAGTTGATGAAGATTTAGCTAACTATAGAGAGATCTATAATTGGTTAACTGCTATTGGTTTTCCTGATACGTTTGATCAATATAAAGATTTAGCCAATAAGACCTTTGGTGGAAATTCAGGTAATGCTTTACCAGGATCTGGGAATGCACTATACTCTGATGCTACTTTAATTTTACTCACGTCTGCCATGAATCCAAATCTTGAAGTTACCTTCATAGACCTTTTCCCAATAGGGTTATCTGCACTTCAGTTTGATTCACGTCTAACCGACATGCAATATGTTGAAGCCACCGCTACATTTGCCTGCAGAAAATTTAACATAAATATGCTTTAGGCTATATACATTATATGGACTGATGGGTATAATCTACCTATCGGTCTTTCATAATAAAGTATATTAGTTATAATTGGTATAGTAATGAAATTAGAAGAAATACAAGATCTATGGACTAAGGATTGTCAGATAGATAGAACTGAATTAGGTGAAGAAAGTCTACGTGTATCTCAGTTACATTCAAAATACTTTAAGTTCTTTTCTACTGAAAGACTTACTCTCAAGAAACTTGAAAAAGACTATAAAGTTCTTTACCGACATAAGTTTGAGTACTATAATGGATTTATCTCTCAAGAAATTCTGAGAGAGTTTGGTTGGGAACCTAATGGTCTTAAGATCCTTAAATCTGATGCTCATATATATCTAGATAGTGATAAAGATCTAATTGAACTCAGTCTAAAGATGGACTATCAGAAAGAAAAAATTGACTTTCTGGAAAACATCATCAAAAGTGTAAACAATCGTGGTTACCAACTGAAATCAGCGATTGACTGGGAGAAATTTAAAGTGGGAGCATAATGGAACTAATTCGTATTGAAAAGATTAATGAACTTTATGTGAAATTGAGATGTGAACCTTGGATGGCCAAGGAGATTGATTCATTCTTCACTTTTAAAGTCCCAGGATATCAGTTTACACCTGCATACCGTTCTGGTATGTGGAATGGTGAGATCCACCTTTTCAATACGTCTACTTGTCTTCTCTATGCTGGTCTTACAGAATACATAGAGAAGTTTGCTCTAGAACGTGAGTATAAAGTAGAATACTTATATGATAACGCAGCTTTTGAGTTTAGTCTTGTTGATGCTAAACAAGAGATTCAGTCTTATGGTATCAAGATAGAACCAAGAGACTATCAAATAGAAGCATTTGCTCATGCCGTAAGAAACCATAGAGCAATGATGTTATCTCCTACGGCCTCAGGCAAATCTCTTATCATCTACCTCTTAATAAGATGGTATAGGTTCTTTAGGAATAAAGTCCTCTTAATTGTTCCTACCACTTCACTTGTTCAACAGATGTATTCTGATTTCCAATCATATGGCTTTGACTCTGAAAAATATTGTCATATGATTTATTCTGGAAAAGAAAAAGAAACAAATCAACCTATCGTAATCACAACTTGGCAATCAGTCTATAAGATGCCTAAAGCCTGGTTCAATAAGTTTAATGTGGTGATTGGTGATGAAGCACATTTATTTAAAGCAAAGTCCTTAACTAAGATCCTATCCAATCTAGATCAATGCAAATACAGGTTTGGTTTTACAGGAACTCTTGATGGCACCCAGACTCATCGTTTGGTTCTTGAAGGCTTGTTTGGTCCAGTTAAAAAGGTTACTACCACGAAAGAACTGATGGATCAAAAGCACCTATCATCATTTAAGATTAAGTGTTTAGTTCTTAAGTATTCCGATGAAGAATGCAAATCCGTAAGCAAAATGAAGTATCAAGATGAAATAGACTTCATTGTTTCATCACAAAAAAGAAATAACTTCATTAAAAAACTTGCACTTTCTTTGAATGGAAACACTCTTTTGCTATTCCAATATATTGAAAAACATGGTAAAATACTATACGACTTGATCTCTAGTTCTGTCGAATCAGGCAGACAAGTATATTTTGTTCATGGTGGAATAGGTGCAAGTGATCGTGAAGATATTCGACGACTTGTTGAAATGGAAAAAGATGCAATCATTATTGCTTCGTATGGTACATTCTCAACAGGTATTAATATTCGTAATCTTCATAACATTATCTTTGCTTCTCCTTCCAAATCAAGAATCAGGAATCTTCAATCAATTGGTCGTGGTCTAAGATTAGGTGAGAATAAAGATGGATGTGTTCTATTTGATCTTGCAGACGATTTAACGTGGAAAGCAAAGAAGAACTACAGTTTAGATCATTTCGTAGAAAGAATGAAGATCTACAACGAAGAAAAATTTGAATCAAAAATCTATAGTATAGGCTTAACATGAAATATTACAAAGTATTGAAACTTTCAAATGGCGATGATGTGATTGGTTTGATTGATGGCGAGTATGACGATCCTACTGTTTATCGTATTGAAAAGCCATTGACAATCTATAACATGACACTTGATAATGGATCAACGGCTCTATATTTAAAGAGTTATTCCGTATTGTGTAATGGTGATTTTGCTTCAATCTTTAAGAATCAAGTGATTAGTTCATATACGCCAAGTCCTACATTCATTAACTTTTATGATGTTATGGTTCAATATTCAGAATTATTCTCTATTCCAGAAACTATTGCTGGTGCTACTGCTGCTACTCTTATTTTGCAAGATGCAATCAAACGAAAACTTCGGAGAGAAAAAGATGATTTGCCTACATCAAAATCAAAATTAACTCCAAAAAATAAAGTAACACACTAAGGCATAAACATGAGAACAACAACTCACTACGTAGATAACAAAAAATTATTTGAAGAACTTTCAAAGCATAGAGTTTTAGTTTTAGAAGCAAAAGAAAATAAGACTCCTAAACCTAGACTTTCAAACTACGTAGGTGAGTGTATCTTATTGATTGCAAACAAACTTTCTAACCGACCAAATTTTATCAACTATCCATTTAAAGATGAAATGATTAGTGATGGTATAGAAAATTGTTTGATGTATATTGATAACTTTGATCCTGCTAAATCCAGTAATCCGTTTGCTTACATTACACAGATTGTATACTTTGCTTTTATTCGACGAATTACTAAAGAAAAGAAACATTTATATACTAAACATAAGTTGATTGAAAGTTCAATGATTCACAATGACCATATCGAACAAAGTGAATGGAATGAAAAAACAGAACAACACTACTATGAAAATGAACACATGAATGACTTTGTTCGTTCATTTGAAGAAACTATGAATAAGAAAAAGAAACTTAAAGAACCAGTTGGTATAGAACACTTCATTGAAGAAGACATTCAAGATCTAGAAAAAGAGATAGTTGAATAATGACAAAAGTAGCTCTTATAACTGACACTCACTGGGGATGCCGGAATGACAGTCCTGTGTTTGCAAAACATATTGCACGATACTATAAGAACGTATTCTTTCCATATCTAGAAGAGCATGGAATAAACTATGTTGTTCATCTTGGTGATATTGTAGATCGACGTAAGTACATCAATTTTGTTACTGCTAAAAATTTAGATAATGATTTCATTGAGCCAATCTATAAGAATAAGTTGTTTTTACACGCAATCATTGGAAATCATGATACGTATTTTAAGAATACGAATGAAATTAATTCAATGAATGTATTATATCGCAATAATGCTCATTTTAACTATTATTCAGAACCCACAGAATTTAGAATTGATGGTTGTAAGATTCTATTCATGCCCTGGATTTGTTCTGACAATTATGAACAATGTATGTCTGCTATTGAAATGACAGATGCTCAAGTTCTATTTGGACACCTTGAACTAAACGGATTTGAGATGTATAAAGGTTCACCTAACAATCATGGGTTTGATCCAAAGCTTTTTGATAAGTTTGATATTGTATGTTCAGGTCACTTTCACCATAAGTCAAGCAAAGGCAATATCAATTATTTAGGTGCACCCTATGAAATGACATGGTCAGACTATGACGATCCACGTGGGTTTCATGTATTCGATACAAGCACACGTGAGTTGACATTCATTCAGAATAATGATAAAATCTTTCATAAGATATTCTATAATGATGCTGATAGCGATTACATGGAAATCGTGAATCAAGACTTTTCACAGTATGCTGACTGTATTATTAAGGTTGTTGTGAAACAAAAAACTAATCTTCATATGTTTGATCTATTCATAGATAAACTAGAAAAAGCTGGAGTTGCTGATCTTCAAGTGGTAGAAGATCATTTAAATCTAAACCTTGAATTGGATGAAGACTTGCTTGAAGAAGCTGAAGATACTTTCTCATTACTAAATAAGTATGCTTCTCAAGTGTCAAAGAGTGATAATGAACAACTAACATTGCTTCTACAAGAATTGTATAATGAAGCATTAATGGTGGAATAATGATTTTATTTCGTAAATTACGATGGAAGAATTTCCTTTCAACTGGAAATACATTTACTGAAATTGATTTGAATCGTAGTAAGTCAACTTTGATTGTTGGCGAGAATGGAGCAGGAAAATCAACTATCCTCGATGCGTTATCTTTTTCTTTGTATGGCAAACCCTTTAGAAAAATCAATAAACCTCAGTTAATGAATTCAATTAACAATAAGAATCTAGTTGTTGAAGTTGAATTTGAGATTGGGAAGCACCAATACAAGATTGTACGAGGCATGAAACCTAATCTTTTTGAAGTACATCAGAATGGTAACCTCGTCAATCAAAACGCTGAGATGAAAGAGTATCAGGAAATGCTTGAGAAGCAGATTCTTAAACTTAATCATAAATCTTTTTCACAAATCGTGATTCTTGGTTCAGCTTCGTTCACTCCATTCATGCAACTTCCTGCTGCTCATCGACGTGAAGTGATTGAAGATCTACTTGACATCGAAATCTTTTCAACAATGAACATCTTACTTAAAGGTAAGGTTCTACAGAATAAAGAACAAATCATTGATGCTGATGTTGAGATTAAACTGGCTCAACAGAAAATTGATCTATACCGTCAGAATGTTGAAAAGTTAAAGCAGAATAACGATGAACTCATTGCTGACTATAAAAGCAAGATCAATCAAGCTCAACAAGATTTTTATAAATGGGTAGGTCTACAAAAAACTGTTCAGAATGAAAACACTGGATTACGTGAAAAGATCACTGACGAATCTAAAATCACCAGTAAACTTAAGAAACTGGATGAACTAACTTATAAGTTTTCTGATAAACAGAAAAAGATTGAAAAAGAAATCTCTTTCTATCATGACAATGACAACTGCCCGACATGTAAACAAGAATTACAAGTTGATTTTAAACAGTCAAAAGTAGATACTCGACATCTTCAACTTCAAGAATTGAATGAGGCCTTACAGAAACTTAAAGAAGAAAAGAAAGTTTGCTATGCTCGTATAGACGAGATACAAGAAGTTAACAGACAAATTAGTGCAAATCTCGATGGTATTGATGAGTATATTCATCAGATTAGAATGTGTGAAAATACAATTAATGCTTACACCGCTAACATTAAAACGATTGAATCACAGACATCTAGAAACGATGTGAATGCTATTGAATTTGAACAATTAAATGATAGTTTAGAAAAATCTATTGACAAGAAAAACAAATTAGCAGACTATAAAAATACACTAGATCTTGCAGCTTCCTTGTTAAAAGATTCAGGTATAAAAACTAAGATCATTAAGCAATATGTTCCAGTGATGAATAAGTTAATCAATAAATATCTAGCATCAATGGACTTCTTTGTCAATTTTGAGCTTAATGAAAACTTTGAAGAAAAGATTAAATCGAGGTATCGAGATGAATTCAGTTATGCTTCCTTTTCAGAAGGTGAAAAACTTCGTATTGACCTTGCTTTATTATTTACATGGAGAGCAATTGCTAAATTACGTAACAGTGCTAGCACTAACCTCCTTATCATGGACGAAATTTTTGACTCCTCCTTAGATAATTCAGGAACTGAAGAGTTTCTTAAAATCTTAAACACCCTCACACAAGACACTAATGTGTTCATCATTAGTCACAAAGGCGATTCACTTTATGACAAGTTTCATTCAGTAATCAAGTTTGAAAAGCATAAAAACTTTAGTCGTATCGCAATCTAGCATGGAATAATTTTATGTCAGAAGTTGAACTACAGCCATTAAATCTAATTTCTCCTAACGATCAGATCCTCCATACAAAAATGGAAGCATTTGATTTTAAAAATCCACCTATGGATCCAGTGCTATTAGCCAACCAGCTAATCACTACTATGAATCACCATAATGGTTTAGGCTTATCAGCCAATCAATGCGGACTTCCATATCGTGTATTCGTGATGAGATCTAATCCAACAATGGTATGCTTTAATCCTAGAATCATTGATAGATCTACTGAAGAAATAGCTCTTGAAGAAGGATGTCTTTCATATCCATTAATGTTCGTTAAAATCAAACGGCCAATGTATATTAAAGTAAGATTTACCGATGCGCACGGTGAAACGCATACAAAAAAACTTGTTGGTATGTCAGCTCGATGTTTTCAACACGAATATGATCACCTTGAAGGAATCAATTACTTGCGTAGAGCAAATCCTATTCTTGTAAGTCGCGCAAAGAAATCAAAAGCAAAATTAGAAAACAGACTTAAGAAGGTGAAACGACTGTGAAACTATTTAATTTAATACAAGATAATGATATAATCATTGCCGAAGGTGCAACCTTTACTGATGGTCGTTGTGCTTTAAATTGGTTAAATGCAAACTATAAGAAAATCACTGGGATGGCTTTTTTTGATTGTGAAGATCATATCATAGAAATTCATGGCCATGATGGTCGAGTAAAACTTCAATACGTGAATGAAGAAGATCCTAAACCTAAAGTCAAAGGTAAAGATGAATACATCCAGTATGGATCACCTGAATGTTTTGTACAAGATGCAGATAAAATGTGTAAGATGTGTTCATGCTGGAAGATGACTAGAAAACACTGTTCTTAATTGTGGAGGTAAATTATGAGTGACAATTGGTCGCATGACATTATGATCATGCATGAAAAATATGGCGTATGGGATAAGGTTCAAGCTTTTGATAAAGAAAAGTTAAATAAATTCTTAGAGTTCCGTATCAAGTTTCTTGAAGAAGAAATGAATGAGCTAAGTACTGCAGAAACCGCAGATGATGTAGTAGATGCTTTGATTGACCTTTGTGTAGTTGCTATTGGTACACTTGATTTGTTTGATGTGTCTGCTAATATTGCATGGGATCGAGTACATGAAGCTAATATGAATAAGCAAGTTGGCATCAAAGAAAGTCGACCAAATCCTCTTGGATTACCAGATCTTGTAAAGCCAGAAGGTTGGACTGCTCCGAGTCATAAAGATAATGTTGGTCTATTAGGTTTATTGTTTGATGAATAGAGCACAAAAGATTAAACGTATTGGCAGCATTGGTGAAAGCATAAATAAACATATCTTAGAAAAAACTGGTCATGTTGTAGTGATTAGTGAGAATCAGTTTGATTCTGTCAAAGATATGACTGCTAATGGTTTGACAGTTGAAACTAAAACCCTTGTAAAAATTAAAAAATACAATGCTTTTTGTTTAGGTCAAAGCCAATGGTCAAAATGTGATGCGGTTGATCGATTATTCTTTATTGAGATTCCATCAAGTCCAGAACTTGGAATGAATGTTTGGGAATCTTTAAAACCAAGAAATTATTTTGAAATTCATTTCAATAATGATCTTTGCCGCATGTATGAAATAAAAGATTTACTTTTATATGATACTGTGTATAATACTCAACAAGCTGAAGAACTATGTGAACTATCACCTTCTAAATACAGGTAAATATTATGAAAGAATCAGTTAAAGTTCTAAATGAATGTATTGATTTGCAGATCAAAAAGTCTGATGACTATCAAAACCCCAATTCTAACGTAGTACAAGCGATGCATTATCGTCGTGGCGTTGATACCATTCATGACATCATTCAGGGTAAAGTTTATCGCGCTCAGTCTCTTCTTGAATCCGCTATGCAAGATGCTCCTAATTTTGAATCTCTTGAAGATACATACAAAGACATTATCAACTATTGTTCTTTTGCTGTGTCTTGGTTACGTGGTTCAATGGAAGGACAACAATCTAATCGCGATATCTTCAATAAGAAAGTAACAGAAACAGAGCGTCTCTGGCCAGAGACATTTGCGCAAGTTTCTGATAATGTTTATGTTGGTACTTCTACAGCACTTGCTATTAAAGGAATGGTAGATGATGCGACACAATACTGTTAGTTCTATTCGTGAATATTTTAATCTTGCTCTTAGATCCGAAGATTTTGTAATCGATAAGACTGGAGTCAAAACGCTTGAATTGGCTGGTGCACAGTTTATCGCTGATGAACCTGCAATCTTTGGCACAGTGAACACTGATTATGTTGCTCGAGAATTGGATTGGTATAAGTCACAATCTTTGAATGTGCATGATATCCCAGGTGGTGCACCAGAAATCTGGAAACAAGTTGCAAATGAACATGGTGAAATCAATTCAAACTATGGATGGTGTGTTTATAGCGAAGAGAATGGTCAGCAATATGAGAAAGTGCTTGAAGAACTAAGACAAAATCCTAATTCTCGTCGTGCCATTATGATCTATACACGACCATTTATGCACTATGATTATAAGTTTCTTGGTATGAATGATTTCATGTGTACTAATACCGTACAGTATTTAATTCGTTATGATCGTTTACACGCTCTTGTAAACATGAGATCTAATGACGTAGTGTTTGGATATAAGAATGATTTTGCATGGCAACAGTATGTTGCTCTTCAATTGTGTGACGATCTAGCTATTCAATTAGGTAATATTGTATGGAACGTCGGGTCATTACACATATATGAAAGACACTTTGGATTAATCAAATGACAAATTGGGATATGAAATATAGTGAGTTAGCTCGATACATTTCTTCATGGTCTAAGGATCCATCTATTAAAGTTGGATCTATCACAGTTGGTGGACGTGGACAAATCTTGTCCCAGGGCTATAATGGGTTTCCTCGTGGAATTGAGGATACACAATTGCGTTTAAATAATCGCGAAGAAAAATATAAGTACGTTGTTCATGCAGAAATGAACTGTATTTACAACGCTACACTAAACGGGGTTAGCTTAAATGGAGCTACGCTTTATGTGTATGGCTTACCAGTTTGCTCAGAGTGTGCTAAAGGTGTTATTCAAGTAGGCATCAAACGCGTAGTCATATATACTCCAGAGATAACAAAAGCTGATATTCCTGAAAAATGGAAAGTATCAGGTGAACAATCTCGAGCGATGTTTAAAGAAGCTGATGTGACTGTAAATTGGTATGATAAAGTCTGGGTAGTAGCTTAAAGGATTAGAATATGGTTAAAGATGTAGTAATTATGATGGCACGTGGAATTGAAGGTTGTGGAGTAACTAAGTTTTCATTAGAACAAAACAAATGGTTCAATAAAAATGGAATACGTTCTACTTTAATTGCAAGTAGTGATAAGAAATGGAGTCGTAAAACGGCTCATGATTGTGAAGAGATTCAATCATTTTTATTTGCTAATGATCAAGAAGCAGATGCTATCATTAAAAAATGTAATGAAGTAGATGTAGTAATTATTACATCATTACCTTCTAGACAATATCATAATTCTAAAGGACATCCTATTGGATGTATTGATAACTTTAAGCGCATTCTTTCTTCAATTAAAAAGCCTATAGTATTAGTACAATTGGATCATGCTAGTTTATCCATTAACCGTAATGCTGCATTAGATGAATCAATTAATGCTTCTACTCTAATGTTTTCTTTATCTAGATCAAATGATTTCTGTGAACATGTACATGCATTAGAAGGAACAGTAGGACTCTCATCTTTCTTTGATGATGAACCAGTTAATCCTACACCAATCTTTGCATATCAAGTTGGTTATGATTTTGAACCAACCAAGAAGCAATATTGGAAAGATATTAAAGATCAAGATCCTAAGCATCATAAATGGATTGGCCGAACCACTTCGTGGAAAGGTTATAAACAAATGTTTAAGTTCCATAATAATTTTCTTCAGGGTAACCAGTGTCTTACTACATTTGAAGGAATTGAAAAATCACCTGCTTACTTAGACTTTAAACTGCTAAGCGATTTTCATCCTCATATTATGAATGACATTAACACTATTGATATGTCTAATGGTTATGGTGGTCTAGCTTACGTGTTTGGACCTTATAATAATAATCAAATGTTAGAGCGTATGTCACGTTGTGGATTTGGGTATCAATTATCTATTCTAGATCAAAAATACATAGAAAATGCTATTGAATACACTCATTGTGAAATCGTAGCAACTGGTGTAATTCCTGTATTTCGTGCAGCTTGGGGGCAACGTGCTAAACACCGCACTACTGGTATCCCTTTGATCGAAAGCGTTAATACGGGAACAGTTTGGCTTGATGATAATAATATGCAACCAGCATTAGACCTCATTAAGAAATTAGAAAAAGACGATGTTATGCGTGATGAATATCGTAACATGGCTTATGAATTCTATAAATATCATCAAGATTCAGAGTATATCTATTCTGACATGTTTGAAAAGATAAAGCCTTACATTAAGGATTGATTATGAATATTTTGGTAACAGGCGGTGCTGGATTTGTAGGTTCACATCTGTGTGAACGATTAGTTGAACTTGGACATGCAGTTACATCTATAGATAACTATTCAAGTGGTAGTATTAATAATCATATTGAAGGCGTTTCTTATATCCATGCAGACGTAAAGCATATTTTTTATAATATTATCCCAACAAATTTTGATATCATTTATCATCTTGGTGAATACTCACGAGTAGAACAATCATATGATGATTTAGACATTGTTCTTGATTATAATTTGTATTCTATTAATGCAATTGTTAAATTTGCTAAAGCCTGTAATGCTAAACTAATATATTCAGCATCAAGCACAAAATTTTGTATTGAAAGTGGATCATTATCTCCTTATACATGGACTAAGTCAGTAAACGTTGATTACGTTAAAAACTACGCTAAATGGTATGGTTTAAACTATGCCATTACGTATTTTTATAATGTATATGGTAAGCGTGAGATATCAGATGGTAAGTATAGTACTGTAGTTGCTAAGTTTTTAAAAATTAAAAAAGAAGGCGGAACTACTTTACCTGTGACTTCACCAGGAGTTCAACGTAGAAACTTTACACACATTAATGATATTATCAATGGTTTAATACTTGTAGGGATGAAAGGAGAAGGCGATCACTATGGCATAGGTTCTCCTGAATCGTTTAGTATCTTAGAATTAGCGCAATTGATTGGCTTAAAGCCGTGTATGATGCCAGAAGTAAAAGGCAATAGAATAATAACAGATGTTTTGTCTCAAAAAACAATTGAATTGGGATGGAAAGCTAAGCATAATTTAAAAGATTATATTAAGTCACAACTATGAATATTAAACACGCATCTATTATTCCACTTATTGGTGGTGAAACTATAGGATCAATGAGAGCTTTTGGTTCACCACCAGAGTACTTAATGTCCTATAAAGCTTTTGCAAAGAATGATTCACATCTTGTTAATTACTTTAAGAATGAAGTTCCATATTACGTACTTGATGATGGAATGAAACCAGATAAAAAAGTAGACGTAATTGGATCTGTTTGCCCATGCGCAGGATTATCACTTCTTTCCCAGGGTTATGGCGACAATAACCCAAACAATAAATGGTTACTTGAAACAACTAAGTATGTTCTTTCTGAAATTAAACCTAAAGTTTTATGGGGAGAGAATGCACCCCAGTTGATTTATAAAATTGGAACAAATGTCAGACGACAGATGTATGAAACTGCGCGTGAAAACGGATATAGCATGTCAATTTATAAGACCTGGTCTTTATTGCACGGTGTCCCTCAGATACGTGATCGTACATTTTATTTCTTTTGGCAAGGCGATAAAACACCACTTCTTAACTATTATAATCGACCATATCAAAAGATTGAAGATCTTATTACAAGTGTAAAGACAACTAATTTAATGGAACCAATTAATCCTAAGACTCCAACAGATGATCCATATTATAAGTTTGCATTAGAAGTAGTTCATGGCGGTATCTCACATCGTGAATTTTTTGATGTATCGCAATCAGATAGAGAAGTTAATGTAATGATGTACATTCAAAAGATGGGATACAACTATAAAGATGTTGCTGACTGGATGAATAATCGCAACCTAGATAAAGAAGTTGCAAAGTGTATGTATAAATATAATAAACTTAATGATGGAAAGAATGTGATGCAAAGGGGGCTAACTGTTCCTAAAGGATATATTGGTGCTTTTATTAGTCATTATCCTGTGAATTTAACTCATCCGTATGAAGATCGATATATCACATATCGAGAAGCACTTTCAATCATGGGCCTGCCAGAAGACTTTGAACTTCTTAATCATAAGAAGACTGTGAATCATATTTGTCAAAATGTTCCAGTACAAACTGCTACAGATATGGCAACAGAAATCCTTGAATATTTAAAAGGAAATCGTGAAATGGTGGATTCGACCTATGTGTTTCAGTTTAATCAAACACAGACTCATAAAATTATGGATGAAAAACAAGGTACTTTGGAGAACTTTTTAGTATGAAGATTGATTATAAGTATGATGAAGATAAGAATATAAAGCAAATTATGGAATATATTGATGCTACATATTCTCAGCACTATAGTGGAAAATATCAAGCTACTGATATGATTATTGATGCTGGACATGGGACAGGGTTCTGTGTTGGAAACATCATGAAGTATGCTAAGAGATATGGTAAGAAAGATGGTTATAATCGTAAAGACTTAATGAAGATCATTCATTATGCAATGATTCAGCTTTACGTCCATGAATTGGAGAATGGTGTACAATAATATACAAGTATGGTAATATAGTAGTTCTTAACAAAGGAGAATTGAATGAGTAATTTTCAAATTAAAGTTCCGATTGAAGACTTACGTCAGCGTAAGATATTTCTGGCCGTGCCAATGTATGGTGGCCAATGTGCAGGCATGTTTGCTAGGTCAGTAGCTGATCTAACTTCACTTTGCACTCAGTATGGAATTCAACTTCAGTTGTATTTCCTATTCAATGAATCGCTAATCACACGAGCACGCAACTATTGTGCTGATGAGTTTATGCGGTCAAATGCAACTCACTTGATGTTCATTGATAGTGACATTGGATTCAACCCAAATGACGTTATTGCTCTTCTTGCTCTGCAAGATGATGCAAGTCCTTATGACGTTATTGGTGGACCTTATCCTAAGAAGTGCATTAGCTGGGAAAAGATCAAGCTTGCAGTAGATAAGGGTGTGGCAGATGAAGATCCAAATACTCTTGAAAAGTATGTAGGTGATTATGTCTTTAATCCTAAATCAAACCAGGGTGCTATACCAATTGGTGAGCCAGTTGAAGTATCTGAGATTGGTACCGGGTTCATGATGATTCGTCGCCGTACTTTTGAGAAGTATCAGGAAGAATTCCCTCAACTTTCTTATAAGCCTGATCATGTTCGTACTGAACATTTCGATGGTAGCCGCGAGATCATGGCATTCTTTGATTGCATCATTGATCCTGAATCCAAGCGTTATTTATCAGAAGATTACATGTTCTGCTATAACGTCCAAAAGATGGGTCTTCAGGTTTGGTTCTGTCCTTGGATGCAACTACAACACGTTGGAACTTATATCTTTGGTGGATCACTTGCGGATCTAGCTTCTATTGGTGCCGCTGCTACTGCTGATGCCGGACTTCTTAATAAAAAGAAAAAGTGATAGGAGATTTATATTATGAAACTAAGTCCTAAGACAATCTCGGTGCTGAAAAACTTCAGCACCATTAATCCTTCAATCATGTTTCGTGAGGGTAACACATTGGCAACGATGTCCCCTCATAAAACAATCATGGCTAAAGCAACCATTGATGATAACATCACCAATGACTTTGGTGTATTTGAATTGAATAGATTCCTTAGTGTTCTTTCACTGTTTGCTGATCCGGAACTTATCTTTTCAGATAAGAACTATGTTAAGATTACCGATGGTAAGCAAAGTGTTAACTACATCTTTGGTGATCCAGAAAACATGGTCCTGCCTCCTAACAAGGAGATGAAGGCTATTGATCCTTACTTTGAGTTTGATCTTACGCCAGATCAGCATCAGTCTTTGATGAAAGCAGCTGGGGTACTTCAGTTGCCAGAAGTATCAGTCGTAGGTGTAGATGGTGAAGTGTTCTATCGAGCAGTCGATGTAAAGAACCCAACCAACAACTCTTTTGAACTAAAGGTTGGTACTACCGACAAGAGTTTCAATATCATCTTCAAATCAGAAAACATGAAGATTATGCATGATACTTATCGTGTTACTCTTGCTCGTGGTATTGCATTATTCAAGTCAAGTTCACTTGAGTACTGGATTGCAACTGAAGCTAATTCAAAGTTTGAGGGTTAATAATGATTGATCAAGACAAGAAAGATATTCTTGGCGTGTTGACTGAAATTTCAAACTCGATGCTTCGTATTAAGTCAGAACGAGAATATATCAAAGAAGCTATTGATGCCGCCGCTGAAAAGTATGATATGAATAAGCGGATCTTGCGTAAAATGGCAAAGGTATATCACAATAATTCATTTACCGATGAAGTAACAGAGATGGAGGAGTTTCAGGCACTATACGAGTCTGTGGTTATTATTTAATTGATTGGAGCTTTATATTATGATTCGTGATGATTTTTTGTGGTCCCAGTTGTATAGACCTAAGACTATTGATCAATGTATTCTACCTGTTGGGTTGAAAACCACTTTCCAACAGTTCGTAGATAATGGTACCATTCCAAACATGCTCCTGACTGGCCGAGCCGGTGTAGGTAAAACTACAGTTGCTCGTGCCATGCTTGAGCAGTTGGAATGTGACTATATGATCATCAATGGTTCAATGAATGGTAACATTGATACTCTTCGTACTGACATCAGTCAGTTTGCTTCTTCCATGTCATTAATGGGTGGAAGAAAGTATGTGATCCTAGATGAAGCGGATTATCTAAATCCCAATAGTACTCAACCAGCTTTAAGAAACTTCATGGAGGAGTTCTCAAAGAACTGTGGATTTATCCTTACTTGTAACTTCAAGAACAAGATTATTGAACCTCTTCATAGCCGATGTACTGTGATTGATTTCAAGATTCCTAATAATGAGAAAGCTAAAATGGCTTCTCAGTTCATGAAGCGGTGTAAGGGTATCCTTGAAGTTGAAGGTGTTGAGTTTAGTGATGCGGTCCTTGCAGAACTTATTAATAAGTACTTTCCAGATTGGCGACGAGTTCTAAATGAACTTCAACGTTATTCTGCTACTGGTAAGATTGATAGTGGTATCTTGACTAATCTAGGAGATGAAAGTTTTAAGCAACTATTTGAATTCTTAAAAACTAAATCGTTTAGCAACATGAGAAAGTGGGTTGGCGAGAATAGTGATATTGAAACCTCAGTTTTATTTCGTAAGATCTATGACACAGCTTCTCAATACATTAAGCCTGCATCTATTCCTCAACTCGTTTTAATCATTGGTGATTATCAATTCAAAGCTGCCTTTGTAGCTGATCCAGAGATCAATATCGTGGCCTGCCTAACCATGATTATGACTGAATGTGAGTTCACATGAATCCCTTTGACTATGTGAATGCTATTAATGATACAAAGAAAAACCTAATGGTTGGTACGGATAATGATGAGTTGGCTGAAAAAGGTTATACTCCTTTTATGGTCAATAAGTCATTATCATACTTTATTGATACGATCTTATATGCAAATGAGATTAATGAATATGCTCACATAGATAATAAACTTCAATTTGAATACTACTTAAATGGTATTCCTAAAAAGAAAAGATTTAGTAAATGGGCAAAGAAAGAAAAAAGTGATGATTTAGATATAATTTGTGAATATTACGGGTGTAACTACACTCGAGCCGCCGAAATTCATAAAATAATAAATATAACTAATATTGATTTTATGAAACAAAAATTACAAAAAGGCGGAGTGATAAAAAATGAGTATAGTTGAATCCTTGGTTGAAGTGAGTCTTCTAGAACAAGAAGACTTCCTTAAAATAAAAGAAACATTGACTCGTATTGGTGTAGCATCGAAGAAAGATAATACTCTTTATCAATCGTGTCATATCCTGCATAAGCAGGGCAAGTATTATATCGTGCATTTTAAAGAATTGTTTATGTTAGACGGTAAGCCATCTAATTTCTCTGAAGATGATATGTCCAGAAGGAACACTATTGCTACTCTACTAGAGCAATGGGGTTTACTTAAGGTTGTACGTCCAGAATATATTGCAGAACTAATGGCTCCTATCAGTCAGATCAAGATCATCTCTCATAAAGAGAAAGATGATTGGGAACTAGTCGCTAAATATAACATCGGAAGAAGAAAGTAAATGAAAACTTTAAATCAAGTAATTAATGAAATGGCACAAAGATATGATGATGTAGCAGGAGATTCACCCCTAAAACCATCAATTAGAATCAAAGCTGCTGGAAATAATCGTGAAATTGGTCAAATATCTTTTCATAAAGAAGGAAAAAAGCATATAGTAACTTCTTTCCATCATCGCAGTGGAGATTCATATGATTTTCCTCATAATGGCACAAAAGAAGGTGAAGCTCAAGCTGTTAAAGACGCTGAAGAAGCAATACGCGACGCTCAATCGACTACCTCTTCTTTTAGAGGTAGATATACCGAAGAAACCGACTTAGATGAACCAGACGAGCAAAATCATGCAACTTCTAGAAATGGAACTGAACTATTGCAACGTCGTAATGGCGATTGGCAGATTCGACGCGGTGATGGTAAAGTAATTCATAATGGAACTGAAAAATCTGCAAAGCAGCTTTGGAAACAACTCTTTTCGTCAAAGACTGGTACACGTAATTAAAAATACGTTATAAATAGATTTTGAGATTGCCATGCCTTCGGGGTGGCGCGTTTGGCAGTAGCGTATAAACTGCCAATATATTAACCTTGCTTAACAGGAGGTCTTATGACTAAGACATACTTTGTTCCAAAAAATTGGGACGCCTTCAATTCGTTCTTTGTTGGCTTTGATCACGTCTTCAACGAAGCTTCAAAACTTCATGACGATATCACAAAGAGCATTCCTCACTATCCTCCGTACAACATCAAGAAAATCGATGAGAATAAGTACGCAATCGAGCTTGCAGTAGCTGGTTTCGGTCGTTCTGACATTGAGATTGAGTTTGTCGAAGATAAGTTAATCGTTACAGGTAAATCTAATAACGATGAAACTAACCCATATCTTTATAAAGGTATTAGCACTCGTGCTTTTACGCGAACATTCTCTCTAAACGATTCCATCGAAATCAAGGGCGCTGAGATTCTAAATGGTATTCTTCAGATTGTTCTGGAGCGTATTATTCCTGATCATAAGAAGCCCAAAAAGATCGAAATTAAAGAACCAACTACTACTACTAAACAGTTTCTTGCGGAGGAAAAATGAGCTTAATCAAAAATAATATTGCTTTAACTTTATTGATTGTATTTAATTGTGCAGCAATGCTAAGTTATGTAATGAAAACGATTCATTAAGACAGATAAGAGAAGGGGAGCCTTTGCTCCCCTTTTCATTAAACTCCTAGAAGTTTAGCATACTCGTAAGTATGTTTCTTACGATCTTCTAACCCAAGTGTGCCACCATTGATTCTCTTTGTAAGAGCTGTAATGGTTTCATCATTGATACCTTTATCACAAATGTCCCAAAGCTTATTCTTATCAAAGAAGAACATAGCTGATTCAAATGCAAGCTCACCAGAAACGATGTCTGGATTAGTAAGCACATCAGGACGACCGATTTCTTTGGCGAATGCAGCGTAGTTATCTTTACCAGTTAACTGAATGGCACCACGACCGCGATACTTGAAACCTTCACCTGAGGCCTCATCACCATTACCCATACGACCACCATATACCTTATTGGCAATCTTTTCTGGATTTCTGGCATAAGGAGTAGCAGCGGCAACATCAGGGAAATATTTACGGAAGATCTTTACAAGACCGTCAGCACTATAGTTTAGGTTTTCTGATAAAGACTTGAAGCCACCACTTTCATGAGAGGTTTGAGCAAAAAAATGAGCAGCACGCACTTTAGGCATCTTCAAGAATTCTACAGCAGCCTTAAGCGTCCCTGGACCCCATGCACCATCAGCAGTTACACCAATCTTACTTTGAAAATCTTTTAAACTCATAAAGGACTCCTCGTTGTGTTTTTATTTTTGTCAATGGTATATAATACTACCATTCCCGGCTTATTTATAAGGATGATGAATGAAATTCTACACCTCCGTATTACTTCGTGGCGATAACCTCTTCTACCGGGGATATGAAGCAGGTCGTCGCGTTCAGCGTAAGACCAAATGTAAACCATATCTTTTTGTTGAATCACGTAAGCCTGAGCAAGCAACATATTCTACTCTTGACGATATTAAAGTTGATCGAATGGATTTTGATTCTGTTCGTGATGCAAAAGATTTTGTTGAAAGCTATAAGCATGTAGATAACTTTAGTATTCATGGTCAAAGTCCAAACATGTTTAATTATGTTTGGATCAATGATACGTTTCAAAATGATATTGAGTATGATGCATCTAAGATTCGTGTCATTTATATTGACATCGAGGTTGCATCGGATGACGGGTTCCCTGAACCAGACAAAGCAGATAAAGAAATCACAGCAATTGCTTTACGATTCAAAGAAAAGACTTTCGTGTGGGGTGTAGGTGAATATGATTCCCATGTTGAAAACGTATTTTATATTAAATGCAAAGATGAAGCAAATCTTCTTCGTGGATTTGTCCATGCCTGGCATGGAATTGATCCCGACGTGGTAACCGGTTGGAACATTGAAGCATTCGATATTCCATATATCATTAACCGGATTAACAAGATTCACGGCGAAGAGTTTACTCAAAAACTATCACCTTGGAGTATCATCAATACACGACATGTAAGTCGTGGTAAAGCCAATGGCGACTTTGTTGTATATGAAATCTTTGGCGTATCAGTTCTAGATTACATTCATCTATACAAAAAGTTTACATACACCAATCAAGAATCATATAAGCTTGACCATATTGCTTTTGTAGAACTCGGTGAAAAGAAAATTGATTACTCTGAATATGGAAGTATCTTTGATCTCTATAAGAATAACTATCAATTGTTTATTGATTACAACATTAAAGACGTAGATCTAATCGTTAAGTTTGAAGATAAGCTTAAATTGATTGAACTTGTGTATGCTATGTCATATTCTGCCAAAGTCAACTATGTTGATACATTTGGCGTAGTAAAACTCTGGGATATTATTACGCACAACTTCTTAATCAATCGGTTTAAAGTCATCACGCCAAAAGAAAATATTCTTGCCATTCCATATAAGACTGTTGGAGCCCTGGATAGTCTTGAGGAACAAACATCTTTCGCTGGTGCTTATGTAAAAGTACCTCAGACCGGAATGCATGAATGGGTAGTGTCATTTGACTTGAATAGTCTTTATCCACACTTAATCATGCAGTATAATATATCACCAGAAATGTATGCAGGTCAAATGCCAGGTGAGATTAATGTTGATACGTTCTTAACTGGTGAAGCTGCTGATTGGAATACTGATTACATCAAGACAGCTAACCGTTGCTTATTCAGAAAAGATAAGCAAGGATTCTTACCAGAGCTTATGGAACAGTACTATAACATGCGTACTATCTATAAGAAAAAGATGATTGAAGCTCAGAAACGATATCAGGTAAACAAATCATATGATTTGGAGAAAGAAATCTCCAGGTACAACAACCTACAACTTGCATTTAAGATCATGTTGAATTCAGCTTATGGCGCACTTGGTAATAGCTACTTCCGATATTATCAGTTGGCTTTGGCAGAATGTGTAACTCTGTCCGGCCAAGTCACCATTCGTTGGATTGAGAATAAGATGAATCAGTACTTAAATAGTTTGCTTAAGACTAATGGTAAGGACTACATCCTTGCGTCTGATACTGATTCAATCTATATTCGTTTAAGTGAACTTGTAAATCACGTGTATCAAGGCGAGACTGATAAGACTAAAATTACGGACTTCTTGACAAAAGTTTCTGCTGAAAAGCTTGAACCATTCATTGATAAGTGCTATCAGGAATTGGCAGACTATACCAATGCTTATGCACAGAAGATGAAGATGAAACGTGAATCAATTGCAGATAAGGGAATTTGGACCGCAAAGAAACGTTACATCCTAAATGTGTATGATTCTGAAGGAGTACGATATGCTGAACCTAAACTCAAGATCATGGGCATTGAGGCTGTTAAGTCTTCTACTCCTCAGGCGTGCCGAGAGTCTATCAAGAAAGCTCTTAAGATTATCATGACTCAGGACAATAAAGCTTTGATTGATTACATCAAGAGCTTTAAGCAAGACTTCATGCATCTTCCTTTTGTAGACATTGCATTTCCTCGTGGCTGTAATGGTATAAATAAATATGTAGACCGTAGTGGAATCTACAAGAAGGGTACACCGATTCATGTTAAAGGTGCCCTCATCTATAATCACTTCGTCACGAAGCACGATCTTACTAAAAAGTATAGATTAATTGGTAATGGTGAAAAGATTAAGTTCTGTCACTTAAGACATCCTAATCGCTTTAACATTGAAGTTATCTCATCGCCCGATGACATTCCAAAAGAGTTTGACATCATTTCTCTAATTGATTACAATACTCAATTTGAAAAAGCTTTTCTTGAACCTCTGAATGGTATTCTTGAAAAAATTAATTGGGTTGCTGAAGAAAATACTACCGCAACTATTGATGATTTCTTTTCTTAATAAGGATAAACTATGAGCAATTCTTTTTTTAAAAATCTAGTGGAGCAAATCAAAGATGAAGACACAAGCATTGTGGCTGATGGCCAGGGTTCTGCAGAGTATAGTGGATGCATTGATACTGGTTCCTATATTCTTAACGCAGTTCTTAGTGGTAGTCTTTTTGGCGGTGTGCCAAATAATAAAATTACTGCTTTCGCCGGTGAATCGGCTACAGGAAAAACTTTCTTCGTACTTGGAATCGTCAAAGCATTCCTAGACGCAAACCCTGATGCTGGTGTTATGTACTACGACACCGAAGCAGCAGTCACCAAGTCAATGATGGAACAACGTGGTATTGATACTAAACGAGTAATCGTTGCTGAGATGGATACCATTCAAAAGTTTAGGACCCATGCAATCAAGACTCTTGAATATTATGAAAAATCAGGTGAAAGTCGTCCTCCATTTATGATGGTGCTTGATTCCCTGGGTCTTCTTTCTACAACAAAAGAAATGGAAGATATTACTGAAGGTAAAGAAACACGAGACATGACGAAAGCACAAGTCATTAAGGCTGCTTTCCGAGTGCTTACTTTAAAGCTTGCCAAAGTAAAAGTTCCATTGCTTGTGACTAATCACGTATACGCAGCAGTAGGTGCATACGTACCAACTAATGAAATCTCAGGTGGGTCAGGACTTAAATATGCTGCTTCTACTATCGCCATGCTTTCCAAGAAGAAAGAAAAAGATGGTAACAATGATGTGATTGGTAACATCATTAAAGTTAAGATGCACAAATCACGGTTATCGAAAGAAAATAGCCAGGTTGAAGTACGTCTATCCTATGATAAAGGCCTAGACCGATACTATGGACTACTTGACTTAGCTGAATCACATGGTATAATAAAGAAAGTATCTACACGCTATGAGTTGCCTGATGGAACTCGTGTGTATGGTAAGGAAATAAATAACAATCCTGAGAAGTACTTTACACCAGAAATGCTTATGGTGCTTGAGGATTGTGCAAAGAAAGAATTCACATATGGTCAACAACCTGATGATGGAGAAGTGAATGACGATCGAGAAGACGATTCTATCTAACTTACTCTTTAATGAGGAGTTTACTCGTAAAGTACTTCCGTTTCTTAAAGCGGAGTACTTTCGAGACAATAGTCAGCGATTAGTCTTTAAACTAATTGATGCGTACACAATCAAGTATAATACTGTTCCTTCTAAGGAAGCATTGAGGATTGACCTTCAAAATAAAACCGATGTAACAGAAAGCCAGTTTAAAGATTCAAATGAAATCATTGATGCATTGGACGTTGATAGTAAAACAAGTTTACCTTGGCTCATCGAGCACAGTGAAAAGTTCTGTCAAGATCAGGCATTATTCATTGCAATCTCAAAGTCTATTAAGTTAATCAATGGCGATGAGAAAGTTGACATCTCTAAAGGATCTATTCCTGAACTATTATCTGATGCACTATCGGTTTCTTTTGACACTAATGTTGGCCATGATTTAGTTGATGATTGGGAAAAGCGATATGATCTTTATCATACCAAAGAAAACAAAGTACCATTCAACCTTGAATACTTTAATAAAATCACCAAGGGTGGCTTAAGTAATAAAACTTTGAACATCTGCTTAGCGGGCACTGGTGTGGGTAAGTCAATGTTTATGTGCCACTGTGCCGCAGGAAACTTATTGGATGGTTTGAATGTTCTATACATCACATTGGAAATGGCAGAAGAAAGAATTGCAGAACGTATTGATGCAAACTTATTGAATGTTGCAATCGATGAACTGTCTGTCCTGCCTAAAGATGTGTATGAGAAAAAGATTGCAAGGATTAAAGAAAAGACTGTTGGCCGATTGATTATCAAGGAATATCCAACCGCATCAGCAGGATCTTCTAACTTTAGGTACCTCCTGAATGAATTAAAGATTAAAAAGAACTTTAAACCTGATATAATCTATATCGATTACTTGAACATCTGTTCATCCTCCAGGTTGAAGGTTGGTTCCAATGTTAATTCGTACATGTATGTCAAGGCAATCGCCGAGGAGATTCGTGGCCTTGCTGTAGAGTTCGATGTACCTATTGTTAGCGCTACTCAAACAAATAGAACTGGTTATACAAACTCAGATGTTGGACTTGAAGATACATCAGAATCATTTGGCCTACCAGCAACAGCCGACTTCATGTTTGCCATCATCAGCAATGACCAGTTGGCTGGTCTGAATCAGATCTTAGTTAAACAACTTAAGAATAGATACAGTGATCCAAATAACTACAAAAAGTTTGTTGTAGGTGTTGACAGATCGAAGATGAAATTATACAATGTTGAACAAAGCGCTCAACAAGATATTATTGACGATTCCCATAGAACTAGTGTAAAATCTAAATTCGACAAATCAGCATTTGAGGACTTTACGTGAACATCTTTTTCTTAGACTATGAACCACAGCGATGTGCAGAATATCATTGCGATAAACATGTTGTTAAGATGATTATTGAATATGCTCAGTTGATGTCAACTGCTCATCGCTTGCTCGATGGTAAGCAATATATAGATAATAGTTCAGGCCGTAAGATTAAGCGTTGGGAGCTTGGTGATAACCGAGAAAATATTATCTATAAAGCATCTCATATTAATCATCCATCTGCTATTTGGACACGACAAGATGCAAGTCATTACACATGGTTGCTTACTATGTGGAAACACTTATTGAAAGAATATACATATCGTTATGGTAAGCAACATAAGACTGGTGAACTTGAATTTGCTTTGTCTCGGTTGCCACTCAATATTCCAATTAAAAGTCTATTAATCAAAGAACCTCCTCAAGCTATGCCGGAAGATTGTAAGACAAATGGCGCTGTGAATGCTTATCGGCAATATTACATTATCAAAAAGAATGGATTTGCTCGATGGACTAATCGGGAAATTCCAAGATGGTACTCTGATGGAATTCTAGATCTAATCGTACTAGAATCTCAAATGATGGGTCTATATGATTGAGGTAGAAGTTTTTGGTGCTCGCTCAAAGAAAAAGATTTCTTTTTATGAAGCAGCAATCAAACACTTCTTCTTTCAATTAATGCCTAAGAGAAAAAACATCAATATAGACTTATACATAGTAAAAAAATTATCAGCTGATGCTTTTTGTACAGAACTATTACCAACTTACTTTATGATTGAAATTGCAAAAGAACTTCCATTTTTAGAACAGATTAAATGTCTTGCCCATGAAGTAGTTCATTGTAAACAATATATAAAGAAGCAACTACAGTATAAAGATGGTAATGTCTATTGGAATAAACAGTTGTTTGAGAATCATAACTTAACTTCTAGAACACAAAATGATTTTGTTACAGAATATGATAGTTATGTAAACTCACCCTGGGAAAAAGAAGCATTCCAATTAGAAGAAGTGTTGTACAATAATTTCCTATTAAATTATAATATATAGAATATATTCCCCGATAGCTCAGTGGTAGTAGCAAGGCACTGTTAATGCCTGGGTCGGTGGTTCAAATCCATCTCGGGGAGCCAAACAATATCCGTGTGGTGTAATGGCAGCACAATTGTCTCCAAAATAGTTAGTTGAGGTTCAAATCCTTACACGGATGCCAAATAAAAAGGAAAGTAAATGAAATCATTAAATGATTTTGTTGAGGAACACCAAACCGGCGATGAGTGGCATTTAGATCAGATTAGAAAAGAGCATGCAGGTTTAAAGAAGATGTCACTTAAAGATTTAAGAAACCATGCTGCTAGTCTTACTAGAATTCCTGTAGATAAGACAGGATTGACAAGTAAAGATCAGGCTATTACTCATATTCTTACACATAAGCATGGTAGAAAGAAATGTGTTAAAGCATTAGGCTGGGAAGAGTAAAAGTTTACAAATTAAATATGAAAAAAACTATACGATGGATTATTAATGATTTTAAATCTTACCCTTTTCGCTTTTGTGTTGAGTTTTTGGCTTGGTTTATTAGCATCAGTTGCGCCATTGTTATGGCAGCAACAGTCCCTGATCCGCCTTTTATGGTCGTGTATCCTTTTTGGATTATGGGTTGCGGGATGTACGCTTGGTCTGCGTACACTCGCAAATCATTTGGCATGATCATGAACTATGTATTGCTCATGAGCATCGATTTAATAGCTTTATTCAGAATGGTCAGTCTTGCCTATTAAGGACTATAGAATCTACCATATCCTTTGATAGATGGAATAAATCCAGGATTATGACTTAAAAATCCAGATTTACCTAAGATCCAATTTGGAAGTTTAGACGGCTTAGAAGGTTTAGACGGCTTAACTTCTTTTGGCTTAACTTCTTTTGGTTTAACTTCTGATGCAGGTGCTGATTTAGTACCTGGTTCTGATGCAGGTGCTGATTTAGTACCTGGTTCTGATGCAGGTGCTGGAGTTGGTGCAGGTGCTGGAGTTGGTGCAGGTGCTGGAGTTGGTGCTGGAGTTGGTGCTGGTGCTGGTGCTGGAGTTGGTGCTGGAGTTGGTTTAGGCGGTAGAGTTGCTGGTGCTCTTCTCCAAGGCGGGCTTGGATCACCAGGTGTAATTGGTGCTCTTCTAGGAGGAGAAGGAGTAGTACGAGGGCCAGGGATAGGTCGAGCAGTGCCTCCACCAAGTCCACCACCGATTCTGCCCCAATTACCTGATGATAGTAATTCAGTAATAAATTGTTTAAATGATAACATATACCAGCTCCAGCAATAAACTTTATCTCTTATTTATTCAAACAAACAGTTTAACTTATAATATAAATACCATTTCCATCAACACTATACAGTTAGGAGAAGTCTAATGTATACAAACAATGAACGGTTTAATTATTATGCAAATGATAATTTTACTCAACTAGAACAAATGTATCACCATCTTACCGATGGTTACATAAATATGGAAAAGAGATTAGATAAAACATTAAAAGAAAATGTTAAACTCAAATCTCTTTTAGACAAAAACATTCACCCATTTATTGACTAAAAAGGAAGTAAATGATTAAATCAATTGCAAGTATTATTGCATTGATTTTATTATGCGGATGTGTTCCATTAAAAGATGAAAAGTGTTTTCCAACAAAAAGACATCTACACCACAAAGGTTACCCTAAAAAGGTATGTGAAAAGGATACAATATGAACCCTGATAGAAACTATAAAATGAATAAATTGACTAAGATTATGTTAAGCAACATACACGACCAATCTCATCGAGCACTTACTCGAAAGTTGTTTTGCGAAGCTGAAACTTCTTATGAATACAATAAAAAGAGAATGTCTGTCAAGCATGTTGTTAATGCTGATTCAGGCGACTAAAAGCCTAAACAATATTTCTTCTTAAAGATATCGTTACTAATAGGCCAATACTCGTTTTGAGAACCCGGTCCGATGATAAAATCACCGGGTTCTACTTTTACTCTTCCTTCTAAAGTTTGTACTATGTGCTTTTCACCGTCAAACTCAACTGCTACATGATCACCCATTGCAAACCATTGCTTTACACAAGCATATGGTTCTAGGTTATCCATTCGTTTTCCTTATTTTGATGTTGCTCTATAAGTACCATCCCAGTCTTCTGGTTTACCTTCTTTCATACGATCGATCATTGCTTCATAGTACTTCTTAAGCTCTTTATTTTTACGAGCAGCTTCTTCAGCTATCAACGTAGCTTCATTCCAACTACCTGCATAGTATTCTGAAAGGAATTTTTCTTGCATTGGTTCTTCTCCAAGTGTGTAAATTTTAACGCCTAACTTCTTACCTTTAACAGCGATGCAATCTAACTCTACTACTTTGAATTCATCTTTGACTTGTTCCGCTGTAATTGGTCCCAATATAATTCGAACTCCATACGGTTTGGATTGACCTTCCAACCTTGAAGCAAGATTGACAGAATCACCGAGACAGGTATAATCAAAACGCTGAACGCTACCCATATTGCCAACAACAACAGTCCCAGTGTTAATACCCAAACCCATTCCAAAAGCAGGAATACCTTCAGGCTCAATTTGTCGATTAAATTCATCTAGACTCTCCATCATTTGTATTGCTGTTCTTACTGCATTCTTGGCGTGCTGTGGATCATCCAAAGGAGCATTCCAGAACGCCATCTGAGCGTCACCAATATACTTATCAAGCGTACCATTGTTCTCTATGATCTTCTCTGTCATCGCCGTCATATATCGATTCATAATAGAAGTTAGACCTTGAACGTCTGCGCCATAATGCTCAGAGATCGCAGTAAACCCACGAACGTCTGTGAACATAATCGATAACTCTTTAGATTCACCACCAAGCTTCAATAGATCTGGATTCTTTTGTAACTTCTCGACCAATGCAGGCGATAGATAAGTGCCAAACTGCTTCTTGACTTGCTGCTTTTGATGCCATTCAGAAATGAACTTCACCACATAAGCGTGCATAAAACAAAGAAGAAGAGCACTGATTGGAAAGATAGCATCAAGTAACAAAGATTCTTTGATGAAATAGTATTTAGAGCCATAGTATATTCCTGCGATTGCTATAAGAGGAAACACATATCCAGCAATCATAAAGCGCATCAAGAATAACGATATGATTACTATCAGAACAGAGAACATCATCTCAGCACCATCAGCCCAAACAGGACGACTGATATTTGTACCAGAGATAAGAGTATCTAATACGGAAGCTTGAAGGTAATGAGGAAATTGTTCGCCCACGGCAGTTGCGATTGGGTTGTTAAGACCCTTTGCTGTGA